>Ga0302200_10002374_pt1 | contig 16617 bp, 10 predicted proteins | sample II_Bog_N3_1_FD_194585 | JGI IMG/M metagenome (GOLD analysis project Ga0302200, IMG submission 194585) | Peat permafrost microbial communities from Stordalen Mire near Abisko, Sweden - II_Bog_N3_1 | ecosystem: Environmental > Terrestrial > Soil > Wetlands > Peat | place: Sweden: Abisko... | reverse complement strand
CCTCGTGGAAAACGGACGCCTGTCCGCTTGACCTATCCGGCGAACTTCGATCCTTAGTAGGATCGTGGATTCTCAAGAGTCCTCACCTGGTCGAATTGACAGGGCATGACTAGTTCTCCTGCACTATCGATGAATCCCCACTTGCCGTTCTCATCTTCCACCGCAGCAACTCCATTAAAAAAGGAACTTGCGTGGGAATATATTGGCGGAATTACCACTTGGCATTGCGTGTTTACATAGCCCCATTTCCCGTTTACCAATACGCTGCAAAACCCCTCTTTGAAATGAGGCGGAATAGTCCTGACGGGGCGCGTGTCCCACGGATCATCGAAAGGCTTTACACGAAGTGGGGTCCTACCATTCTCATTGAAGTGTGGCTCAGCTACATGATTTCCGTTTATATCTATCCATTGCCATCCATCGTCTGCAACAAGCACCTGGGCGTAGCCATCCATAAACTGACAGGCATCCAAGTATTGGACAGGTGTTATGTGGTTTCCGCTAACATCTATATAGCCATACCGTCCGCCACTCACCACAATTCCTCTACCTCCGGAAAACCGCCCGAAGGCCCTAAAAGGTTCTTCAGTAAGCCGCTTACCAGTTTTATCTACGTAGTAGGGAAAATCACATGAGACAAGTGCAACTCCATCGTTAAAGCTTCCAACGGCCCTCTTCGGAGTTTTCCTCTCGAACAACGTATTTCCATCCTTGTCAATAAAGCGCTCGTGCCCGCTAAGGCTTCTTGAACAGAGATGTATAACCCCATCCGGTTCATCGTATCTTGTAATGATCCACCCAGATTCTGCGATAGTTATAAGGTCTCCATCATAACTTATCAAGGCCGTCGCATCGCCCCAGCTCACCCTAGCGGACCAAGCGTATCCTCCTTCCACATCGCGCACAACCTCATACGTAGGATCAATCAAAAGCTCTCCTTGCCGGTTCATAAATCCAGATTTTACGCCGATTCTGGCTTCTAGAGCTTTTCCGCTGGACTGGTGAATGGTGTCGAAAACTCCTCCAACATGCTGACCCATTTTGTCGACAAGGCGAGCTTTGCTCTCAATTCTGACGACAGCAACGCCATCTCTAAAGGGCTGTGCAAATTCGAATCTCGGCTCAATTGCGAAGGTTCCATCCCTGCGGATATAGCCATGTTTTCCGTTGTACCTCACGGCTGCTAAACCCTCGCAAAACTCGCCCGCCTTTTCAAATTGTTCCGGCACAGAAACACGTCCACTGAGATCCAAGTAGCCCCAGCGAGCCTCATTGCGGTCAGTCGAATATGAAAAGGCAGCAAGCTTGGAAGAAAAATAATCCACACTTCCATACTTGGGCTCGACAATAAATGTCCCGTTCTTTCGGATGAAGCCCCATTTACCTTTGATGTTGACTCCCGCGAAGCATCTTTCCCCTATATCTATCTTTAGGATTTCTGTTGCGTCTTTACGGCCCCGAGCAGCGAGGTTAGATCGGGGCTCCGTTAGGACAATCGATGAATCGCCTTGTTTAGGCAGAATCAGGAGGTCGTGATTATCGGCCATGCGTCTTTAACTCCGCCGACAGGGCCTTGTGCTTCTTTTTTGCTCCATCGATCCTCTCGCGAACGTCGGCAGCAAGTTCGGCAAGAAGGTCTCTTCCCTCCTGCTCGGCAGTCTCAGCGTCCTGCTTCAGTTGCGCGATCTCGCTCGCGCGCAAACAGTTCAATTCCTGTTCGATGGCCGCGATATTCTTCTTTGCCTGATGAATCTGACGGATGATGCGCACAAGTTCAGCCCCAACTCCTTCACCCTGTACGGATTCGGGCAAGTTCGAGAACTCATCGAGGATTCGCTGGAGAGCATCGGCATCCCCCTGACTGTAGGCCTCGTTCACCTGAGCCATCAACCGAGTACGGAGTTCCCGGTCTGCCTCATCCTTGGCAAAATCAGGATGGATACGCTTGGCGGCTTCCCGGAAGAGACTCCTCAGGTCCGCCGATGGCTGAAAATCCCTGGCTTTGGACGCCTCCCCATGAGTAGCTTCGTGGGTTTCCTCCGCCCGTTCCCTCGTTTCTTGGGCGCGCTGGCTTGCGGTCGCCGAAGGCTTGAGCGAGGCTTCAATCTCGGCGATTTTGGCTTCCCATTCGTCCAGTTCGGCATAAAGTACTCCGACCTGCCGCAGATAGCGGCCTTCGAAGCTCTTCAACAGGGCGCGAAGATCGGCCAGCTCCAGTTCGCGTTCCGCCAATGCGGATCGAACGGAGGTCAATTCCTCCCGTTTGCGAAGAAGTTCCTCTCCCTCTGAAGTTAACTTTCGGACGATCTCAAGAGCCATGTTTCGTGGTACTCCAGTGCTGCAATTATCGTAAGGCTCCGGGAGGGTGGACAATCAACCTATTTTGATTCAAGAGTCACGGAACTGGACGTAGTAAAGGCGGCCCCGAAGAGCCGCAGGTTGCGCGCGTGCTACTTGGCCCTCTTGGCGGGCTTGGCTGCCTTGCTTTCGCTGGGTTCGCTCGGTGCCGAGTAGTCGATCTTGCGAATGTAGTCGGCCTTGATCGAGAAAGTGTTATTCTCTACGCCGCCAGCCGTATACGTCTCAGGCTTGATCTTCCTTTCAAGGATCACCGACATCTCAGCGTTGAGGGCGGCCACGAATTCCTACAACGACCCCCAAACCCAAGAAGGAAGACCTGGATGGCCAATATGAAAAGCCCGCGCCGGCGAAAGCCGACGCGGGCGTGCCCAGCTAATACTCGCTGGGCAGGTGAATGACGTTGTTGGCGAAGTAGAGTTTCACTTCGTCAACCGGGAAGTCCGTGAACGGGATCTCCTGCGTATAAACGGGGTTCCCATTTCCATCGTCGCAGAACACGGTCGCGCGGCGGTCGGAGTGAACCTTCAAGTTCCAGACCTGGAATTCTTCGGCTGACACAGACTTGTCATGCTGCTGTGCGATAGCAATTATGTCCAGAAGCCAGTAGGCGCCGCCTTGGTCGGCGACGTATTTTGCACCTTCGGTATACAGGACCGCGCGATTTATGCCGTGGCGATACCAGTTCTCAGAGCCTGTGAACTGACGGAGTTGAACTTCGGAGAGTGTTGCTGTGTTCGTCATGTAATGCCTCTTTTCCTTGAAGTGACCCCAACGGCGGGGCAAGAGAGGCACAAGAATGCTGCCGTGCAAAGCGCAGCAGTCATAGCTTTTTGGGGGGACCGTGACCGAAGGGCATGGGGGAGCCAAAATAGCGTCATTGACGGCAAGCGGCGGCAGCTAAAGTGCCATCCGCCCGCCGTTCATTGGGTCGCGGAAAAGAGCCAATTTGAACACAGCAATCAATTCGAGTTCGGAGCCTGAAAGCGAAATCGACTGACTAGACTGCTGAACGTGGCACTCGCATCAATCGCGTCGTGCGGAATCAGCAAATAGTTCCGAGGCTTATCACCTACAGAGGTCGCGTGCTGGCACCAAGGAAAAACTTGTCGGCCAGTTTCTGGCTCAATTGCTTCCGCAGATTTGCCGGACAGATGACGAGCAACTTATGGCCTCGTTCCGCCCATCGCTGCGCGAGCAAGATAACGCTGGCCTCGATATGGGTTGTTGGGTGGTGAAGTACGAAACAGAAAAAGGCACCCCAACGAACGGAGTGCCTTCTGTAAAGTTAGATTCGCCTATTGGACCTGGTGCATAAGGCTCGCAAATGTTCGATTGATCTGGATCACATCATGGGGAAGAAGTACATACCTCCAAGGGCGGTCACTCACGGCTGATGCGCGTTCGCACCACTGAATCGCAGCCTTCGCTTTTTTCAATACATTCGTTGTCTCCATGTCGGTCGCCCGCTTGATCTCGCACAGATACCGCCCGCCGTTTGTCTCGACGATGAAATCTGGATTGTAGTTGTCCTCTTCGGCGTACTGAATCTTGAGTAAGTCCTTTGGCGGCTTCAGCCACTTGAGTACATCTACATCGTCTTCGAGAATTGTAGCGAAACGGCGCTCCGGGTCCGAATCGAATTTCTGCGCTGGATACAAGCATTTCCTGAAACCACCAAAGACCATGCCCCGAATAAGCAGCTTCTCTTCGACTGGCTGACGGAAGTTTCTTGCACTCTTCCCTAGCTCAATCTCCGCACTGCTGGAGCTGAGTCGTTGAAAGCCCTTCGGTACGGATACCTGATACTCCGTTGCCTTCTCAATGTAGTGCTGGTTCATCTGCGTGTGGACGAGCCGCACCAGCTCGCTCTGGTTGTACTGGAGCACATTCCGCACATCGTCTTCGGAAGACAAGTACGACTGAAGGTGCCGCACGAGCTGGCTGGCCAACTTGTAGAGCAACGCGGAATGAGCGTCGTAGTCGATGTCATTTTTGTCGAACAGGCCCCGAACGATATAGTTCTCTAGTCGCGGCTCCTCGACAACTCCATCCCCGCTAACGAGTCTGAATCTCTGGTTATCCGTGAGTCGTTGGATAAGCAGATCCTTGGCTACTGGCGGATAATGAACGCTGCTGCAATCGAGATCAAAGTCGTGATAGCCGATTGTTACATCGCCCGATGGGACGACGGTAATCTTCGGAATGAAGATGGTGCGTTCAATAAAAGCTTCTGTTGTCTTTCTCACAACATCAGCAACATCGACTGGCTCGACGATGCCACTCAACTCACCTTGCAAAGGACGTATCTCTGCCATCAGACTCGCAACCATCTTTTGCTGCACATCGGGTGAGGTCAGTTCCGATGAACGCGTCAGACGGCTATAACTGCGATGCATCATTTCATAGGCGGCCTCCGCCACCTTACGTTCCGGCTCGGTCTTGAAGAGCGGTTCTTGCACGGCGCGTACTGGTTGCGTGTTATCCCCCGGCTCCGGTTGTGGCGCGATGCCCAATACGGAAAGGATCGTCGGCGCAATCGTCATGGCTTGCGTCGGCGTGTCCGGTATGTCACGGCCAATCACCACGCCGGTCCGAATGATCGAATTCGGATCGTTGGCGTGGTCCACAATCTCCTGAAAGCGGTCATGCGAAACGATGGTCAGCCTGTCTACATCTGCCACGCCCGTGCGCTTGCCATACGGCAGGCGCAGTCCGCGTCCAATCGACTGCTCAACCAGTGTCTTTGAGTTTGCGGCGCGCAATGGAACGATGGTGTAGAGGTTGGTCACGTCCCAACCCTCTTTCAGCATATTGACGTGGATGACGATCTCGGTCGGATTCGTCGGGTCTTCCACGCTCAACAATTGCTGCACAGTTTCGTCCTTCTCCTCGCCGCTCTGGTTGGAGTGGACGGTGATAACGCGGCCCTTGTATCGCCCTTCAAAGAAGCCCGCATCTTCAATCTTCTTCAACAGGTCTTCCGCATGGGTCGTGTCCTTCGCCACAACCAGCATGAACGGCTTGACCAATGGCCGACCTGTCTCGCGCGCGTAGATGTCGAGTTGCACCTTGGTATGCTCGTGGACTCGAATGCCGTCTTGCAGCTTGATCGCTTCCAGACCTGCTTCGTCGTAATTCTCTGCGCGAAAGTTCTCACGCGTCGCCACGGCTGGCTCTTTCACAAAGCCGTCTTTCAAGGCAGAGGCCAGCGGGTAGCTGTAGATCACGTTCTTGAAGTCGGCGGTCTTGCTGCCCATCTCTATCTGAGGCGTTGCAGTCAGTTCCAGCCCAAGGATTGGCTTCAGTTCATTGATGGCGCGCATTCCAGCCTTACCCCGGTAGCGGTGGGACTCGTCCATCAAGATCACCAGGTCATCGAGCTTCGAGAGGTAATCGAAGTAGCTCTCACCAATGTACTCACTCAGGCGCTTGATGCGTGGGCTGGCTCCGCCGCGCACCTCGGCGTTGATCTTCGAGATGTTGAAGATGTTGATGTGGATACCGTCCTCACCAAAGAGGTCGGCGGCGCGGATGCCACGCCCACTCTCGTAGTTGTCGCCGGTGATGATTTCCGGGGGATGAAGAGCAAAGTCGGAAAGCCCTTGGAAGACGTATTTCGGAGTTCCCGCCGTAAAGTCGTCCCGAAGTTTGTTGTAGATGGTCAGATTCGGGGCCAGCACAAAGAAATGCCGGATTCCCCAAGCCTGATTCAGATAGGCGATGAACGCGCCCATCAGGCGCGTCTTGCCGACGCCGGTAGCGAGGGCAAAGCACATAGATGCGAACTCACGCTCAAAGTCCGTGACCGAAGGGAATGCGCTTTGGATCGCCTGTAACGCCTGGACTGCATCCGTATCTTTGCTCAGAGGGAGCAATTCGCAAACCTTGTCCAGAATCTCCAGCGAATCCCGCTGTGGCTGGCGCAGGCTCAAACGGTTGGCAATCGCCCAAAGTTGCTGCTTTGCGTTTATGCTCATTCCGCACCTCCATCAAAGAGGCTCGGCATCGATTCCGTTCGTGCTCGCCGCTTTCGTGCTTGTTTTGGTTCAAGGGGTGCTTCGCCTGCAAGCTGGGCGGGGACAGGCTCCGGCGCTTGGGGAAGGTTGGCGACATTCAGGCTGTAATCGTCATGGCCCCACTCGCACTTTTGCAGCACGGCAAGCGGAATCTTCTTGAGTGTCAGATTCGGGAAGGCGTCGGCCTTGCCACGGAAGGCCGCGCAGCAAACCAGCAAGGAACGCTTCTTGCCCACTTCATCGCTCAATGCGGCCAAGTGGTCGCGGGTGAGCGTCTGCGTCGTTACATAGATGTAGTCGGTCTCGGTGGAGTGGCCCTGCTGCCAGTAGAGGTCGCCTGGAGCGTATTGAAAGCCCATGATCTTGCACATGGCCTCGGCCAGCATGGCAGGGTTGTACTGCTTACTGATGACAAGATTGTCGAAGGCATCCTTTTCGAGAAGTGTCGGAGCAATGTGGTAGTAACGGAAGCCGCCCCCGCCCTTCCAATCAACGGATTTTGTGATGCCGCCTTCATCTTCGCCATCAATGACCTTCTTCAAGCGCGGGATGATATGCGTGTGGCAGTGCTCTCCAAGTTCGACCATGATCCAACGGCGACCGATCTTCTGTGCAACTGCGCCAGTTGTCCCCGAGCCCGCAAAGGAATCAAGGACGAGGTCGCCGGGACCTGAGCCAATGTTCAGAATTCTTTCAATCAACAGTTCGGGCTTAGGTGTCCCAAATGGAACGGTCGAAAGTATCTTTTGCTCTACCATTGCCGTCTGTGTGCTACCAGCTTCAGCGGCCAACCAAACGCTGCGCGGAACAATCTCCTCCGCATCTGACAAAAACATCTTTAGCCTGGGAACCTTTGAGGTGCCATTCTTGCCCCAATAGAGCAGATCCTTGGTTACGTTCAGTTCGTGCGTTTCTTGGCCATACCGCCACGTCAGTGTCTCTGGTGGGTAAACCGTTTCTTGTGTGAATGGATTTATGATTCCATAGTATAGATTGGGTCGCTCGGCACGCGTCTTATTGCCCGTGTACGTGACAGAGTTCCATGCGCCTCGCGAATCCTTATCAGGATTCTTGTAGTAAGAATCCTGAAGCTCTGTGCGTGGCAGTCGTCTTGGCCGCCAAAGTGCCTTGTCTTTGGCTATTACAAGAATAAAATCATGGTCGGAGCTGAAGTATTTCGCGTCATTCGCTGGTGAGGTTCTCTTCATCCACGTTATGGAGGTAACAAAGTTCGACCGCCCGAACACCTCATCGCATAACACTTTCAAATAGTGAGCTTCATTGTCGTCAATCGTAATCCATAGTGATCCAACGTCTGAAAGTAAGCGGCGAATCAACTCCAGACGATCTCGCATCAGTGAGAGCCATATGGAATGCTCTACACCATCGTCATAGTGCGCGAAGGCAGAGCCGGTGTTGTACGGCGGATCAATGAAGACGCATTTCACCTTGCCGGCGAACTCCTGCTCCAGCGCCTTGAGCGCGAGCAGGTTGTCGCCAAAGATGAGCCGGTTGTCGAAGATGTCCTTGCCGCTAACACGCTGCTTGGCGTGGTAGCTCTTCTCCGGGTCTTCAAGCAAGATGCGCGGCTCCAGTCGCGGCCGGTTCTCCTTGCCAATCCACGTTAGTTCCAACTTCTGCTTCTTCTGTGTGCTCACTGATATTTCTCTTTCCGATTCTGGAATGCTGGCATTGTGCCTTCAAGCACATCGACGCAATGCTTGTTAATTTCGGGGTTCTCAATTGCGCCGGATACGTAGGTAATCGTGGAAGCACTCTTCCGATCAAAGCTCGAATAAATCACTTGTTCTGCATCGCAAACGACTGCAAGATTTGGATTGTGCGTAGCCATGATGATCTGCCGCTTCTTCTTTGCTTCGCTCAAAACAGGAACGAGGAGGCTCACAACTGTCTCGTTATCGAGATTCTCCTCTGGCTGATCGAGTATTATTGGAGTCCGCCCCTTATCCACCAACAGGTAAAAAATCAGGAGTAAGGCGCCGCGCTGTCCAGGGGACAGTTGCTCAATTTGCGTGTCCTGGAATAGCAGAGTATATCTCGGCTCCAGAAATGAAAGGCTGTATAAGAGGTCATAGACATCGCCAGCCGTCTTGTCCTTAACCGCCCTATCTCTCCTGAGGATGCTCGCAATTCCAATGCTGCCCGGCGTTCCACTTGCGGCGGCTTGAATCTCGTCGTGCAGCTCCTCTACAAATTTCACAACATCTTGCCGGATGTTGAAATCGTATTTGTCGGCAATCTTTTTTACAGTCGCAAGGCTCTCATCCTCACCTCTAAATGATTTGGAATTCTGCTTAATAAGTGTGAAGAGTGGCGCTGCCAATGATTCAGACGTGCCTCCCAGCGTGGCTTGAAACTGGAGCTTGTATTCATCACGAATCAGGCTATTTCCTTGAATCAAGTCTTGCACCGGTTTGAACAATAGCTCGCGGGCCTTCCGTTGTGCATCGAGAATGTCGAATATCTCTCCCGTGAGTTGGCTCCTCTGTTCACGGCGCTGCTTGAGAAGCTCGGGCAAACCGTCTAGCTGTGCTATCCGGGCATTCAAACCTTCAAGTGTCTCTGGCTTCTCAGGCACGCCATTAAGTTCACTGAGTTTTAACGTCCATTCTGCAAGCGCCTTTTGGCTTTGCTGGTAGGCCAACTGCGGGGCATTTAGCTTTGCCTTGAGAATGTCTTGTTCAGCCTGGTGCTTCTTCTTCGCAGTTGCGTCGTTGGAGACCTCGCTATCCAATTGTGCTTGCAATGCAGGCAGTTCCGTTTCGATCGTTGTCAATGCCGTTTCGTCGATTGAAACTTTGACCACGCTCGACGGGTCAATTCCCAATGTCTGAAAGTCCTTGGAAGCCTCCTCTTGGAATTGTTCAGATGAGCGCCTCAACAAGCGAACCCGTTCCCGGATATTTTGTATTGCCTTGGTTTTTGCGGCAATGGATGACTGGGTAGTTGAATGCGTCGCGGCACGGTCATTGAGGGACTTGATAGAGGCGGAGACCGCTTCAAGCTCGGTAGCTGCTTGGGCCTGCTCTGGTGTCAGAGCGTCTGTTGGCTTTGCACTTTCTGTAGGCCGTATGCTCACGTGCTCTTGGATCTGCTTTTTAAGAAGGCTGAGTTGCTCATTCAGATTCTTGCGTATCTCTGGCTGCGACTGATCCTCGATGCCGGAGATTTCCTGATTGAGACGATTAAGATCCTTCCTGTAGTCAGCCAGTTGGTCTCGGAAGCTGCTCTCCTGCTGCTCGATGAGTTGATCGAAATCCAATGCGCCGAGTCGAATAGATTCTCCGGCATGGGAGAATATTACAGCTCTCAATTCGCGCTCAAACGCATTAGATTTACCGGAGACATGTTCGTTGCACAGTTCCTCAAAGTGTCCCTGGGGAATATAGCGAACAAGTTCAACTTTGTCCGAGGGCGAGTCGTCATTCAGGTTCTGGTCCTCACTGCTGGAGTCATGCCAAACCAGTGTTCCAATATAATGCTTTGCAGGTACTCCAGACTTTCCCCTAAAGCGGTCTCTCTTGAGGAATGTGAAATGATTGTTCTGACGAGAATGACCAAGGAGAGCAATGACATCAGCAAGTGCGCTCTTCCCACTCCCCTTGTTCCCGATGATGGCGACAAGATCTGTGTTCAATGGAACGGAACACCCATCCAACCACTTCTCTGCTAAGGTACTACCAGTTATCTTCGCGATATTTACTTTGTCAATAAAATATCTCTTTTGTCCTGCCACCTCAAGGAGCTTTGGGGGAACCTCGCCAATGAATGAACGGGATTCTGGTTCCTTTATTGCTTGTAATAGGCCAAGAAAGCTCGGATCGGCCTTCACCCAGCAATAGCGTTTTTGGTCCGGCTCAAAAAGTCTTGGAATATCGTGTGCATCGGAACCGTGAAAGCACGGCTTGAGAGTCTTGTACTGGCTCTTGATAGTTGCAACTGAAATGTCGGCCTTTTGCCCGAGATAATGCAGTCGATCCGAGGGGTTACCACTCAGTATGAAGTCTGCACGACACAGCAGCTCGTCTCGGACTGCTGCAAAACTATCAAGCGGCAACCCACTGATACCGTCGTTTCCATTTGCGATTCCGACGACGCTGTTATCAGTGAGCCATTTGTCTTTCTGAAGCCATTCAAAGATGTCTGTATGAGACGGCTTGAATTGTTCCACGCCAAACCGGTAAGCAGCGGTATCGTCACTCAGTGAGGCGTCCTGCCTCCTGGCAAATTGAATTAACTCATCGCGAATACATCCATAATCTTGCGCCTTGTACGTAAATTTAAGATTTCTAAGTGACTGCTTTAGTTTGTCAATGTGCTGTGGGTCAGAGACATTAACTAGCAGGTGAAGGTTCAAGGCGTGCCCTGCTCTGGTATGGGGCAGGCACCGAAATTCGATATTTGGCAAAAGGAGAATTGATGAAAGTCTTGGATTTGTCGAGTCGTGCTGTAGCGCATGAAGTCTCTCGTATCCGTCAATGGACATATAGTCCGTTACACCGATAACTGCAACCTTATGGCGGACTGCTGCTTCCTCTAGTGCGCTTACATAGTCATCCCATTGAACACCAACGAATGACGTTCCAAGAAGGCTTGCTGGTGTGTGAACGTGCAAATCCCACCGACGCCATTCCGCACCCCGAGGCCAGGTATTTGAATTCACTGTCATTGTCTTGCCATCCTCATTGCTTCCTACAGCAGTTCTGTTGGAGCTAGCGAACTTTCACTCGTTGCTGATAATCCCGGAAGCTCCAGCCCTTCTATTTCCTGAATGGACTTGCCTGCAATCCCCTGCAAGTCACCGTGCATTCCAACGGTTGCGCCCATTACGCGTTCGATTTGCTGCTGCCGCTTCGCCCACTGCTTCATAATCACCTTGCGCTCTTTGTCGAGATCGTCCTGCATGGACGAGAATGCCTCTACGAGCGCCTCAACACGTTGGCGGAAGAGCTGACCTGTCAAATACTGATAGACCATTTCAGCCTTTGTCTGCTGGCCTTCGCTGATGAGCCTCGCATTGCTCACCTGAAGAAGCGTGTGGCGCAGAATGGTGGCCACAGGCAAGAGTGAGCGCGGGTGCGTGATCCATACACCATCAATGACATCGAATGTTTCAATGCCTTCCGGTAGAGCTTGGGAAACGAGTACGGATATGTCGGCCTTGGCAGCTCTTTGATCGTCGCGCAGCTTGACCAACCAGTTGTGATTCCAGTTCTTTGTGCGCTTCGACTCCCATAGGATTGTCCCGCTCATCACTCCACCAGGGCTGACGACGCGCTGGAGGGCGTCGCCGCCGAACTCCCCTTTGGCGACAGGCTCAATCGTGTCGTATGGGAATTTGGCCCGGAGCAGGTTTTCCACTTCAAGCTCCTGAACCTCGCCCTGCAGCTGCTGGGAACCTTGCTCGGCCTTCTGCTTCAGTTCCTCGATCTTCTGTTGCATTGAGGCAATGGTCTGATCTTTCTCCATCACCTTGAGCTTGAGTCCGTCCTCTGCTTCCCGCTTTGCCTGGGAGCGGACTTCGGAAAGTCCTTCCTGCACGCGCGTTTCAACGGTCAATTCCAGCTCGCGTTTTGCGTCGTCCAATTCACGCTGCTTTTTTATTAGCTCCGCCTGGGCCTTCTGGGCTTCGGCCAGTTTTTCGTCGCGCACTTTGAGGACTTCCTGAAGCTCGGACAACTCGTGAGCTTTCGTCTCAAGTTCCGCTGCGCTGGCAAGCTTGGCCTTTTTCGATTCTTCTTCGACGACTCGCGCTCGTTCGGTCTTGAGTTGCTGTGCCACCTGATCTGTAACTTGCTGTTCAAGGGCTCGCTTCTCTTCGACCATCTGCCGTTCCTTGTCGCGCACGTCCTGTTCACGCTGGGCTATCAGCTCATCCTTCAGTTTGAGTTCCTCGATGCTTTTTTGCATCGTGGCGATGGCCTGATCCTTTTCCATCACCTTGAGCTTGTGGCCTTCCTCGGCCTCCTGCTTCGCCTGGGAGCGGACTTCGGTAAGGCTATCCTGTACGCGGGTCTCTACGGTCAATTCCAATTCGCGCTTTGCGTCGTCCAACTCGCGTTGCTTCTTGATTAACTCCGCCTGGGCCTTCTGCGCCTCGGCAAGTTTTTCATCGCGCGATTTCAGAACCTCTTGAAGTTCTGTCAACTCCTGGGTTTTTGTCTCAAGTTCTGCCGCACTGGCGAGCTTGGCCTTTTTCGATTCCTCTTCGACGACTCGCGCTCGTTCGGTCTTGAGCTGCTGCGCAACCTGATCCGCGACTTGCTGTTCAAGTGCGCGCTTCTCTTCGTTGACTAGCTTTTCCTTGTCGCGCACGGTCTGTTCGCGCTGGGCAATCTCCTCATCCTTTTGAGAGAGCCTCTGTTCGAACTGCTTACGCGTGGTCTCAATCAATGGCGCTGCAAGAGATTCCGTTAACGGAAAGTCGCTTTTGCATTTCGGGCAGGTAATTGTCAGTTCCGTCATGCGTTGGCCTTTCTGGCGTTCATCTGCCGCCGATATTCGTTACTGAGTAGATTCGTGCTCATGTCAGCCTCCAACGAATCTTGAAGACCTCTGTGTGTTGCTGGCCCTGAGCCATGCGCGCTTCAATGCCGGCAATTAAGCCATCGCGACGGGTTTCGACCTCATCCTGGGCGACGAAGAGATCCTTGCGCTTTTGATTCCGAGTCGTCTGAAGCGTCTTGATTGTTCGCTGGTGGACGAGTTTGTCAGCAAGAGACGCGGCGGACGATGAGGCGCGCTTTGTGTCACGAATCTCTTTGTCGAGGTCCTTTATCTCCTGCTCCAGGCCGAGCTTGAGGTCTTCGCTCCAGCGGTCGAGCTTGGTGACTTCCTGGTCAAGCCAGCGGGTATTGCGCAGACCAACCTCATCAAGAATCTGGCGCTGGTGCGCCTCGATCTGCTCATCAAGGAGCGGTAGCGGCGAAGAGAGAATTGGCTGGCCTGCCTCGGCAGGCAGGTCGAATAGCCGCTTACATATGTCAGGATGGAGTGGTTGTCCATCGTCGCGGATGCCTGCGAAAAGGATATGGTCTTCGACTTCAAAAGCCTCGACGGAAAACTTGGTGCAGAGGAGCCACCCGGATTGGCCGGTGTGGGCCTCCAACACGGCAAGCCGCTTGCCGCTTTGACTGAGGTTGAAGCGCAACTCTACAGGCGGCGTCTCCAAGGCAAGGCACTGTTCCAACACTCGCTGTGCGAGCGGGTGTCCGACCCGATAGGTGTTGGCATCTTCCACATTTCGGCCCATACGATAGGGTCCAGGATGGATGGTTTCGCCCTTGAATGGGTTCCGTTCGAGCTGAAAGCCATATCCGGCGGAATCGAATCGCGCGTACGGCGCTAGGTAAAACGTGGTCGCGCGCCAGAGCAGTTCCTCGAAGCGGTTGCGAGAATTCCGGGCTTCAAGGCGCACTTTCTCGATTACTTCCTGGTCGAAGTTATTGAGGAGCTGTTCCTGAGCGAGGGCTTTGGCCTCGGTGATCTCGGATTCGAGTTCCTCCTGGAGCTTGTCGAACTCGAAGACGATTTGCTCCGGGGTGCGGCATTGCTGGTAGATGCCGACAATGCGCTTCTCAAAATCCACACCGGATTGAATGGCTCCAAGCACCTCATCGGAGGCTCCGAATACGCCGTCAAAGAGACGAAACTTTTCGTCGAGAAGCTGATATATGCGAACGTCGGCGGCATTGGAGCGATTGAGAAAGTTAACGACAACCACGTCGTATTTCTGCCCATAGCGGTGGCAGCGGCCGATTCGCTGCTCAATGCGCTGCGGATTCCAGGGCATGTCGTAGTTGACTACGAGATTGCAGAATTGGAGGTTGATGCCTTCGGCGGCAGCCTCGGTGGCAATCATAATGCTGGCCTCATCGCGGAAATACTCGACGATGGCTGCGCGTTTGTCTGCGGTAGGTGAACCTGTAACCCGGTCTGTTTTGGCGTTGCGTTTTAGCCAGTCACGATAGATTTCGGCGCTCTTGGCGTCGTTGTTGGTGCCATTGAAGAGGACCACTTTCCCCCCGAAGTCAGAGGATTCCAGTAGCCGGTATAGATACTCCTGAGTGCGGCGGGACTCTGTAAAGATGATGGCTTTCTGCTGAAGGCTTCCGTTGTGCTGGCTGGCACGGGCTTTGTTGGCTGCTTCGAGTCCATTGCGAAGCGCAGTGAGTAAGACCTCTCCCTTTGAGTTCTTGTGAATGCTCTTCGCCAATTCGTGAAACTCACGGAGCTTTTCTTTTTCGAGAAGTAGTTCCTCACGCTGCTCCGGGGACAGCTGCTGCGCAGTATTGGGCCGGGCTGGGCCTTCTTCAGGTTCGTCTTCCAGCCATTCGTCTTCGAGTTCCTGAAGCGCCTCGAAGTTCTCAGCAAGATCGTCTGACGGCGCATCGAGAGCCGCTTGCGCCTTCTCAACTGCTTCGAGCTTGTTGGCAAGGCCCAGCAGGGTATCGGAGATGGCATAGGTGGAGGATGCCAGCAGCTTGCGCAGAATGAGCGTCATCAACTGACGCTGGCTAGCAGGGAGCGCATAGAGCCGCGGCGATTGCAGATATTCGGAGACGAGGGCGTAAAGCCGCTGTTCGTCTTCGTTGGGGGTAAATTCCTGAACCAAAGCATGGCGATTGGTGTAACTGACGTAAGGGAGTACCTGCCTGCGAAGAGTCCTCTGGCAGATTGGCCGAATGCGCTCTCGCAGTGCGCGGTACTCGTCGGGCGTATTCATCCGCGAAAACTGGCTGCGGAAGCTCTTCAGGTCTCCGAAGGTAAATTCGTCAATGATGCTGACAAGGCCGTACAACTCAAGGAGGGAATTCTGAAGCGGCGTCGCGGTGAGCAGGGTCTTCTGACGGTCGGCGATTGCGGCCTTGATGGCGTTGGCGATCTTGTTGCTTGCCTTGTAGACGTTTCGCAGTCGGTGCGCTTCGTCAACGACGACCAGATCCCAAGGTGTTTGCCGGACGTAAGCCTCTTTGGTCCTGGCAAACTGGTAGGAGCAAAGAATAATCTTTGGTTGGTCGAATGGATTGAGGTTGCCGCTTTTGATTTCCTCGTTGAAGGTTTTGGATTCGAGAATCGCTGAAGGGAGGAAAAACTTGTCGGCCAGTTCCTGGCCCCACTGCTTGCGGAGGTTGGCAGGGCAGATGACGAGCAAGCGGCGGCGACGTTCCGCCCAGCGTTGGGAAAGCAATATGCCTGCCTCGATGGTCTTGCCGAGTCCAACTTCGTCCGCCAGAATCGCTCCCCGTGAGAGCGGAGAGCGAAAAGCGAAAAGCGCAGCCTCCACCTGGTGAGGATTCAGGTCCACTTGCGCGTCCGCTAACGCGGACATGAGACTATCGATCGAAGCCGAACTGGACCGCTTTGTCAGTTCGTGGGCAAAATACCGTGCGTGATAGGCGGTTAGATTCATGCGGTTTGCACCTGCAATACGTCAGACAAGAATGTTCTCAACGGCATCACTTCCGTCTTGGCATCGAGATTGAATCTCTCATCGCCTGGGTAGAGCACTATCTGGCGCGTTGCCCGAATGTCCTCGCAGCCGATATAAAAGCCCTTCTGTGGCGCCGGGTTGCTAATAGACCGTTTGATCTCGATGGCCCAGCGATCTTTCGCGTTGAACTCAACCACGAGGTCGATCTCCGCGCCCGCCGCGCTGCGATAGAAGGTAGATCGAGCGGTGGCCGGTAACGCATCGAGGATGTTCTCGATGAGCATTCCCTCCCAGCTTGCACCCACGACAGGATGCCCCATGAGAGTTTCCATGTCGCGGATATCGAGGAGAGCATGGAGCAGTCCGCTATCGCGGACGTAGACTTTTGGTGTGCGGACAAGGCGCTTTTTAGCATTCGTAGCCCATGGCTGAAGGCGACGGACAAGCAAAAGATCAACCATGATGTCGAGATAGCGGGCAACGGTATGGCCGCTGACACCGAGACCGCTTGCGAGTTGTGCGGCGTTCAGCATCTGGCCCTGGTTGTGAGCCAACATCTGCCAGTAGCGGCGCAGCGTCTCCGCTGGGATACGCGGGCCAAGGACAGGCACGTCGCGCTCAAGATAGGTCTGGATGAATGCGGTGCGCCAACGGAAACTGTTCTCGTCGCTGGCGGCGAGGAAGCTGTCCGGGAAGCCGCCGCGCACCCATAGGTGGTTGGCGGCGTTCGGTCCAGAGTGAGCGACCTCGGCAACGGAGAGAGGCGTTAGCTCCTCGTAAGCAATG
>Ga0302200_10002369_pt1 | contig 16639 bp, 15 predicted proteins | sample II_Bog_N3_1_FD_194585 | JGI IMG/M metagenome (GOLD analysis project Ga0302200, IMG submission 194585) | Peat permafrost microbial communities from Stordalen Mire near Abisko, Sweden - II_Bog_N3_1 | ecosystem: Environmental > Terrestrial > Soil > Wetlands > Peat | place: Sweden: Abisko... | reverse complement strand
GAAAGTGACGCCGCGCATCGTTGACCTGCTGCTGCCGTTCCGTGGCTTCCGTTATTACCATCCGCAACAGCACGGCAGCGCGTCCATGAAAGCAGTGCTGCCGGCCATGACCGGTCAGGGCTATGAATATCTGGCGATTCAAGAAGGCGGTGCAGCCAGCCGGGAATTTCTGCGTGTGACCTTCGGAAAGGTGGATGATGAGGAACGCCGGTGCGTGCGGCAACAATTGAACGAATATTGCGGTCTCGACACGATGGGCATGGTTCAAATCATCCGTGAATTAGCGAAACTTTGATCCGTATGTCTGGGTTTTCTGCGGGCCGTCAACCACGGGGGAATTGATGCGGGAAAGAATCCACAAAGTGGAAAAGCGCGGGCGGATGCTATTGACTGGGCATTTTTTTACGGTTTCGGAATAGGTGCGGGGTTACTCCAATCCACCGGCAGAGTTCGGCGTGCGTCATCTTGCCGTAACCGAGCGGACGTTTGGTGGGGGTCAGGTCGCCATTTTTCAAGGACTTGAGCACGGCGGCTTTCGTGGCAGAGATGCCAGCGTATTTCAAAATATGGTTCGCTCGATAGGAAAGACCGTTTGCGCGGCAGGTTTCAAAATACGAGCCTTTCATCGGAACGGTCGCGGGATCAACGCCAGCCCACTCGCATAGCTCCCGGTGCGCATAGACGCCGTAGGTGGGCGGGTAGCAATGGGGGTAGAGTTTGCCGGCGCGCAGGGCGTTGGCGATGGCGTTTTTTTCGACGGTAAAGCCGGCCTTGGCCAGAAGATGATTAAGCCGTTTGGACAGGCCGTTGGGGGGAAATTGGATTTTATGGCGCGCGGCTTGATAAATCTGCGCGGCTCGAAAAGCGGAGCGGTCGAAACGGTCGCCGATTTGCCGGAAGGTCAGTTTTTCCTGATCCCGCAAGCGGAGCACCAGCGCCTCGCGGCTGGCCCGGAATGATTCGGTCTGGCTCATGGGCACGGTGGATGGCCAGCCCAAGCGTGGAAGCGATAGCTAAATATTTTAGTGTGGATGACGTTACTTGTCATTTGTAAGTGAAAAGACCATGTCCGTCACGAACCGCTTGAACGACTCATTTTGAACGAACTGCTTGTAAATCTCCGTGTCATCTTTTAACAGCGATAGCATCACCCGCGCGAGTGCCTTGTCGTGCTCAATGCGCGCGGTATTGGGAGTGTTCTCTTTTGCATTTTGGTAAGCCCGGTCTGCCGCCACTTTGGGCGCAACATCATCTTTGATTCGATTCGCAACGCGGTCGGCATCGGTGAATAGCGTGCCGAAATGTTCGTTAAAAGTTTTGAGAATGTTGCTCAACCGGTCTAATTCCGGCTCGCTTTTCCGTCCGCCGCCAGTTGTCGGCACGGGTTCAATTTCAGCATTTTCATCAGGTAGCGAAATTTTCAGTGCCGCCTTTTTTTCAGTGCGGTAGCTGTCCATGTCAATCGCGTCCAGAATGCCTTTCGCCAAGTCAGGTTCTTCGGGTGCGGGCAACTTCGGAATCAAAAAATTAAGAAAGATTGAAATTTTTTCCCAATCGCGGTTCGTATAGGGCAGTATGGACGCGAGAAAATCATAAGTGCGAACGAACGCCTTGGCCTTCCCCTTGAAATCTACCTGCCCGTCTTCATCGAGCTGGCCGATGTAGTTTGCCACGCATGAGTCAAGAATCGGGTCGAGCTTGTCCCGCTCCGCGCCTTCGAGATAAAGCGTGACCAGCGAATCCACCTTTTCCGGCGAATAAACCTGATACCCGTCCAATACGCCTTTGAGGTCGTGCAATTTGTTCGGGTCGGTTTCCTCGCTTAAAATGGTGGTGCGGTAGTAATCCGCAAACGCCTCGGTGATCGTCTCCGAGTTGTTCAAGAAATCCAGCACGAACACGTCATGTTTCTGCGGGTGGGCGCGGTTTAGGCGCGAAAGCGTCTGCACGGCCTTGATGCCGGACAGCGTTTTGTCCACATACATCGTGTGGAGCAACGGTTCGTCGTAACCAGTCTGGAATTTGTCCGCGCAAATCAGGAAACGATACGGGTCTTCCTGAATTTTCTCCGCAATGTCACCGCTGGAAAAGCCATTCAGCGAAAGCTCGGTGGCTTTCACGCCCTTAAATTCATGCTCGCCCGCGAATGCAACAATTGGCAGATAAGGACTTTTGCGCTCGGCCAGATAATCTTTGAACGCGTTGAAATACTGGATTGCCCGCTCGACACCGTTGCATACCACCATTGCCCGCGCCTGTCCGCCAATCTTGTTCAATGCCATGACCTGCTCATGGAAGTGATCCACCATGATTTCGGCTTTCAACCGGATGGCGTGGTCGCGGCTCTCGACATAGCGCCGCAATTTCTTCTGCGCCTTCTTGGTGTCAAATTCCGGGTCGCTTTCAATTTTTTTCACCAGCTTGTAAAAGCTGTCAACCGGCGTGTAACTTTTCAGCACGTCGAGGATGAATCCCTCCTGAATCGCCTGCTTCATCGTGTAGCTGTGAAATGGGCGATGCTTCACCTTGCCGGCGCCGTCTGGCGGCAATGCCGCGCCGAACATTTCGAGCGTCTTGTTCTTCGGCGTGGCGGTGAAGGCAAAATAGCTGGCGTTGGTCAGCATTTTGCGCGCGTCCATCCGTTTTTGCAGCGCGTCGTTCACCGTGTCTTCCGGGTCGGACAGCGCCTCGCTCAAGGCAGCCGAGGTCTTGCCGCCCTGGCTGCTGTGCGCTTCGTCAATGATTATGGCAAAGCGCCGGTTGCGGTGCTCATCGCCGATTTCGTCGAGGATGAACGGGAATTTTTGAACCGTGCTGATGATGATTTTCTTGCCGCTCTCGATGAACTTCCGCAAATCGCCGGAATGTTCCGCGTGGCCGACCGTCTCGCCGACTTGGGCGAACTGTTTGATGGTTGCCTGAATCTGCTCGTCGAGGATGCGCCGGTCGGTGATGACGATGATGGAATCAAAAATGTCTGCATCATCTTTGCGCAGGCCAAAGAGCTGATGCGCCAGCCATGCGATGGAATTCGACTTGCCGCTTCCGGCTGAATGCTGGATGAGATAACGATTGCCCGCTCCGCGTGCTGATACCTCCGCCAGAATCTTCCGCACCACGTCAAGCTGATGGAAACGCGGGAAAACCTGTTCGCGTTTCTTTTTGCCCGTCTTCAAATTCTTCTTTTCGACAATCTGCGCGTAGTTTTCCAGGATGTCCGTCAAACCTTGCGGCGTGAGAATGCGTTTCCAGAGATAATCTGTCTTTAGTCCGTCCGAGTTGGGCGGATTGCCCGCGCCGTCATTCCAGCCTTGGTTGAACGGCAGAAACCATGACGCCTTGCCTTTCAGATGCGTGCAAAACATCACCGATTGGTCGTCCACCGCGAAATGCACCACGCAGCGCCCGAACTCAAACAGCTTTTCGCGCGGGTCGCGGTCGCGGCGGTATTGCTCCACCGCGTCTTCGACCGTCTGCTTGGTCAGGCTGTTTTTCAGTTCAAACGTAGCGATGGGTAGGCCGTTAATGAACTGGCACAAGTCCAGCGCCCGGCGTGTTTCATCCGTGCTGTAACGTAACTGGCGGGTGATGCTGAATCGGTTTTTTGCAAACAACGCTGCCGCCGTCGCGTTGCCCGGCGATGGCCTGCCGTAAAATAAATCGAAATGCAGTGCGCCGTGATCTACGCCTTTGCGCAAAACATCAATTACACCGCGCTTGCCGATCTCGCTGCTCAAGCGCGCGAAAAATTTCAGCCGCGCGATGTCTTTGGCATCCTTGTAATCGGTCATGCCGATTTTCTTGAACGCTTCCGGCTGCGTAGTTTGGAGAAATTGAAACAACTGCGGCACGTCGAGCGCGTGGGTGCGGTCGTAATCCTTGGGATTGCCAACAAACCAACCCGATCCGCCGGCCTTGGCAACCGCGATGGCGTCGGGTGTTTCCGCAACCATGCCTTCGGGCGCGGGCGCAAGCCCGGTCGCGCCCGTCATGTGTCGCATGATTAGCGTTTCAAGACCCTGCTCTGAAACATCGGTGGTCACTTTCGTTCTTCAATTTCGCAGTTCTTATGCAGCACCCGAAAAAGCAGCCAAATCACACGAATTGAAAGCAGCGTCGCTACCATTACGATGGTCAGCCAAATCGTCACCGTGATTTTCCAAGGTTGAGATTGGAGGTCAATCACGCTTCCGTTAAGCACGAATGCAATGGCGAGTGCCGCAAAAGACGCGATGAACGCCTCGAAATAATAACGGATGAAACGGCGGTATTTTGCGTCCTGTTTCAGTTTTGCAATCACCGGCTTGTTATCAATCGCGAAGACGATTGCCAACGCCGCGCCGATGAAACCAACGAGAATGGAAAAAATATTGATGCTCGCCTCAACCAGCTTGTCGGTCTTGGTTGGAAGCGGCTGCGTTCGGAAAAACAACCACAAGCCAACGCCAAGCGCGAGCGCAGCAAGGTATGGCAGAAATTCTTCTGCCAGTTCGTCGAGCGGCTTATCGAGCAGATTTTTCATGCACACTTTTGGCCGAACTGTGTTATCAGGTCGCCGCGCCGCATGGTAAGCGCCCGCATCGCGGCCGCTTTTCGATCCCCGTAGGCCAAGTCACGCTTGGCTCCGACCGCCACGTCAATTTTTGCCCGCAACTGCTCTTTCACCAAATCGAATTCATCCCGTGCGCCGTTGGAATATCCAGACACCTCAAATTTTTCCAGTTCCGCATTACCGGTGGTTTGACCGGTTAAAAAATCGTTCGCCTTTTTGAAAACTTCCCGCAGTGTCAGGGAACGGCGGGCAAATCCAGAACTGATTACCACTTCGATGCTTTCACCGTCAAAATCATCCATCGTAGAAATTGAGCTGTCCACGGAACCGCGTGCGCCGGGGTTATATGCCGAGTGGCGCGGTTTGGCGATGCGATAGGACACGCGCCGCACATCATTCAAATGGTTTAGCTTTTGAACTCCAGCCAACGACAGCACTGGGAGGACATCGAGCAAGCCGCCGATGGAGACAAGCTGTTGGACATACTGAAAGAACGCGCCGACGGAAGCGCCGTAATGATTATGCTGCACAACGAGGATGTCGGATTGCGTATCGAAAAGAAAAACAAACGGCTCGGCGATGCCTTCATTCGACGGCAGGTTCAACGATGAAGATTTTGTGTTCATGCCGCCTTTCAACGGCAGTAAATCCATGCGGAGTTTGACGAAGTCGCCGAAAAAATAGCGCCCGGTCACTTCCAATTCCTCCCAGCGCATCGTGTAACCGCTGATAACCTGATTGCGTTGCGCGAGCGTTCCAACTTGCGCCAGCGAAGTTAACGCCGCCTGAAATCCTCCCGCGAAACTCGCCGGAGCGCTCACTTTCCAGAATTCAAACGAAACATCTTTTTTCTTTTTCGTTGCCATAAAATAAATGAGCTTGCGGCGGATGGTATTTCATTCAATCCAAGTTGCCAATCATTAGAAAACTTCCCGCCGACTGCCAAAAATCAGGTTGTCCATGTGTTTAGCAACGCCTGTGTGAATGATGTATCACGCACGATTCCTTGCCGCCGTAGCCGATTGCCCGCACCCCGACCTAACTGTTTTGCCAAAATTTTTACCGGTCGCCGCCGCCGGGCAGGATGCTCCAAGTAAACAAACGAAACCTGCCGTTTGCCGTCGTGCCGCGTCCGAACGTGCAACACGTTCCCCGGCGGTGTCACCAAAACACTGCCGCCGCCCTCGTCGGTGACTTGAATGACCACATCGCCGCGCTGGTATTGGCATTTGCCCGAATGGCGGAAACTGTCCAGTTCAAAACTCCGTGGGTGTTCACGTCGTTTCTTGGCGACGGGCAACGCAGCGTCATGGAGGGATTGGTCGCGGTCGCTCCAGTCCTGGAGACGGAGTTGTGCCAATAGCAGCCGGGGCAAAGTTGGGCGCGATGCCGTGTTTGCCGCGCGGCGCTTGCCGCGTTTCGATAGATTGATAACAACGGGAGGCTGATTCTCACTGGCTGCAAATCTAAAACATTAAATGCCCCTATAAAATTGAGTTGTTTTGCATCAAAAAGCGGATGAAACAACCATTCTCATTCTCACTTTTATTCTCACTTTAGCTTCTCAAAAAACAAAAAAATCGTCAATGGCCTGATACCATTGACGATTTTAATATTGGAGCGGGTGAAGGGAATCGAACCCTCGTCTCAGCCTTGGGAAGGCCACATTCTACCATTGAACCACACCCGCCTGCGCTTTGGCCCGGCCAGCCAGAGTGCTCTGACAATTTCTATCAGACCACTGAGCGACCCGCAACTGGTTTGGCGGATTAAACCGCCGCTTCCAGTTTCCCAATGGCTTCACGCAGTCGGCTGGCCAAATGTTCCAGCCGTTCCGGGGCGGTGATTTTTCCACCGCCCACCGCGCTCACATAAAAACTATCGATCGCCGCGCCACGCTCCGTCACGATGCGTGCGGCGGCAATGTCCAAGTTCAGTTCTGTGAATGTCTGTGAAATCGTGTAAAGCAATCCCAGCCTATCTTCGGTCTCAATTTCGATCAAGGTGCGTTCCTCTGAAGTCTCGTTATCAAAGCGGATTTGCGTGTCCAGCCGTTCGCCGAGATAGGCCGAATAGCTTGAACGGGAAGCGGTCTGCCGGGCGATGAGCGTCGGAAAATCCACCGTCTCGCCGGTCAAAACTTTTTCCAGCAGGTCGGAAAATTCTTCGCGCTGCTCCGCGCCGGCCAGATTGCCGGTGCGCGCGTCATTGACAAAAAAAGTGTCCAGCACAATGCCGTCGCCCCGCGTAAAAATCTGTGCGCCGAGAATGTTCAGGCCGGCGGCACTCAAGCAGCCGGTGGTTTTGCCGAACAAGCCCGCGCGATCCCAGGTGCAGACTTTCACGAGACTATAGCCGCGGTCGCGTTCGTCAATCCACGCCGTGACCGGAGCCAGCGCGCGCTGGCCTTCCAGAATCAGCCGGTGCATGAACCGGTGGGTCAGCTCCAGATCGTCCTGGATCTGCGCGGGCGTATAGATTTCAAAATAGCGTTGCGGCAACTGGCTGAAATGCGCATCCAGTTCTTCGTCGGTGATGCGGCGCGGCGCCAGTTCGCGGACGAGTTCGCGCGTTTCCTGCCGGGCTTTTTCGGTGGCGCGGATAAATTCCGTGCCGCCGGTCAGCAGTGCCAGCACACGGGAATGGATCTGCCACAACAACGAGTCCTTGAAGCCACTCCACAGTTTATCGCTCGTGCCCTGCGAGTCGGCGAAGGTCAGCAGCGCGAGCAGATTTAATTTTTCCGGCGTGACGATCTGCCGCGCCACACCACGGATGACCGACGGGTCGTCCAAATCGCGCCGCTGCGACACCATGGCCAGAAGCAGGTGGTTTTCGACGAGAAACCTCACCGTTTCCGCCGCTGCCGGGTCGAGTTGGAGACGTTTGGCGGCGCGCATCGCGAGTGCCGCACCGACTTCGGCGTGCTGGCCTTTTTCGTGCGGCGCGGCTTTGCCGACATCGTGCAACAGCAGAGCGAGGTAAAGCAGGCCGGGATGTTCGAGGTTCTGCAAAATCGGCGTGTAGTTACGATAGGGCGGTTCCTGCGCCTCCCAGATTTTGTCGAGCTGTTCGAGGCAGACCAGCGTGTGCTCGTCCGCCGCATATTGGTGATAAAACTCATGCTGCACGAGGCAGGTCAGCTTGCCGAATTCGGGAATGTATTTGCCGAGAAAATTCACCTCGTGCATCGCGCGCAAAATATGCGACACCTCGCCGCGCCGTTCGAGGATGGTCAAAAAAGTTTCGCGCACATGCTCGTCGTTCAGGAACTCGCGGTTCACCAGTGAAAGCTGGTTGCGGATCAGTTGTGCGAGGTCGGGATGCAGCGCCAAATGCCGTTGCTGCGCGTGCAGGAAAACCCGCATGAGCCGGCGCGGCGAATCGCGGAAGATGCGGTTGTTCGCCGCGCGGATTTCGCCGGCCACAAATAAAAATCCGTCCACCGGCTCGGGCATCTTGCGCGGTGTGGCCCCGGGCAGCAACCGCCGCAGCCGAGCGAGCCGGCTCGTCTGCTGCGGCGAGAGCAGAGCCATGCGCTGCTCCAGCGTGCGCGTGATGAGATAGACGTTTCTCATGTGGACGTAGAGGTCGCGCATGAATTTCTCGATGCGCTTGCTCGGCGAACGGTCGGCGTAGCCGAGGTTGGTCGCGACGGCGGGCTGTAAATTTTTCCCCAGCACGTCCTGCGGGCGGTTGGTGTTGTAATGCAGCTCCGTCCGCACGCGCAGCAGGAATTCATACGCAGCCTCGAGCTGTTTGCATTCCGCCTCGCTGACAAATTCCTGCGCCTGTAAATCCCGCACCGTCCGCGTGCGATACTTGAAGAAGGCCATCCACAAAAGATTTTGGAAATCGCGCAGGCCGCCGCAGCCGTTCTTCACGTTCGGCTCTTGCATGCACGCGGAGTTGCCGAACTTGGCCCGGCGCGTCGCTTGGTCTTCGAGGCGCGCGGCGATGTATTTTTCCTCGTAGCCGAGGACGCATTTTTGCACGACCGTCTTTTGAAATTTCGCGAACAGATTTTCGTTCCCCGCGATCAGCCGCGACTCGATGAGCGCGGTTTTGGACTGCATGTCGGAGTTCGCCACCTTCACGCAATCGTCAAGGTCGCGCACCGAGTAGCCGACTTTCAGGCCGATGTCCCACAGCGGATACAGCACGCCGTCAATCAGCTTCGCGAGATAAGGCAGTGATTTGCCCACCGCCACCTGTCCCTCGTGCAGGAACATGAAATCAATGTCGCTGTGCGGATTCAACTCCGCGCGGCCAAACCCGCCGATCGCCACCAACGCAATCGGCGGAAATTCCTTCTGCGCCTGCGTCGTCAGATTTTTCTTCGCCGTGTCCCAAAGATGCCGCAGCAATACGTCGAGGATCATGGCCCGGCCCTGACAAATTTCCTTGCCGTCCGCGCCGGCGCGATGCCACAGCTTCAGGCGATGGGATTCGACCTTGAGAAAAGTCTTGTAGCGCGCGAGTTTTTCCGCCGGGGTGGCGCTGGGTGAAAAGGCGAGGCGCACCTCGGCGGCGGCCTCGATTTTTTTGAGCAGGTCCTGCACGGGCGCAAAAGTTAATGCTTTGATACCGCCGCCGCCAGCGAAACCTTGTCGCCCGTGCGGGGTTGGATAAACTTGGCGCGACGATGCCCGACCAAACCGATCCCGATGCCGCCCTGATGCTCCGTGTGAAACGCGGCGACCGCGCGGCGTTTGTCGAACTGGTCGAGAAATTCCAGCAGCCGCTCTTCAACTTCGTTTTCCGCACGCTGCGCGATGATACCGAAGCCGAGGACGTCGCGCAAAACACGTTTCTCCAAGTCTGGAAATCCCGCGCCCGCTACCAGCGCACCGCCAAGTTTTCCACCTGGCTCTTCACCATCGCGCGCAATTTGTGTCTGAATGAAATTCGCCGCCGCTCGCGCCATCCTGCCGAATCCCTCGAAGAAACTCACGCCGAACACGACGACCAGCCGCAGCGCCAATATGAGGATAAAAAAGTTTTCCTGCCCACCGAAAATGTGCTGCACGGCGAACTCGCCAAAAAAATCGAGGAAGCCCTCGACGAACTGTCTGAAAACCAGCGCACCGCCATTCTGCTCTGCCGACAAGACGAAATGAGCTACGAAGAAATTGCGGAAATTCTGAATAGCTCTTTGTCCGCGACGAAGTCGCTCATCCATCGCGGCCGTGAAACGCTCAAGGAAAAATTAAAGCCCTATCTCCAAACCGGCGATTGGGATATTTAGGCCAGCAAAGTCAGTCGCGTAAAAATTGCCGGATTAATTTACCAATTAAAGTCACCAATCCTTGACCGGACGATTGGGATCACGCGGCTTGTCCTGCGGCTTCATCTGCAAAATTTGCTCGTCGCCTTTTTGCGCATCCAGCAAACGCTTTGCCTCTTCCGCCGTCATCTGTCCCGGCTTGATCGGCTGGCCGTCGCCATTTTGATTATCGGATTTGTCGCCATTCTTTTGTTCGTCCGCCGACTTTTGCGGCTCAGGCTGATTTTGCTGTCCGTTCGTTTTTTGATTAGACAGGTTTTGCTTCTGCTCGTCGGATTTCTGCTGGTCTTGAGAACTGTTTTTTTGCGATTGTTGATTTTGTTGTTGCTGGTTTTTCTGGCTGTCCGACTTTTGTTGCTGCGACTGACTCTGTTGCTGCTGTTGCTGGTTTTTTTGCTTCAATAATTCCTCCAGCTTTTTCAGCTTCACGTCATCAGGATAAAGCTTCAGGCCGTCTTCCGTGCGCTCCAACGCAGCCGGTATGTTGTTGGAAATATAAGCTTGCGCGCCGCCGTTGAAAAAATCATCGGCAGGCGCGAGCTGCGCGCAAACTTTCTGCGCGGCAAAAACCAGCAGCAATGGCAGCAGACTATTTTGAATTGGGCGTGGCAATCGCATCAATGTCCTTCAATTTTTTGGTGTAGTCTTGAAATTGTTTCGCCGCAATCTTGTTTTGCGTCAACTGCTCCATGATTTCCAGCGCGCGATGAAATTCTGCGCGGCGCACCGCATCGTCGGCCTCAAATTTCGCGCGCCGTATCGCTTCGCGCAGTTGCGCGATCAAATCTAGCTGGCTTTTTACGAAAGAAAAATTGAACGCCGCGTCCGCATCGTTCGTGTTCAATTGCACCGCGTGAGCGTAACATTGTGCGGCATTCGTCCACGTTTCCACCATCGCGTCCAAGCCTTCCGCGCTCGGCGTGAATTTCAATTCGCCCATCCGGTAAAGCGTGTTGCCCAGATTGTAAAACGCCTGCTGCTGCAATTTCAAATCGGGCGACAACGTCACGAGCTGAAAATTTTGCAACGCCGCGTCGTAATTCGTCGCGCGATACGCCGCCGCGCCCGCGTTGAAAACCAAGCGCAGATCGTTCGTCTGGATTTCCGCCAGCCGCGAAAATTCCGCCAGCGCGTTGGTGTAATTTCCAGATTTGTAATCGCTCAACGCGCTCGCTGGCGAAGCGTTTGCGACGACCGGCAAAAATAAAAACGCAATTAAAATTGCAACCGCCGCCGCTTCAACTTTGGACTTTGGACTTTGGACTTTGGACTTTCTTTCGGGCAAAAACATTTCCGCCAGCAAAAATAAAATCGCAATCGCCAGCGGCCACTGAAATTGCTCGTGATAACGCCGGATGAGTTTTTCGCTGCTCTCCGATTTCGGCAACGGCTCCAGCCCGCGCTCGTAAAGCGTGTCCATCGTGTCCGCGCCGCGCAACGGCAGATAAAATCCCCCCGTCGCGCCGGCGATTTGCTGGAGCAAATTTTCATTCAAATGCGATTTCACGACGTTGCCCTGCTCGTCGCGGACGTAATCGGAATTTCCGTTCGCATCCGTCACGCGGATCAAATCACCGGCGGCGGTTCCGATCCCAATCGTAAAAATTTTCAATCCGTCCTTCGCCGCGTTTTGCGCCGCTGCGAGCGCGCCGGGTTCGCTGTCGTTGTCCTCGCCGTCGGTCAGCAGTACGAGCGCCTTGTGATGGCCTTTTTCCTTGAACGCCGTGAGCGCGGTGTTGATCGCCGCTGCGAGCGCCGTGCCGCCTTCGGGAATGGAATTCACGTTCAGCGCCTGCACGCTTTGCTGGAACGCCGTGTCGTCGATCGTCAGCGGACATTCCAAAAACGCGTCGCCCGCAAACGCGACGAGGCCGAGCCGGTCGGCCTTGGCGGTCTGCATCAATTCCAGCGCGGCGAGTTTGGCGCGTTCGAGACGGTCCGGCGCAATGTCCGTCGTGAGCATGGATTTGGAAGTGTCCACCGCGACAACGATGTCCAATCCATTTTGCTGCACTTCTTCCGAATCAATTCCATACTGCGGACGGGCCAATGCAACGACCAAAAGCGCAACGGCCAAAATCAAAAATGTAAAACGCAATTTTTGTCGCGCCGGAGAAATGCCCGTGGTCAACACCGGCAGCAAGCGCGCCGAGACAAATTGCGCGAGCAATTTTTGTTTCTGCTGGTTTGCGAACCAAAAAAGTAAAACCATCGCCGGCGGAATCACGAGCAAGAGCCAAAGGATATTTGGATGTTCAAATCTCATGGCAATTTTCTAAAAATTGTTTGCGCCAGCAAAATTTCGATCAACAAAAGCGCCGATCCGCCCAAAACAAACCACGGAAACAATTCTTTGTATTCCGTGTATTTGCTGATCGTCGCCTCGGTTTTTTCCAGCTTGTCAATTTCCGCGTAAATTTTCTGGAATTTTTCCGCATTGTCCGCGCGATAATATCGGCCGCCGGTCATGTCCGCGATTTGCTGCAACGTATCTTCGTCCGGCAAATATCCGGGCGGCAAACCCATTTGTTGCACAATTTCCCGGTTGCCGAGGCCGATGGTGTAAATTTTCACGCCCAGCGCCTGCGCCGCGTGCGTCGCCGTGATTGGATCAATCTTGCCGGAATTGTTTCCGCCGTCCGTCATCAGCACGATGATTTTGCTTTTTGATTTCAGATCGCGCAGCCGGTTCAGTGCCGTCGTGATGCCATCGCCAATCGCCGTCGCGTCCGAATTGATTGTGCCGATGCCGAGCTGGTCGACGATTTCGAGCAAATAATCGTGGTCGAGCGTCATGGGCGAGGCGATGAACGCCTGCGCTGCAAAAACCACGAGGCCGATGCGGTCGTTGGGACGCCCTTCGATGAATTGCTTCAGGACGGGCTTGGCCATGTCAATGCGGCTGACTTGCTGGCCGTTGACGATGTAGTCGCCGGTGGTCATGCTGCCGGACAAATCCAGCGCGCACACGATGTCAATGCCGCTGGCCTTCACTTCCGTCGTGCTTTTCGACAAACGCGGCTGCGCGAGCGCAAAAATAAAAATGGCGAGCGTGAGCCAGCGCAATGCCGCGAGTAAATTACCTGCGCGCGAACGCCGTGTACGCGTCAAACCTTCGACTAGTTTCACCGACGAATACAAAAACGCCGGCGGCGCCCCGCGCTTGCCTTTCAGCCACGCCAGCAAAGGCAGCAGCAAGAGCAGCAACAGAAAATATGGATGGGCGAAGGTCATTGTTTCAAATCGGGCGGCACGGGCCGCGAAAATTCCCGCCGGTGTTGCCATGCATAAACCAGATAAAATATTCCTGCCGCCGTTCCCAATGGAATCGCCCACAGGATTAGTACACCGTAGACCACCACGAACCAAAAAAACCATTTTGCTCGGTAGTATAGCGACAACAAGGCCACCATCATCAACCCCAGACCGACCAATGCTGCCAGCCACACAAACCAGCTCAATAATCCACTGAACTTTTGCACCTCCGCTTGCAGCATCGTATGAAACTCGTCAGAGTTCACGCCGCCGGGCAGACCTTGGACGGCAGCCACCAACCGGATCACCGCCCTGATAAAGAATACGAGCCAGATCACCGGCCCAATCTGCAACAACGCGCCGGTGATCGCGAATATTCGGCCCTTCGCGGCATTTGGCAGAGGCGGCGGGGTGGCGTTCCCCTTTTGCAATCCCACCCGGGTGGTTGTGGCTGCCTGCGGTATTTCTATATCCGACGTCTCATCAATCAAGTGCATCGCCGAACTATAAAGCTCGCGCAGTTCCGGCTCGCCTGGCTCATATTTGGCGAACTTCACCAAGTCACAGTTTTGCAAAAATTTTCCGAGCGATTCCTTTTGTTCCCGCAACAGCAAATCGGTCGCGTTCAACTCACGTAAAAACTCCTCGGTCGTCCGTTCCGGCGCGCGAAAATCAAACCGTTCTTCGAGATAAAAACGGACCGTGTCGGAAACCAAAACGCAAAATTCTTTCGGCTGCGAAATCAGCGCGAGCGCTTCTTCCAATTTTTGCTTCGCGCGGACATGCGCGGGAATCGGCGGCGCAATTGAAATTTGGGCACGCTGTTTTTGCCACCAGCGAAAAACTAAAAATAAAATCGCCAGCGCGGCAACGGTTCCGAGTGTCCACCACAGCCATGCCCAGCCGTTGGGAATTTCCAGTGGCGGCTTGATGTCGCGGATGTCGTTGGTGACGGCGTTTGTCATCCTCGCAATCTCCGTTTTTCTCGCGTCTCAAAAAATCGGCCCAGCGTCACGCCATAAGCTTCGTTCGTGCGCAGTTGAATCGAATCAATGCCCGACGAACGGAACTGCTTCGCCAATTCGCCAATTTGTTTTTGCTGGCGCAATGCAAAAACATCGCGTCGCGTCTTGTTGTCGGTATTGATTTCCAAAATTTCGCCGGTCTCGGCGTCCTCCAAAATCAAACGGCCGAGCGCGGGCAATTCCAGTTCGTGCTTGTCCGTGATTTGCACGGCCACGACATCGTGCTTGCGATTGGCCATGCGCAGCGAGGTTTGCAGCGCGCGCGACAATTTGCCGCCGTCCGCCGGCGTGAGGAAATCTGAGATCACCGTCACGATGGCCTTATGCGATTGCACGCGCATCAAAAATTCCAGCGCCTCGTTCAAATCCGTGCCGCGCCGTTTCGGTTCAAAAAATAAAACTTCACGGATGACGCGCAGGACGTGGCTGCGGCCTTTGCGCGGCGGAATAAATTTTTCCACTTCATCGGAAAAAAGAATCAGGCCGACTTTGTCATTGTTGCGAATCGCCGAAAACGCCAGCACCGAGGCAATTTCCGCCGCGATTTCGCGTTTGGATTGGTCGCGCGAGCCGAACAAACCGGAGCCGCTCACGTCCACGACGAGCATGAGCGTGAGTTCGCGTTCCTCGACGAACTTCTTGATGAACGGATGATTCATCCGCGCGGTGACGTTCCAGTCAATCGCGCGCACGTCGTCGCCGGGCTGGTATTCGCGCACCTCGTCGAAATTCATGCCCTGGCCTTTGAAGACGGAATGGTATTGGCCCGCGAGCGTCTCCGTCACGATGCGGTTCGTGCGCAGCTCGATCTGCCGGATTTTTTTGAGAATCTCGCGGGGAATCATGCTGGGGAAAATGTTGAATGACAAATGATGAATGATGAATCCGCGCGGGCGAAAAACTCGGCTTGCGCGAATAAACCAAAGGAGTAAATTGCCGCCATGAGTGCAACGCAAGTCATGGAACAAGTGGACAAGCTTCCGTTTGAAGAACAACGTGAAGTCTTCGAGCATCTCCGCGATAAATTTGACGACGCTCTCACGCCCGAACAAATTGCCGAACTCGACCGCCGCGCCGAACGCGCGCTGGCACATCCCGAACTTTGTCGTCCGCTCGACGACGTGGTGGCTGACATCGAAAAACGATTTCGCGCCAAGCGATGAGTTTTCGGGTGGTCATTGAAGAGGAAGCGGAACGGGAATTCGCCGAGGCGGCGGCTTTTTACGACGAACGCGAGCCGGGAGTCGGCCAAAGATTCACCAAAGATTTGCAGGCTTTTTTTAGAACGGTTTGCCAAGACCCCGGACGTTTTCCATTTGCCAGCAGGCTGACGCAAAAAGCCAAAATGCCAGAACCGTGGCCGTATTCCATTTTCTTTGTTGTCAAACGCCAGACTTCCGAAGTGATTATCAGCACCATCTGGCACGGCGCGCGGAATCCGGCGGAACTGCGGCGGCGGCTGAAATGAAAAGCCTGCGAGCGTTGCGGTCACGAGGCGGCTCGTGCGCAGCTCGATCTGCCGGATTTTTTTGAGAATCTCGCGGGGAATCATGGAAATAAAATTGCGAAAAGCATCTCGCAATAATTTAAAATTTTTTAACTCAAACTCTAAAGCCGTTGTGAATCTGTTAAAATTTTGTTCACATCTTGAACATTGGAAAACTGAAATTTTGAAAAATAAATATCACCATCGTCCGTGCGCACCCAAATTCCACCGATAATTAACGGCAATGAAATCACCATCTCTTTTATTTTGACCGTCGTTTTCATAATTGGCACATCTACAATGCGAGGACTATTGAATTTAAAATCAAGGTGCGATTGTTTTTTTACATCTTCGATTTTTTGCGGCAAGTGTTTATCCATGTATGCGCAACTGGATAACAGAGCAACCGATTTTTCAACCAAGTTGCTTTGACTCCTTGGAGTCAAACCCAGCTTAATTGCATAATCAACTTGCACATTGTCTTCCGCTTGAACAGAAAACAACGACGCAACTATAACGACAACGAGTAATATTTTTTCCATAAGTTATTTTCCAATTTCACGGCACGGGCAGTTCATCAAAGATTTTCTGGATGACCGTTTCGCTGGTTTTTTCCTCGGCCTCGGCTTCGTAGGTGATGGCCACGCGATGGCGCAACACGTCCATGCCGATGCTTTTCACGTCCTGCGGCGTCACGTAGCCGCGGCCTTTCAGGAACGCGTAGGCCTTGGCCGCCAGCGTCAGCGCGATGGTCGCGCGCGGCGACGCACCGAGCTGGATGAAATCCTTCACCGCGATCTTGTAATGGTCCGGGTCGCGCGTGGCGCAGACGAGGTCCACGATGTAATCCTTCACCTTGTCGTCCACGTAAATGTCGTTGATGACTTCGCGCGCCTTGAGGATTTGCGCCGGCGTGACGACGGCGCTGCAAGTCGGCTGGCCGGAAGTTTTCGCCATCGCTTCCAAAATCTGCCGTTCCTCCGCGCGCGTCGGATAACCGATTTTCAATTTCAACATGAAACGATCCACCTGCG
>Ga0302200_10002351_pt1 | contig 16682 bp, 10 predicted proteins | sample II_Bog_N3_1_FD_194585 | JGI IMG/M metagenome (GOLD analysis project Ga0302200, IMG submission 194585) | Peat permafrost microbial communities from Stordalen Mire near Abisko, Sweden - II_Bog_N3_1 | ecosystem: Environmental > Terrestrial > Soil > Wetlands > Peat | place: Sweden: Abisko... | reverse complement strand
CAACCCCAACCCCAACCCCAACCCCAACCCCAACCCCGTCAATTTTAGCATATACATACTATTTTTAATTCACATCAGCATCAAACATAATACATTAATTCCATTATCATTTTTAAAGTAGTAAACTTATATTTACAAATTGCATGGGACTATTTCGAATCAATGATAATCCATATAAGATCAAATATCTATTCCACGGGTAAGGTAATAGTCATTGAGCCTGGTTAATGCCAACACGTAAGCAGCTGTCCTCAGATCCAAATTCTTAGCGGATGCTACATCTAAAACCTCGTTGGTTGCAGTCGACATCACTTCTTCAAGACCTCCGTATACAATATCCTTCTCCTGAGCTCCTTCCAACAGGAGATTTCCTGCTTCCACGAATTTACTGTGTTAAATTTTAGTGGCATGCTCGATGACATCAATAAAATTCTTTTTAGACTTTTCCTCCCACTAAATAAATTAGAAATTACCTTTCTCAACAATCTGCCCCATCTGACGTGTTAAAGGTTTTTCAGCCATTCAAAGTAGCTTACAGTGACACCTCCTCCATTACAGAGCACATCGGGTAAAAAGCTGACTCCTTTTTATAGGAGGATATCTTCACCCTTTCTTGTGGTGGGCCCATTAGCTGCCTCAATGATGAGCTTGCATTGGAAATTGCCTGCGTTGTTGACATTAATTGACTGTTCGAAGGCAGCGGGAATGAAGATATCACTGAATTAAAGCAGATATACCATGGAGAATAAATAGCCTCCTCGTTGACGTATTCAGTACCAACTTTATGATGAGCACCTAAGTATCCTTTTGTTCCTTTTCTCTTTCGTTTGTAGGCCCAAAGCTCATCAGGATTTATCCCTTCCTCACAAATGAAGCTTCCATCAGCTTCTGCCACTCCGACAAGAATGGCACCATCTTGAACAAAAAATTTAGAAGCCCAATAGCCAACATTACCAAAACCTTGAACAATAAATCTCTTTCCCTTTAATCCCTCTGAAACTCCAAGTTTTTGAAGTTGTTCTGCATTGCTGAGAATTTGTCTGGTTGAATAGTAAACACCAAGTCCAGTAGCCTCCTCTCTTCCTCTGATACCATGATGCTGTATACTTTTTCCTGTAGTCACACCAGCATAGTTGATATCTCTGTGTCCATACAATTGTTGATATTGATCCTTGATCAGTGTCATTTCTCGCTCACCAGTTCCAATATCTGGTCCCGGTACATCAATGGCAGCTCCAAGACTATTTTTTTTACACAGCGCAGTAGTATAATTTCTAGTAACTCGTTCGAGCTCACCCTTAGAAAGGCTTCGGGGGTCAATCTTAATACCGCCTTTGGCTCCTCCATAAGGGAGACCAGCAATAGTATTTTTAATGGTCATAAGACAAGAGAGGGCCTCCACTTCTTGTAGATTGATGCTACTGGCATATCTTGTTCCTCCTTTGGTTGGCAGCTTGTGAGTTTTGTGCTGAACCCTGTAGGCTTCGACAACTTCTATCAGACCAGCATCTAATTGTTATGAGGGATACCTGTACGGAAAGGAATGTTGAACTTTAGAGAGTAATCGGGACTTTTCAAGAAGTTCAATCTGTCTTTAGGGATGCCAGCAGCTTATCCAGCTTTGTTGTAGTACTCTGAGACCATCTCGAGAAAGGTGGCTTCTCCAGAAATACTGAAGCTATATTTGGCGATGGGTGCAAAGAGTGCCCTTCCTCCAACAGATGATATGAACATTAAAGCAATAATCTTAATGGTATGATATTAGCGAATAGATATATACCCAATATTTATTCATTCTTCTAAGTTCGATGATTTGAACTAATTGTGAATGAAACCATTCTCAAATTCATTAGTTTCCATCATGTGAACATATAAAAAATCTTTAATAGCCTCTGCTCATCAAATACAGTAATTATTGCCGATGTAATTTTTGTAAGGAATATCATTGATCTATTGACATCATTCTTTTCTTATGAATCAAAGATGCTCTTTTTCATCAATTGCATAATCTAGTTATAAATTTTACCCGCGCTCATATTATTTATCAAGAACTTTTTATAACTCTCTTGATTGTATTTTATTTCCCATAACTTATTAGATGGAATAACACTCCTCCATCTTCTAATTATATTAATGTTAGCCCTGTTTGCTCTTATTCTCCATTTATATGATAACTAATTTATATATAACTTACATAATTCCATATCTAACTCTAATTGTTCAAACTGTTCCTTGAACTCGGCGTTTGTACGGTAGTAGTGTTCAAGCAGACTCATGAACACTTTTTAATTGGGTTCTTTTTCATGTTTGATCCCTTAAAGTGCAAGATACTCTTAACTAGCTACTTAACAATGGAATTACATTTGACTTTCCAGTTGAAGGCATTATGAATTGGACACTTTGTTCAAATATTTTTTCTGAATGATTTACATCCTTCCTAAGTTATATTAATCATACTCTTTATGATTTGCTACTGAATCTTCACCACTCTTTCTGGTTCTAATCGCGGTAACGGACCCTGGTAAGTTTAAATGACTCCCTCTAGAGCCATATTCAGGTCCTTTCTAAAGGTTTAAAGCAGTATTTTAATCTAGATATCGTTCTAGCAATATTGATTGCAGGAGTATTCAAAGTCTTTTTCTAAGTAAAGATGAAGTAATACGACTTATTCCTTCCTCAGTCAACACTAGAGCCTAGATGGAGTGCAGTTTCTTTTCGCCACTGCCTAAATTGTACTAAATATACCTCCATCACGCATAAAGATTTCACTTATTTTTTTAACTTCCAAGTCTCCTTCGAGAGTTCGGATATTGTTAACAATGAAGGCGATCTCTCGGAGGGTACTATAGGCTCTCTTTCGTAATTTAATGAGTATTTTTTTGACAGCCAATCGATCGATGAGTTAGCTGTTTGGACTTCCTACTTTTTTCCAGAAATAGTAGGCTACGGTTCCTATGTGAGGATTGATTTACCTGTCACGACTGTAAAGGCAGAAAGAGCTGAGATTATTCCTCGGTTCATCTCAATTATAATTAATAAATAGTTCTATAGTCTGAGTGTATGTATATCTCCTAATTTAATTGAGGCAATCTAAAAATAATCATAATTTTAAACTATAGAAAATTTAATTAAGATTAGCGAGAGTCCTAAATTATACAGGCCTATATTAACAGAATTAATAATAAAAGTAAAATTTAATGAAAAGTTTAACTTTAGACATTAATTTAGAAATAAAACTCTTTTTTCGATTGATGCGTGAAAATTATTTGATTTTTGTTCTCTATCCAGTTTCTGATGAAGGGCAATCGAGGATATTAGGAATATTTATTAAACAACAGCAATAAAGATTCCAATAAGAATTTATATTTATATTAAAGACACTAAACAATAAACTGTTCACTCAGGCTTATATTTAAGCTAAACTTCAAGCTTCATCTTGATTAAATTACTTAATTGTTAATTATGAACTAATACGGAGAAATGGCATTCATTCGAATTACCGACACTGGATTAAGCAGATAACAGCTGTGATCGGGATGAGTTGAATGAATGATCAAAATATTGACAGAATGCATAATATTGATCAGTGACTGTCGACAATATGTTTATATTCCTCAGGAGTCAACAATTTTTTTGGCTATTCAGTGACTTCCAACTCAAAAAGCCAAGACCCCTCAGCGTTTGAGTTCACGAGAGTTGGGTCCTTTGAAACTTATTCGTTGATCTTGGTAATCTTTCCTGCCACTGGAGTATACACATCAGCTGCAATCTTTACGCTCTCAATTACCACAGTACTTTCTTGCTCAGCCACTTGCTTGCCAATCGATGGAAACTCCACATGGACGATTTAACCTAATTGTTCTTGTGCGAAATTAGAAATGCCCACTCTCGCCAGCTTCTTCTCGGGGAAATACTGAACCCACTAATGGCTCTTAGTATATTTAATATCTGTATAGCTTGAGGTATGTACTGGAGAAGAATCGTCTAATTGCGAAAAGGGATCTCATAAAGTTGACGAATAAAATATAAAATTCTACAAAAATACCATAGCCTTATATTTAAATTTTACTGAGAAAAATAGTTTTGATTTTAAAATTAAAAAGGGTATTCTGCAATTAATAGAGGATATTAGGATATGAATTTATCATAGGGATTATATGTTAATAATATTTGGTGGAAAGTTAACGTAGTTTTTTACTTGTAAATTTTGGCCAATATTCAGGTGATTGATGTTGGTTAAATGCATTTTTATTAATTTTATTTGCTATCTTTCGTCACTGTATAATTATTAGGCTAACTTTTTCTTCACTATATTTATTGATGGCTTCAATTTTTTGGTGGCTGATGGTTAGAGTGCATTATCTATTACCTTGGAAATGCAGTCTTTGTGCTTTGATTATTTTAATTTTTAAAAGATTTATTGAGGATTTTGATGACTTTGTTGGGAAGTTTCCGTCGGAATTTTAGTAACAGTTTTACTCTTTTTTATTTTATTATGATTTCCACCTTCTGACTTCCGAATATCCTAAGATTATTTAAATGAATTTTTTCCTAATTTTGCAGATAAATATGAAGCAGCTATTTATTTTTTATCCAATTTTATATTTTCAAACAAAATGTCTTTAGTATTAAAGATCTTATGAATTTTCCTACTTTGATGAGACTGCTGTAGAAGTGGCTGACTGATAATGAGAAATTTTTGCTCACTTTTTTGATTGCTTGGGGATAAATTGAGATGATTTTTCTTTAAAAATAAACTTTGAACTGTTTTTCTGAGGTAAGGAGAGTTAATTTCAGGGAGAATTTATGTCTCTCGTGTAACAATTTGGTGATTGACAACTTCAATATTTTTAGGTTTTTGCAAGCAATGAAAGTTGTTTCGAATTATTGTCGTTTCTTGATGATACTATGGAATATTTTTGAGCGTGAAAATCATTGTCTATTTGTTCATGAATGAAAAGGGTAGTCTTTAAGTAATTGCAAAAAATAATAATTATTATTAATTAAAACATTTTTTCTTCTCTGTTTATTTGATATTTTATAAGTATGTAATATAGAATTGAGGAAGAGAAAGCTTTAATTTTTGATATTTCTGAAAATAATAATATAATAGATTTAATATTCATCTCACATAGTAATTTTTCACAATATGATAGCAATAATCAAGAATTGATTGCTTTCTAACATTTTCATGAAATAGAGCAATGATCTCGAGCATACTACATAATGGTAAGTAAGGCATCATACTTTATATGGAAGTTGTATTTACTGTCATAGAATAGTTCATATTCCTACACACTTTCCAGTTTTATCCCCTCTAAACTAAAATGTCCTAACCCGACGTCTTCTTTATTGCTGTAAAATGGGTCAAAATTCATGCCATCAATAAAGGTATTTGGTTCGTGGATCTATTATTTGCAGCAGAAAAACTCCATTCCCAATTTAGTTTAGCATTTTTAAACTTGTCTTCGGATTTTATCAACTGAGTGTTTTAACACTTTAAAGACGTTGATAGTACCATCAAAGTCCGTAACTTTACTTCCCATGGCTATGAGCATTGTTCCCACAAATATCCACATTTTTTCTTACATCTACCGCGTTTGCATAAGCGGACTATGAAAATCAATTTTTTCAAACTCAATTGAGTCCCTTGAATGTCTTTTTGTTTCTAAATCTCCAGCTCCATTAGGCGCAGGCTACTAAGGTTGTATAATCTATTCTATTTGCTCACGATAATAATCTGGCAAGCGATTGCGGCATTCATGACAATAGTGTTGATTCCTCCTCAGTGAAGCAATTTCTCGTTCTAACTATTCGATTCTACTCTCCAACAGTCCAATTTTGCGTTTCCTTGTAATATTTATTTTCTTTTATTCTTCGATTTTCTTGTCATTTTTGTGAATAATCTTGTTTTTTTTAAGGGAGTCTTTATTGCTCAAATGGATTGGCATATTTTTATGAAAGGGCAAGGAGCAACAATCAACTTATTTTTCGAGCGGATGAAGTTAAGTATCATTGAAGGAGGTCTTCCTATCGTTAATGGTGAGCAGATCGAAGGGGAGAAAAGCAATTTCTTCGTTTTCATCATCCTTCTCTTGGTTGGAGGGGCAAGTATTTTTATCTCCCGTCAATTTACTATTGCTCATACTCTTTACAAGTTAACTATATAATAAAAGAGTTGATACTCTTGAATTAAGAGTCAATAAACTTTAGTGCATAATTGCAAATTACTAAGCTACTGGCATAAAATGGAGATGACCTGGAATATATTTATAAATTTAAACTTTTGGAGGCCATGCAGTTATGATTTACGGGAATAGTCTACAATTTGTTGTAAAAATAATAAAATCAAGGAGCAGGAGAAAGCGACATTTTAAAATATCAAGAGAATATACCCATATGTTTATGCAACGTTTAATATTTCTGATGAGATAATAATGTACTTTAAAATTGTAATTTAAGTATAAGTGAAGAAAGATATGATTGGAAAATTAAACATCTACTTTCCTTTTCGTATTGAAATATTTGAGAGATATTCATAGCCGCTCTTTTCATTTCTTTCTTTACTTTACCATTTTCCACAAGATTCATGTCATCTTTGTGGCTAAAATGTTCACAATAACTCGAAATTACTTGGGTTTCTATTCTGATTTTTATCTCCTAATTCTTTAGTCTTGTATTTCATATTAATCACATTACGAAATTACTATTATAACATATAAGGTTAATTTATAAATTGAATTTTGATGAAGTACTCTCCTATAATCTAATCCATCTTTTTTATTTGAACGCTCTTTAACGAATGATTTGATCGAAGGTCCAAGGAAAGGTTTTTGATGGTGCGTTGGTTCCTTTCTCTAAGAATTGATTGTTTTATTGACTATATGCTGTAAACTGATTCTTTCTTTCTTGATTTAGTTAATATTTAAATGAAGAGCAAGAGCCAAAAGGAGAAGGCAAGTGTTCAGGAGCTGCTGGACTAGCAAAATGAGATATAAGGGCAAATCGAACATATTTAAAATCAGATCGATTAACTGTAGACCATCTACTTGGAAAGAACTTGGTATGACGGCAACGTCTACATAGGCTGGAACAGGAATGTACCGGTCACCAGTCAAAACTACAGTCAAGTCAAAATCAATATCGACCCCAAGGAAAAGCTGTTTTCACTTAGCAGTCTTACTTCCCCAGCTTTTGCTGAACTTGGAACTGACGTGGATCGTCAGCTCGCACCCTATGGTGAACATAGGTTTTAATCTAAGTATTTGATAACTTATATTAGAAAAAAGAAAAAGAGCAAAAAAAGAAATACAAGCCAAATGAGGAGGCCAAGACCAATCCGTAAGAAAAAACATAGATGATATCCATTTCTCTCATTTTATATCAGTCCTCTTTTTCGGATCATTCATGCTCCATATTTTATTCTTTTATATCGAATAAGTGAACGAAACATATTTTAAGTATAAAACTTCAAAGACTTCAGATTTATTGTTTTATGAGCATGATTTCCAATTATCAAGTCTAATTCAATTCAATATCAAAAAGGTTTATAGTTTTTTCCCATTATAATTCTCTTAGAGGCATATCAAAAAAATATAGATAAAGCCCTTTGTGGATCATGGCATCAAGAATACAATATATTATCGTTATATGTTCATTTGCCAAAAAACATATTATATCTTCATTATAAGTATTTTGAAAATTAAAAGCTTTTACTCTCAAAGAAAAAGTTTACTTTGCTTCAAGTCGAATCATGATTTTATGTGGCATCATTATTCATTTATTATTCATAATTTCAAAAAGGATTAAATCATGAATTAGAATTTCTCTAAGCTCTGAGTTTAGAATTATTTTAATAAAAACCTTTGCTTGTAAAAGGAAAATCAACTGAATTTGATTCAATTATACGGATTAGTAATAGATTTTGTAAAATAAGTGTCGATTCATCATTTTTGGTAATTTTAATAAATTTTGACTTCGTAAACACTGAGTCACTGAATTATAATCAAAAGGTAATGAATTATTTTTTGCTGATATAACCTCAAAGAAAACCTTTGTTCTCTCATTTTTAATATAAAATTATTTGAGAAATTGTAATTTTAAAAAAGTTGTGAATCTTCTCAAAATAAAGTTAAATGGATGACAAAGACTGCTAATATATATTGAAAATGAGATTAAGATTTAATAATTCAACCAATAACTGAAATATTAAAGTTTCGGGGCTTCAAAAACTATTTATTACATCCTCCATTTATAATTATTAAGTAGCATGAAATTGTTTCAAAGGAAACGAAGATATTCTAAAATATCATATTAAGTAGCATATTGTTTATTTAGAAGCGTTTAACACTCATCCAGTTGATAGATAATGAAGGTTTAACCATACTCAGGGCATCTAAAAGACTCCACATAAAAGTTCCCACAGCAAAAATCATTCTCAGCAATTATCGCAAAAAAGGCAAAATTTTCAATAAAAAAATAGAAGAAAAGGAACCCTTGTCTTCAAATCCTTAAATGAAGTCGTAATAAGTGTAATAGGTACAATAAATATAAATTTCTGAAGAGTTAATAATGCCTAAATAGCCTATCTTTTATTATTATATGCCTGTTCCGATTAACTTCATTTCTTACTGCTGAATTTCGATTTGAACTACAAAATAGCGTAAGGTGAACTTGATCTTATTCTATTATCTGAGCTTTAACTCAATTTTCTCAGTTTTTATAAATTGTTATTTTATTGTCCAACATTTAACTCATAATTTTTAAACAATTGTGAAGAGATAAATCAATGAAGAGAAGATAATTATCAGTGTAAACCATAACCATAGTTTTTTGATTGATCAATAGTCCTTTTTGTGAATTAAAAATTGATTATACTTTATTAATATGGAGAATGTGATTTGACTATTAAAGCTCTTCAGCTTATTATGTTTTTGATATTGATTTTTTGAGCACAGTTTTAGTTTGTAAACCAACATAAAAAATCCATCGAAGGTCAATTTCAATAAATATTTTGTATTTATATTTTGACTTTTGTTTAATCTAATGGAGATCAGCCCTATTATAAGAATTTAAATCAAAATATATTTAAAAGATAACGGTCAATGAATAACAACAGAAAAAATAATCGAGTCCTCGTTCCTATTAATTAAAATAACTACTCCCCTGATGTGCCTAATAAATGTAAACCATTCCTCATTGCAGTTGTCGCCAAAAATTATTACGATATGACTACAGAATCATATTCAAATCCTCCTCCCTTGAAGGAGTTCACAGAAAGCCCCGAATACATGGTTAGAAAAAATAAGAGTGATTAATTTCCAAGCAATATCTCCATTACAGAGCTTAATAATGAATTAGACAAAAATTGTATATTCCTATCGATTTAGTAAATGAAATCATTTGCCTCCTAAATAGAAGAAAGAATTTAGTGACTATCAAAAAGAGAAAAGTTTTATAAATGGCGGAGGATCAGCTAAATAAAGTCAAGTAAAATGGCGCTGTCCACGATATTGACTATCTTAATGATGAGGATTTCATCAAAATCACCAATTTTTGTTAAAATCCTAGAAGTGCTATTAAGATGTTAGGAAAGGTCGTCCACACTATCTCATAAATGAAGGAGCCACGTCCTGATGAGTAAGATAGATCGAAGGTATTTTGGGTTCGCAATTATAAACTTGAGCATGATATCGATATGATGCTGGAAAAATTGAAGCAAATTGATAAGCAAGTACATTTTATTCAATTTAGCTCTAAAAGTAAAATGGTGAAATTTTCTAAATTTGCAAGGAGCTCGATCGAATCGAATAGACTTTAAAATCATTTGTGGGAATAAAATCTCCTGACCATGTTCAAAAAGTTGAACCTCTCTTTAATTCCAAGAAAAAAAATTATGATGTTCTGAACAAAAAATTAAAGGAAAGATAAGCCTGTAAGGACAAGAAGATATAATATACCAAAAGAATCATGGGCATTCTTGCAGATTTAACCAAAACAAGGGAAGACAGATTGGGATAAATTGCCTAATTTTTCGGAATGGAAAATTGCTGGGAGTTTGATCAGTTGAATTTCAAAGAGCAAGAAGATTTCGGAAGCGGATTAGAGGAATTATTCAAAATGAAAGAGAGAGATAATCAACTCTAACTCTCGGAAAGAGAAGTCTATGCAGAGTTGGATGCAATGGAAAAATAACAATAAAGAATTTATAATGACCTCCTCAAGATCATCTCTGATTAGGCCAAATCCTTCTACAATTTCAGTAACATTCAAAATTAGAGAATTAGATATAACTCTATCCTAAAAATATTCCAAACCGATATTTAGAATTTTTCTATTGACAGAATAGATCCTAAGGAATTTTTAAAAAAGTTTAAAGAAGTTAAATTTTTCTTCAAGAAATTCTTATAAGAAGACTCGTTGGTGAAGCAAGGACTCGTAAAAACGGCCACGACCGAAAAGACATTTATTAATATGCTTAAGTACAGTTGTAATATAATTCAGAGCGACTGAAAACGAAAGATAACGTAGGTGTGAGCTGTTAAGTCTCCTCGAGACATGCATTAAAAAACGTCAATAATACTAACAGAAACGAGATGAAATGAGAGATATTCAATTTTAATAGAGCAAAAATGATCAATCCTTAATTCGATATGAGTAAGATCTAGAGACAGTTTTAACTGATGGAGATTTGGAGGGTTATAAAAAGATTGGTGGCGCAATTGGAAAGTGTTAAAGTGAAAAAATAAGACTTAGTCAAGTGAGAGAACTCTTGGAAAAACAAATGGAAGCAATGGATCGGTAAGTCCTAGGGATTGCAAACAGAATTAAAGAGGAGTATGAAGACATTTTGGCAGATGTCCTGCCGTCTAACTATGAGTATAGTTTGAAAAGTGGAGAAGATGTAAAAAAATTGAGAAATCAACTTAGAAAAATGTATAAAAGATTAGGGCTTTTATCGAATTAGTGATACTTTAATAGTTTATATCAATTAATCATATCTAATTTAAACAGATTTATTTATTTTATTTCTGCCGCTTGACTCAGCATTCCTAAATGCCTTCCACTGCTCAGGAAGAAAGCTTTAGGACCAGTTTCGCAGCCATATGTAATGGATCCTTTGGCTGGCATGCTTATGACTCTCCCAGTCTCAGTGTTAATCACTTTTATGTTTTCATCGTTGCTGGCCCAGAAAATAAGCAAAGGAAGTTCTGAATAATTCAAAATGTACCTGACTTATTTTGCCTTTCAATAGCAACAATTTCAACAACAGAAGTATTGCATACGTTATATATTTTAAAGGCATCTCCTCTCTCAATGTTAATCAGCTTTATTTTCCCATCTTTAGCTCCCAAATAGATCAGGTCAGGCTACAGAATTGAAGCTATGACTGAACAAATCAAAGTGTTATTTTCAATTATTCTTTCCAAAAAGACAGTCTAAACAACCAGACTATTGTTTCTGACAACTTTCCATACGCTGAGACTGTTATCCAATCCACATGAAATTAGCTTATTTCCATTACAATTCAATAAAAGAGCAGATACTTGTGTTTTGTTGACTGGCAAATTGTAAAGAATCTGCCCTTCGTTGTTCAAATCATACACATTTATTGTTCTATCAAAACTACCCGAAATAAGACTTCGATTATCACGCAAATCAACTATAGAAGTTACTGCAGCCGAGTGGTTTTCTATTCTCATTCTCATATTCCAAGTGGCAATATCCCATATAGCAATTGAGCAACAACCATGACTACTTCCTGATGCTAAATATTTCTTACCGTTATTCATAACAATGGCCAATTTACAAATGCCAGCCCTATGACCTCTTAAAATAGCAACATTTTGGCCATTTGTGATATCATATATATTGATGAGGCCATCATTTCCTCCGATGGCAATAATATTTTTTGAAATTTCAATAGCACACAAAATGCCTTCCTCAGAAACACTTTTGATTGTTTCAATATGACTTAAAGCAATGTTTTCAGCTGAATCAAAGCTGATATTCTGCTGAGATTGTGAAAAACTGTTAAATTTTACTTCCTCTATCTTAGAAACCATTGGCGGTGCCCGCCTAAATTATTGATAATTGGTAACTGGATTTGGTAAAGGTTTATTGACCACTATGACAGGATCGATTCTGGTTGCTACTGGAGGTTCATAAATTTCATCAAGGATATGTTTTTCTTCTTTATGACAAATTAGATCTGGATTTCTAATAAATTAATATTTCCTTTCGCTGATATTTTGAAGTGCAGCCCTGAAATCTGAAACTATTGTTTATGCAATATTGAGAAAAGAATCACTTTGATAATATCCATTCTCATACTGAGTAAGGATTGTTAATTGCTTAGTAAGTTAATTTAATGGGAGCAATTTGTGCTTCTGAAGTTAGGCAATATATTTGAGCATTTCCGATTTTTTAGCCTCAAGGGTATTTGATTCGATTGCCCTCATAATATTGGCATTGTTGTTATAATTGTTATATCTGTCCTCATTCCTATCTTTGGCTGTCGTGTACTTAGGCACATAAACCTTGGATCTTCTTTCCATATCCATTTAAATATCTTCCTTCAAATTCTTGATTTCCATGATATCCCTTTTAATAATTGCATATTTTTCCATGTAATCTAGATATATCTTGTCGAGAGATGCTAAGACAGATATTTTAAAGTCATCTATATTGTGAATACATTCTTTTTTCATATTTTAGATCTATTAATTGGCTTTAATCTTCTCTCGATCAATAGTTTTCTTATAGTTGGAAAGGTTTTTCTCTTCAAAGCGCAGCAAATGATGAACTTAGTTAGGATAAATCTCAACATCCTACAACATATTCCAGAGATGATCAGTATGAGAACTAAGGGAACTGTTATTTGCATAATTATTTCGCGGCGCATATCCGTTGAAATTATAGTTATTGGATGGCAGGTTCCTCTTAGATGTCGCATACTTTTACTGGCTGGATATTCTCATAATTTAAAATATATTTGATCTATGTTGAAAATGCATAAGAAATTGAGATACATATTGACGAACAATCATACGGGAAAGCTCATTATGCGCTCCTGTTGGTTAGATTTAATGAAGAAGTAGATAAAATCGGCATACAACACAGTTTGTATTATTCCCGCGATGAATGAAGTCCAAACAACGTGCTACCAATGAAAAATCCTTAATAAATTAAATTTTACCAATGGAAGATGTAGAATCCTCGATACAGTCCCAAAAACAGAACATAGTGCGCTGTGATATTTTAAATATCTTTCAATTTGTATATCATGAAAAGTTGAGGCAAAATGGCTAATGCCTCCAGCCAAATACTGAAAGACCAGAGAAAATCTATGGGATTAAACGATTTATGAACAATTATTGCTGCCACCAAAGCTGCCCCATATATATAATAGTGAGGGAAAGCGTCAGACTACCTGTCAAGACTGAGGTTATATGGCTTTTTGATTTTCATTAGGTAGATGGTGTAGGCTGTTAGCGAGATGAAAATGATCTTCATAACAAATGCATAGAGTGTCTTCCAGCCAAGAAAGAGATCGAGATAACGACTGACAAAAACAGCTAAGAAGATCTATTGAGTGCGGTACGAAAGTCCTAAGTTATTCTGGTTTTACCAATCACGTTCTTATTGGCGATAATCTTCAGCAGCAGCATGAGAACGGCGATCAAATGAAGGAAATCTCCTATGAGTTGGAATATGTCCATTCTCTATACGTGTGGCACTTAATTATTAATAGTGGAAAACTGAATATATTCAAATTTTGAATGATAACAAACTTTGAAAATATGTAAGGGAAGGGCAGAAAGAAGAAAAACTTATTAAAATATTTTTATTATATCTATCAAAATATTTGATTATTTTTTTGAGTTTCTTTTTGCTTTTAGACTAATCTTTCTTCTCGCCCAGAATTTCTGAATAAACCTTCTTTCTTTATTTTCTTTTTGAATTTTAAAGGAAGGAGAAATGTATATATGGTTGATGTAAATCTAAGCATATTTATTAATGGGGATCTCTCTCTTTTTAATTGATTTTTTATACTTGTTATCATTAATTCCTATGCTTTCAAAGTTAATTCTCTTTCGTTTTAAAAATATGTTGGTTAAACTCAGAGTTATTTAATATAAGTACATCAATATATTTGATCTTTGATATGAAAAAGGTTAGTTTATTAATACTATATAATACTCCTAACAGAGGATCTGATAATTGCCGTGTCTATATTTATATAGCTATTACAGAATACTCTATAATTAAAATATGCATTTATGCCTCTTATTGATAGGGCCCTATAATTAAATCAAAAAAATTGATGAAAAAGCAAATTGTAAGCAAGAATATAAAAAAGAGCAGCAGTGGGGAAATAAGACCAAAGAGGCCTACTGAATTATAAGCTTCTATCAAATCTAGCTTCGATTGTGAAGATCTACTAAACGAGTAAGAAGATTACTATAGATTATTAAGTCATAGGTTAGATGAAAAATATTTGCAATTAGATTGATGGTAAAAAATTAAAGAGCAAAAGCTATTATTTGGATCGGGTGAATAATTAATCGAAGATATTAAACGCACTATTGCAAAAATTACAGAGCAAATGAGAGAATGTCAACATCAAATTAAAATTTTCTATAAAATAATAGATTTTAAAATGCAACAAGAAAGAAGTGAATGCTAAATAAATCAAAAAGACAAATTAAATAATGAAAAATCAAAAAGGTAGGAAAAAGCAGATTATAAAAAATAGGATTATCTGAATTCTTCTTTTTTTAAATCATGTTCACAAGACGCTCAATCCCTTCACTGATGAGAATAAACCATAAATCTATATTCTATTTATCTTATAAACAAATTTGAGTCTTTGTTTATTTATTTTTTAAATTAATTATGTTAGAAGTCGAATGTTAGACAAAAATAATTTAATATCAACTCTGCAATAAAGGCCAAACGGTTCAATCATGCAAACAGCCCTTCAGTAAGACAATGGTAGTTCTTCTCAACTAGAAAATTCAATTTGCCAAATAAAAATAAAATGTAATTTCTTAAGTTGATAAGACTTTCAACATCATCTTAATAGTTATTTTAACTTTAAAGTTCAAAGAAACGTTTATTCATTGTTTAAGACAATTAGGAATTGATAATTTTTAATATTTATAGCTATTTCACAATTTTCAATCACGAGATTATCTCAATTCATAATGTTCTCTTCTTGCATTTCCATGATCTGCTATAATTTGTCAGAGAACTACACTTTGTTGTTGTTTTTGTCTTCTTTTTATTACCTTGCGCTTTTTCCCTTTGGACCCTTCTTCTTGCTTTGGTTTTACTTCTTTCCTTTATCGTTTTTTTCACCTTAGATTAGGCTAGCATCTGCATCAAACTCATCAACCATCAGCTCAAGGATCATATCCTTTTTAAAGAAGTTAAATGAGGCTCCTTCATATACTGTGCTTTGCACTGTCTTTTTTTGCTGAGCTCTCTTTACGATTCTTTATTAAATAGTTCCTTTTGTGACCAATTGATAAACATTAACATCTCGGCTTTGACCAATTCTATGGGCTCTGTCAGTAGCTTGGGCATCCATTGTCGGGTTCCAGTCGTTATCATAAAAAATAACTGTGTTAGCTGCAGTCAAAGTAACACCGAGTCCACCTTCGTTAATAATATAAATTACCTGCTCTAGTTGATAGCAAAAATACGAATACTTTTGATGCAGGTTTCTGGAAATCATTAACCATATCTCTCCTGTCTGCGATGTTGGACGCGCCGTCTAATCTGAAAAATGTATATTTTCTAAGATTCATAAAATCTTCAAGAATATCGATCATTTTTGTCATCTGACAAAAAATAAGTACTTTATCTCCATTTTTCTTTTTCTCTTTTAAAATTTTATCCAGTTCTTTAAGTTTAGATGAATCGGCAATCAAATTACCAAAATCTATCACTTGAATGTATGTTAAAGATTTGCATTAATTTAGGATACCTTGAAATTCCATTTTTTAAGGTCCAAAGTAATGAGAAAACCTTTCTGAAAATTTACCATGTAGAATAAACTTTTGAAATTTATTATTGTTTAAAAGTTAGTTGTGCTCATAAAATGTTCCTGAAAATATGGTGGGCTCAATCATCGGGGCAATAGCATTGGGCATATAGACCTGATCTAGTGATGGAATCTAATGGTGATTTGTTAATTTAAAGCGAGTCTATATTTATTCAATCAATCTTGTGTTTAGGAACAATTTTTAATGAGTTAATAAAGTCGCAGAGTAATTACTTCTTTTCCACCAGTGAGCAAGCAGAATTCCAGTGAATAGAGGATCCTCCTTAAAGCAGAGCTCAATTTCACTTTTACTAAGATTAATCATAGAAAGGGATGAAAAAGTTGTATTATTTTACTGATTTTGTTCAGTGTATATATTAAGTAATCTTTTATTCATGTCTGACCTTTTTTAAGTAAATCTCATAAAATTGTCATAGACTAATTTTGGTAAATTATATGTGATTGGATTTTTAGTGTTGTTCCCAATAAGTTTGATTTCCCCTGCTCGAATAGGAATGTATCCTGTATAGTAATATACTTCCTGAAAAGAAAAAGGGGATCTGGCAGGTCTCCTTTCAAAAAGTTACGGATGATTGCACACTTTTCTCAACTGCATGACTAAGTTCATTAA
>Ga0302200_10002347_pt1 | contig 16697 bp, 13 predicted proteins | sample II_Bog_N3_1_FD_194585 | JGI IMG/M metagenome (GOLD analysis project Ga0302200, IMG submission 194585) | Peat permafrost microbial communities from Stordalen Mire near Abisko, Sweden - II_Bog_N3_1 | ecosystem: Environmental > Terrestrial > Soil > Wetlands > Peat | place: Sweden: Abisko... | reverse complement strand
TGCAATGTTTCGTTTGAGGCCGGAAAACGCAAGCCTGAAATGTCAAAATCCCGGCGGCGGCGGACATTCTTCCAAAAAACCACCCCTGGTTTGCAAATAAAACAGCCGGAACGAATGACTTCGCCCCGGCTGCAAGCTTTCGGATTGGGTAATCAGGTCGTGATCCCTCCGAAAACCTCCATCGCCTTCCCTGCAAAATCCCTGTAGCGGCGCTTTGTGAGCGCCGTGGATGGGTTTATATCCAGGGAAACTCCGGCGGTCACAGACCGCCGCTACAATGCTACAGCCGCTGCAACCCAATTCTGACTATTGCAGAGAATTCATCTCATGTGGACATGATGCTCATGGGATTGCTCCAGGCGCTCTGGCCCGTGCTGCCGCCCAATGCACAGATTTCTATCATGTGGATTTTCCCCGGAACCGTCGGCGTGAGCACCATGCGCCGCGCGCTCGAGTATTTGGTGTCCGCGACCGTCCACGTCACGCCGTTGTCCAGGCTGAATCGCAGCAGATACATGCGCCCGTTGACCACTGATCCGCCGCGCACCAGCAGTTGCCCGCTCACGCTGTTGTCCACGCTGTTGATCGCCGGCGTGTCCAGCGGGCCGGACGTGCGGTTGTTGTTCACCACCTCGAAGCCGGAGGTGAGCAGCGTATTTAAATCGTGGCGCGCCATTCCCTGACAGTAAAGGGCGTCGGCCACGAGCGCGTCCACGAGCGCCTGGCGCGCGATTTTCTTGGCCAGAGTGCGGTCCTTGCCCAGCTTGCGCGCGGCGGTCTTGGTTGAGTTGAACGTCGCCAGCAGCGCGGTCAGTTGCGCCGGCGAGAAGGGCGGGCCGGTGAAAACCGGATGACCGTCCAGCGCGTCCGCCACATCCAGCGTCACATCGCTGACATCATTGTCCGTCCCTTTGGTGATTGATCCGGTGTTGATCCGGAAGTTGCTTATCGGTGTATTTGTTGTTGTGATTGCAGGCATAGTTTTGCTTTCTCTTTAATGATTAATGGATAAATGAGAAGCTCCTGAGGGGACGACCTGAAATCTCGTCTGAAGTTTCACCACTAAAATAACTTTAAAATATGCAAATACAAGAAAAAAGTTAAATTATTTTTTGCGGCTGGACAAACTCCATTCCAAACAAGAAATGCTCCATATCCATGAGGAGATGGGGCATTTCCATGAGGAGATGGGGCATTTCCATGAGGAGATGGGGCATTTCCATGAGGAGATGGAGCATTTCCAAGAGGAAATGTGCCATTTCTTACTTGGAATCCGCGTCACCGGAGCGCGGCTCTCCGAGCCGCAGCACGTCCGAACTTCCTACGTCATGGCAAATCACCACGCCTCCCGGTCTGCCGCCATGTGCGATTAGCCACCAAGACACGAAGTCACCAAGTTTGGCCACAGACCAGCCGCGACCTCCCAACTTCCAAATCCGATATTGTTCTCCCAAATTGATTTTGACGCTGCCCGCTTTCCCGCGCACACTCGCCGCGTTAGAAAAACCAAAACGACGATTATTATTTAACCAAAACAATTTTGCGTAGCTACGGCTACGGGCTGCCTAGAAAACCGCGAATTTTCCAGCCGCACAGAAACCGACCGAGCGCGCCCAAGTGGGCGCGGCTTGGCGTGTCTTCTGTGCAGGCGCTTCGCGGTGCCTCTAGGCAGGATGCGACAAGTTCGCGCCTTTTCTTTTTTAGAATTCCCGTCGTCGCGGTGGCGCGAGCAACCACGCGACACATGGCCACACTCGATTTCAAAGGGAAAGCGCTCGTCCAGAATTATCATCTCTCGGTCAAGTATCACGAACTGGTGCCCAAGCGGGACCGGAGCCTTACGGACAAGGTGCGGCTGGACGACAATCTCATCATCCACGGCGACAACCTCAAGGCGTTGAAGGCGCTGCTGCCCACTTACGCCGGCAAGGTGAAGTGCATCTACGTTGACCCGCCCTACAATACCGGCAACGAAGGCTGGGCTTACAACGACAACGTCAACTCGCCGATGATGCTGGAATGGCTTGGCAAAGCTGTGGACCGTGAAGACCTCACCCGCCATGACAAATGGCTTTGCATGATAACGCCGCGTTTGAAGCTGCTGAAAGAGCTTCTTCACGAGGAAGGCGTCATTTTAGTTTCGATTGACGATAATGAAGATTCCCATTTGCGAGTCCTCATGGATGAAATCTTTGGAGAAGAAAATTTTGTCGCACAGCTTGTTTGGGAAAAAGGACGCAAGAACGACGCTAAACTATTTTCGGTAGGTCACGAATACATTGTTGTTTATGCCCGTTCTCGCGAAACTCTTCGTGTTAAAAACATCATCTGGCGTGAAGAGAAATCGGGTGCGAGAGAAATTCAAGAGGAGTATTTACGTTTAAGAAAACTGCATGGGGCGAACAACGTAAAAATCCAAAGTGCCGTCCTAGAATATTACAAAAGCCTTCCCAAAACACATCCGGCAAAGAAACACAGTCGCTACGGCAATGTTGATGACAGAGGTATTTGGCGCGATGACAATATGTCTTGGCCGGGTGGCGGTGGTCCAGCCTATGATGTAATTCATCCAAGAACTAAAAAACCGTGCGCGGTCCCTGAAGGCGGTTGGCGCTATTCGTCACCAGAAAGACTACAGGACATGATCAAAGCCGGTGTAGTTGTGTTTAGAGAAGACGAAACCGAACCCCCGATCCGAAAGACATATTTGATACGGTCCAATTCGCCATTCAGCGATGATTCTGTCCCTGATGAAGATGGCGATGATATTGGAATACAGGTGGCAGGCAGTTATTTTTATAGAAGCGCCCTTCAAGCTTCAAATCTTCTAGTTCAGCTATTCGGAAAGAAGATATTTGAAAACCCCAAAGACCATGAAGTTTTGAAACGGTTGATTCGGTATGTAACGCAAAATGAAAAAGAAGCTATTATTCTTGATTCATTCGCAGGCTCCGGCACGACGGCGCACGCCGTGCTCGCGTTGAACAAGGAGGACGGCGGTAACCGCAAATTCATCCTCGTCGAGTGCGAGGATTACGCGGACAACATCACGGCGGAGCGCGTGCGGCGCGTCATCAAAGGCGTGAAGGGCGCAAGCGACGAGAATCTCAAAAAGGGGCTGGGCGGCACGTTCAGTTATTTCGAGTTGGGTAAGGCGATTGAACTGGACAGCATTTTGGACGGCAAAAATCTGCCCAGCTATCTGGAACTGGCGCGCTATGTTTTCTACACCGCCACCGGCGAGGAGTTCGACGAGCGCAAGGTCAACGAGAAGCGGTCGTTCGTCGGCGAATCCAAAACGCACGAGGTCTATCTCTTTTACCAGCCGGACATGGATTACCTGAAAAAAACCGCGCTCACGCTGGAGCGGGCGGAAAGCCTCGGCAAAATCAAAGACAAGCGGCGGCTGGTCTTCGCGCCCACGAAGTATCTGGATCAGGAACAACTCGACGCGCTGCGGATAGACTTCGCGCAGTTGCCGTTTGAAATCTACAAACTGGCGACATGAAAACGTCTTTTCAATGGGAGCGCACGCGTCCCGCGTGCCGTGCCCGGCGTCGCGCCGGGCACATCGTGCGTGCGTGGATGGCGCGAATTAACATCGCGTTTGGTGCGTTCGAGCCGGTCGGCGCGACGCCGACCGGTGCAACCGGGACGGTTGCGCTCCCCAACTCCAACTAACCGTCATGGAACTCAAGGAATACCAGCAGAACACGCTCAAACGGGTGAAGGCGTATCTCGAAGCGCTGAAAAACTGGCGCGTGAAAAATGACAAGGTCGTCGCGCTGGCCGGAAAAGAAATGTCGGCGGACGTGCCGCTGAAAGCGTGGGAGGAAATCGGAGGAAAGAATTATCGCTCGCGCAAGAACGGCATCGGCGAATCACTGCCAAACTTCTGCCTGAAAATCCCGACCGGCGGTGGCAAAACCTTGCTGGCGGCGCACACGGTTGACCTCGTGAACCGAAGCTACCGGCAAAAACAAACCGGCCTCGTGCTGTGGGTGATGCCAACCACGCAGATTTACCGGCAGACGATTGACCATCTGCGTAACCGCGACCATTCGTATCGGCAAGTGCTGGACATTGCAAGTGGTGGCCGCACGGTGATTTACGAAAAGACTGATCGCTTCACGCCGGAAGACATCGCGGAAAATCTAGTCGTGCTGACGCTGATGCTGCCGTCGGCCTCGCGGCAAAATAAAGAGACGTTGAAAGTTTTCAAAGACAGCGGCGGCTTCAGTGCGTTTTTTCCGAAAGATGATGACGTGCAAGGCCACGCAAAATTGCTGGAACGGTTTCCGAATCTGGATGCGTTCGGCGACGGCAAAGGATTATTTCAGCGGCAGGTAAAAACCTCGCTTGGCAACACACTGCGAATTCTTTCGCCGATCATTATTTTGGATGAAGGCCACAAAGCTTACAGCGACATGGCGCAGGACACCTTGCGCGGGCTGAATCCGTCTGTGATTGTGGAGCTGTCCGCCACGCCGACGGATGACAGCAACGTGCTCGTGGATATCAAGGGCTTGGAATTGAAGCGCGAGGAAATGATCAAGCTCGACCTGCATATCAACAACAAGGAAAGCACGCGCTGGCAAAACGCCATGCTCGCCAGCAAAGTCAAACGTGATGCACTGGAGGCGGCGGCGAAGAAATACGAGGCGAACACGGGCAATTACATCCGCCCAATTTGTCTGGTGCAGGTGGAGCGCACCGGCAAAGACCAGCGCGGCAGCGGGCTGATCCATGCCGAGGACGTGCGGGAATTTCTGATTAGGGATTGTGGCATTGCGCCCGACGAGGTGGCGGTGAAATCCAGCGACAAGGATGACATTGAGGGCTTGAACCTGTTCGCACGGAATTGTCCGATCCGCTACATCATCACCAAGCAGGCGTTGCAGGAGGGCTGGGATTGTTCGTTCGCCTATGTGCTGACGATTCTCACCAATCCGGCATCAAAAAATAATCTCACGCAACTCGTCGGGCGGATTCTGCGCCAGCCGGGCGCGCGCAAAACCAAAATCAAGGAACTGGACGAGAGTTATGTTTTTTGTTTCCGGCAAAAGGCCAAGCTGCTCGTGGATTCCGTGCGCGAAGGTTTTGGCCGCGAAGGCTTGGGCGACCTAGCGGGTCACGTCGTGCTGGATGCGCCCGAAGACGGGGAGGAGGGCGAGGAATTGATCGGATTGCGGGACAAGTTCAAGAAGTTCGCCGGAAAAATCTATCTGCCGAAGTTTGTCATCCAGCAAGGCACGCAATGGCGTGAGGTCAGTTACGAGACGGACATCGTGAGCCGGATTGACTGGGCGCAGGCGGATTTTACGGCGGAGAAAAATTTGCAACTGGTGGATGCGCCTTCGCAGGATGCGGAAATTCTGGTGACGCTGGGCGAGAAAGCGGAACTCGTCAAGGAACAGAGCCGCCAATACCGAAACAGCACGGATGCTGGGGTTGATCCGGTATTCGCCACGCGGCAGATGCTCGAAATGATTCCGAACCCGTGGATTGCCCACGACATCGTCAAGGACGTCATCGCCACGCTTACGCGCAAAAACGGTTTGGTGCAAGTGGCGGAAAACTTTGTGTTCATCGTTCAGGAGTTGGTGAAACGCGCCGACGCCGAGCGCAACCGGCTGGCACAGGAAGTTTTCACGGACTTAGTCAGCGCGAAGAAGCTGCGCTTCCTGCTGTTGAAAGACGAAGCGGGTTACCGGCTGCCGGACAAAATCAAAATGCGCAAAGGCACGCGCAAGCTGACGCGTGAAGACAACTCACCGTTGCAAATGAGCCTGTTTGAGCAGGTGGCCGAGGACGGCTTGAACAGCGAAGAGCAGAGCGTGGCGTGGTATTTCGAAAAGCAGGGGCAGTTGCTTTGGTGGTATCGGAATCTCTCGCGGCAGGATTACCGTCTGCAAGGCTGGCGACGGAACGGGATTTATCCCGACTTCATTGTCTCCCGCACCAGCGCCGCCGACAAAACTGACTTTGACAAGGTGTTCGTGGTTGAGTCCAAAGGCATCCATCTCAAAAACGAAGATTCAGATTACAAGAAGCAGGTTTTCAAACTGTGCAACAAACTGGCAGAAGAAAGAAGCTGGACGGACCTAGGCTTAGAATTCCCCGAACACAAAATGGTTTTTGAATTGGTGTATGGCGACGAATGGCAAAAGGTGCTGAATGTCGTGTTGAAATAATTTACGACTCCTCACCCCGGCCCTCTCCATTTGGGAAGGATGAAGGCTGAAGGCTGAATGCAGAAGGCGGAATTGAAACCGGGCTGTGTTGCCGCGCAGCCCAAATCAATCACGGCGGCGCAGCAGCGACCGCCCTACCAAGTTCGCGTGTTTGGCGTGGTTCGCGGTTCAAGACCACACCTCATCCGGTCCAATTCATTCCCTCACCCTTGATCCCAATGACTCGCTCGCGCCCGCTCACTCGGCCCTCTCCCCAGCGCGGAGAGGGGGAAAACTTTGTGCGTTTTGTATTTCTTTGTGGCCAATGAATCTGTGTCCATCTATGTTAATCTGTGGCTAAATGGCGGCTGCGTTCGGTCATCATCGCGGCGCGCGGGGTGACGCGATGTCCAATTTTCTTTCCGGCCTGCTGGAGACGGATTACATTGTGCTGCATCGCGTCGGGCGGCATCGCCCTGAGGCTGGACGGCGCCGCTGGCGCGGACGGTGGATTTGAAGACGTTTCAAAACCAGACGGCCAAGCCCAAACGCCTGAATGAAAAGCTCTGGCATGAAAGCGTCGTGGTTCGCTCAAAAGCACCGTCGTCGCTTCTGCGCCCTTCATCTGAAATTGACGGGGAGGGTTCGGCAACTGACCACGCCTCTTTCGGGTCGGAAATTTATTCTCTAAAAAATCGGATTGGCCAATTGCAAAAAATCGTGTTCAATGAATGCTGTCCAGTCGGGAAGCGAAATTGAACTGTCTTTTATGAGCCGGTCGGCGACGCAAATTTTACTGGTTGAAAACGACCCCCAATTGTCGGGGGCGTTGTCGGCTGTCTTCCTGAAGGACGGCATCACGCCCTGTTTTGCCCGCAGCGACGACGAGGCGCGGCGGTTTTTCCACGACTGGCCCGCGGACGCCATCCTGCTGGACTCGGGCCACATGGAACTGCTGCGCGAACTCAAGGAGAATTCGGCCACGCAAACTGTGCCGGTCATCGTGTTCACGTCGGATCCGGCGGAACGGCTGCGGGCTTTTGAGCTGGGCGCGAGCGATTGCGTGGGCAAGCCGCTGGAGCCGGTGGAATTTCGCGCGCGCCTCCAGGTGGCGTTGCAGACGAAGCGGCGGTTCGACGAATTGCTCCAGCAGCATCACGACCTCGACAATGCGCGGGTGGCCGCCGAGTCGGGCGCGCGGGCGAAGTCGGAATTCCTGGCGGCGATGAGCCACGAAATCCGCACGCCGATGAACGGCGTCATCGCGATGGCCGGGCTGCTGCTCGAAACGCCGTTGAATCCCGACCAGCGCAGCTATCTGGACACCATCCACACGAGCGGCGAATCGCTGCTGGGCATCATCAACGACATTCTGGATTTTTCAAAAATCGAGGCTGGCAAGATGGAGCTGGACTCGCGCCCGTTCGACCTGCGCACGCGCGTCGAGGAGATGCTCGACATACTGGCCAGCAAGGCCGCCGAAAAGAAACTCGACCTCGTGTATCAGGTGGACAGCGCGATTCCGACGACGGTCGAGGGTGATTCGCTGCGGCTGCGGCAGGTGCTGGTGAACCTTTTGAGCAACGCGATCAAGTTCACCGAGAAGGGCGAGATTTTTGTGCAGATCAAACTGCTTTCAGCCGAACCTGCCGGCGCAGCAAACAAAACAACGCTGCACCTGCATTTTTCCGTGCGCGATTCGGGCATCGGCCTCAAGCCGGAAAAGCTGGCGAAGCTGTTCAAGCCGTTCATGCAGGCAGAGGCTTCTACCGCGCGGCATTATGGCGGCACCGGACTGGGACTGGCCATCAGCAAAAAACTGGTGGAGCTGATGGGCGGAAGAATGTGGGCCGAAAGCGCGGCGGGCGAGGGTTCCACATTTCATTTCACAGCGAATTTCCTGGCCGAGCCGCAGGCCGCACCGTCCCCGCTTTCAACACGCCAGCCCAAGCTGGCTGATTTAAGAATATTGATCGTGGACGACAATGCGACGAGCCGACGCGTGCTTGCGGAAAAAACAGCCAAGTGGGGAATGATCCCGATCGAGGCTGAAAGCGCGGAGGCGGCGATTGACCTGCTCAACACAGACGCTTCATTCGACGTGGCGGTGGTTGATCTGCAAATGCCCGGCACGGACGGCCTCTCATTGGCGGCGGAAGTCCGAAAAAATCCGCGCACGGCGATGCTGCCGCTGGTCTTCCTCATGCCGCTGGGAACAAGGTCGGATTCCGCACCCAACACGCAGCTGGCGTTCGCCAACAGCATCACCAAGCCGGTCAAGCCCGCGCAATTGCTGGCGGCGGTTGAACGCGCTTTGTTCACACAGAAAAAAGTGGAAGTCCAGGCCCCGGCACCGCCGAAGGCCGACCTGCCGCTTGCCGAACGAATGCCTTTGAAAATCCTATTGTGCGACGACAACACCATCAACCAGAAAGTCGCCGCGCGCATCCTGTCGCAGCTGGGCTACAAGCCGGACGTTGCCAACAACGGCCGCGAAGGTCTTGATGCGATTGACAAAAAGCCCTACGACCTGGTTTTCATGGATTTGATGATGCCCGAAATGGACGGCCTGACCGCCACGCGCGCCATCCGTGAACGGCAGAAAGATCCGGGGGCAAACCCGAATTTTGCGGGACGCATCCTCATCGTGGCCATGACCGCGCATGCGCAACAGAGCGACAAGGAAAACTGCCTCGCCTCCGGCATGGACGATTATCTGGCCAAGCCGATCCGCCCGGCGGACGTGCGCGGCATCATTGAAAAGTGGGCGGCGCCCGCAGCTCCGGCGGCAGAAAAGAAATCCGCGACCGCACCGAAAATTGAAGCCTCCGCCGCTCCCGCCGAAGAGCCGCCCGTGGACATGAGCCGGATGAACGATCTGACCGGCGGCGACCCGACCATGCTGAACGAACTCGTCGAAATGTTTTACAAGCAGACTTCGCAGCAGTTGAAGCAGATCGAGGACGCCGTTCGCGCCGGAGACGCGACCCAGGTGCGCCACGTCGCGCACAGTTGCAAGGGCGCGAGCGCGACATTGGGCATGACGCAGCTCTCGAAGCTGATGCTCGCGCTGGAAAAAATGGGCGTCGAAGGCCAGTTGACCAATGCGCCAAAATTCTGCGAAGATGCCGCGCTGGAATATAAAAGGATTGAGAAGTTTTTGTCCGAGCAGCCGGGTTTGAAAAAATGAAAAAAATCCTCATCATCGAAGACAACCAGATTGTCGCCAACGTCTACCGGAACAAGCTAGCGGTGGAAGGTTATCAGGTGGAGATTGCCCTCGACGGGGAGACCGGCCTGAAAATGATGCGGACATTCAAGCCCGACATGATCGTGCTCGACCTCATGCTGCCCAAAATGACGGGTGTCGAGGTCATCAAGCAGATTCGAAGCGAGGACGATTTTGCCAAGCTGCCCGTCATCGTTTTTTCCAATACCTATCTGACCAACCTGATCCAGGAGGCGTGGAAGGCCGGCGCTACAAAATGTCTTTCCAAGGCCAGTTGCTCGCCGAAGGAAGTCCTCGATCTCGTGCGCCATACCATCGGCGACAGCGGGACGGTTCCGACCGGGCGCCCGGCGATTGAAGGCACGCACGAGAAAAAAATCCTGCCTGCTCCCGCACTTGCCAACACACTGGAGGCCGACACGGCATTTCAGGTCAACCTGCAAAAATCATTCACAGAAAGCCTGCCAGCCACGCTCGCCACCCTGCGTTCCGGATTGCAGGGACTTGTGAAGGCCGATGGCGAAGTAATGCAGCTCAAACAGATTTACGAGCTTCACCGCCGCATCCACGCGCTCACCGGCAACGCGGGCGTCGCCGGGCTTCACATCATCGCCAAGATGGCCGATTCCATCGAGGCCCTGCTCAAGGAACTTTATGAGAAGCCGAAAAACATCAATCCATCCACCCTTCGCACTGTAGCGAATGCCATTGATTTTCTTGGCTTCCTGTTTGAACGCGGCATCGCGCCCGACAGGCAGGAAATCCCCGCCGTCAACATCCTCGTCGTGGACGATGAGGCCATTTCCCGGCGTGCCGTCGTCTATGCGCTCGACAAGGCCCAGCTTCACACCACAAACGTCGAAGATCCCAACGAAGCCCTCAAGCTGCTTACGGACAATAATTATGACCTGGTGTTTCTCGACGTGGACATGCCCGGCATGACCGGCTACGAACTTTGCAGCAAGCTGCGCGCGATGCCGCAGCACAAAAAAACCCCCGTGGTCTTCGTCACCGCCTTGAGCGGCTTCGAGAACCGAACGAGCTCCATGATGGCCGGCGGCAACGATTTCATTGCCAAACCCTTCCTCTTCATCGAACTCACCGTCAAGGCCCTCATGCACGTTCTGCGCGGCAAATTACAGCCGGTGAAATGAAAGCTGCCATTGCCGGCTGACAGTGGAAAATTATTTCAATAACGCCCCGGCAAGTTTCCGCGCGGCATCGGTCTGACCGCCCAGCATCCGCGCCAGTTCGGTGACACGTTCCTTCTTCGTCAGCAGTGCAATCTCCGAAATGGTCCGGCCATCGCGAATCTGCTTGGTCACGACGTAATGCGCGTCGGCGGGTGCAGCCACCTGCGGCAGATGAGTGATGCAAAGCACCTGCCGTTTGGCTGCAATCTGCTTCATCTTTTCGCCCACCGCATTCGCCGTCTCGCCGCCGACATTTGCGTCCACCTCGTCAAAAATGAGGACGGGAATCTTGTCTTCGGCAGCCAGCACGGTTTTCAAGGCGAGCATCACGCGGGCCATTTCGCCGGACGACGCGATGGCGCGAAGATTCTTGGCCGGCTCCCCGGGATTTGGTGCAAACTGAAATTCAATTTCATCCAAGCCGGAGGAGTTGGGAGATGTGCCTCCCTTCAGCCAACTCCCATCCGCCAACTTCTGTTCAACATCAAACTTGCTTTGCTTGAAGCCCAAATCGTCGAGCTGTTTGCCCACAGCCTTGGCGAGTTGAGGAATTACTTTCTTGCGGGCGACGGAAAGTTTTTTGCCCGAGTCCAGAATTTCCGCGTCGAGTTTTTTCAATTCAGAATTGATTCGCGCCAGTTCCGTGTCGCGCGATTCGAGCGATTCTAATTTGATTTTCGCCTCGTCGCCGAACGCGATGACTTCAGCCAGCGTCGCGCCGTATTTGCGCTTGAGCGAGTGGAGCAGATTGAGCCGTTCTTCGAGTTCCGCGAGCCGCGCGGGGTCAACATCCACTTTTTCCGCGTACCGGGTGAGTTCTGACTGTAACTCGTGCCACATGCCAGCGGCCTGCGCGTGCAGCCCGACAAGATTTGCCGCGCCCGGGTCCACACGCTGCAATTCCTGCAACATGCGGCCGGTAGCGCCCGCCTGGGTGAGAAGTGAATTTTCGCTTTCACTCAACAAATCAAGCGCGGCCTGGCTTAATTGCAGAAGTCTGGCAGCGTTGCTCGCGCGCTGGAAATCGACCTCGACAGTTTCGTCCTCGCCAATTTGCAGACGCGCAGCGGAAATTTCCTGGACTTGAAAGCGCAACAGGTCGAGCTGCTGTGCGTAAGTTTTTTCATCCACAACGAGCGCGGATTTTTCAACATCTAGCGCGATCCGGCGGGAAACCATCTTGCCAAATGCGTCGCGCTCCGCTTCCAATCCCCCAAACGCGTCAAGAATCAGCAGTTGCTTCGCAGGATGCAGCAATGATTGATGGTCGTGCGGGCCGTGCATGTCCACCAGCCATTCGCCAATCGTCGCGAGCACGTTCAGCGTGGTGGCAGAGCCGTTGACGAACTGGCGATTGGTTCCCGCGCTGGTGAAGGTGCGCTTGAGAACCAGCTGGTTTTCCTCACATGGCTCAAGGCCGTTCTCCTCCAGAAAACTTTTCAGAGGAGTCTTGAGTTTCGACACGTCGAACACGGCCTCCACGGAGCAGCTTTCGCTGCCGCTGCGGATGAGAGAACGGTCGGCGCGTTCGCCAAGAACGAGGTTGAGCGCGCCGATGATGATGGACTTGCCCGCACCGGTCTCGCCGGTGATGACGTTGCAGCCGGGCTGGAGATCAAGCGTGAGGTCGCTCACAAGGGCGAGGTTTTTGATGCGCAGCGTCGTCAACATGGCTCTAATTTCGAGCCACAGATAAACACAGATGGACGTAGATGCAAAAAAGAAAAATTACATGTCGCCGAAAATGCCGCTAGACTACCAGCAAATACGGGCACATTTTGAATACTCAAAAGTCGCCATGAAGAAACATATCGCTATTAGTTTTGTCATCCTTGGGATTTGCAGCCCAATTTTTGGACAAATACTTCTGTGTCTTGATACGCCACAAGACAACGCTACCGCGCTCCGGGAAACGTGGGATCGCGATGAATTAAAGCCATTGCGAGCTGAATATGAGGAAATAATTTCAACGCGAATCTGGCCTTTGAAATATGGTGACGTGACAAACATATTCGGCTCGAAGCTCGACAAAAAGCCCGATCATTATGCGTTGCCCGTATTTGTTCCAGTGATGCAGGGAATGTCCGGCCTCATCCCGGAGGACGACAAGCGGCACACAGATTTTTACGCCGTCGGCGATGTCGGCTACTTTCAGGTGTATTATAACTGGGATGGCGAGACCATCGGCATCGCGGCTTTTTACCTGCGCACCGACGATAAATTTATCCCGCTCCAGTCCACGAACGATTTTGCGCGGCGGCTGGATTGGGACAAGGCCCGGTTTAATTCGTTGAAACGATGGCTTGACCGGCACTTGCCCAAGTTGACGGATTTGGGCGTCGTCGAAGTTTCCAGCAATGAGCCAAACCGCATTGCACTTGGCAACGGAAAAACCTGCATCATCACGACCCAAATTTTGACCCGGCCAGAAATGACAAATGACTGGTTCAGCATGGAACTAACGCTGGATTCCACGAACGTCACTGAACGTATGCAGTCCCGAAATTACAAATCCGTTTCCCAACCGGGACAATCCATCGGCTTCACCATGGACGGCAGATTCTTCCGCCTCACACCAAAATTGAATTAGTTTTTAGATCGGCTTCTTCGTTTGGATTTTCATTCGCCGGACTTTGCGGTTCTGCTATTTTACTTCGCGATGTCGTTTGAATTTACATTTCTCGGCAGCGGCACGTCGCAGGGCGTTCCGCTCATCGGCAAGGATTATCCGCCGGAATTTCTGGCGAATCCGAAGAACTGGCGCACGCGGCCCTCAATCTATGTCACGACGGACAAGGTGAAGCTCGTGGTGGACACGACGCCGGAATTCCGCATCCAGTGCCTGCGCGAAAAAATCAACTGGCTCGACGCAGTCCTGGTCACGCACGCTCACGCCGACCACATCATGGGTCTGGACGACTGCCGCCGTTTCTGCGATCTGCGCGGCAACTCGGCATTGCCGATTTACGCGAGCGAGGCGACGATGAAGCATCTCCGCCGCGTTTTCATTTACGCCTTTCACAAAGGGCCGTGGCCAAAAGGCTATTTCATTCCCGAAGAACACGTCATTGACGCGCCGTTTCAGATCGGCGATCTGAAAATCACGCCGATGAACCTGCCGCACGGGAGCATGACCACGACAGGTTTCCTTTTTGAGCAGGACGGGCGCAGACGGCTCGCGTATTTGAGCGACTGCAAGGAAATCCCCGATGCCGCCATGGAAATAGTTCGCGGCGTGGAAGTCGCCGTGCTCGACGCGCTCCGCCCCAAGCCGCATCCGACGCACATGAATCTGGACGAGGCGCTGACGGCGGCGCGGCGCATCAATGCACAGCGGACTTTTTTCACGCACCTGACACACGATTACGACCACGACAAGGCGCAGGCGGAATTGCCGGCGGGAATCTGGTTCGCCTATGACGGGTTGAAAGTAAATGCCGAAAAATAATTTCAAATGTTCCGGCGCAACGGAGGTCAAAGCAGCAATATGAGATTTTTTGCAATTTTCATTTTCACGCTCGCGCCATTTCTTGTCCACGCGGGCGGCGATGAAGTCGTCGTGATTTACAATTCGCAAGTGCCGGAATCCAAAACCGTAGCCGAACATTACGCGCAAGTCCGTAATGTGCCGGCAAATCAAATCTTCGGCTTCGCACTGACGACCGACGAACAAATGTCGCGCGCGGAATTCCGCGATTCGCTGCAACTGCCGCTCGCAAAAAAAATCGAGGGCGGCGGCCTTTGGCAGTTTGCCACGGTCGTGGAAGCCGCAACCAACGGCCAGCCGGAGCGCTCCGTCCGCAAAGTGGTCGCGTCAAAAATCCGCTACGCGGTCTTGTGCTACGGCGTGCCGCTGAAAATCGCGCCGGACCCGGACATCCACGAAACCGTGCCGAAAATCTGGCGGCCTGAATTCTTCCGCAACGAAGCCTCCGTGGATTCCGAACTCGCGTGGCTGCCGCTGGTAAAAACAGATTTCCTGCTGACCGGGCCTTCTTTCAACAGGCTTTATGGCGCGACGAACGCCGCGTTGCTGAATCCGACCAATGGAATTCTGCTCGTGGCCCGGCTCGACGGGCCGAGCGCGCAAATTGCCAGCAGACTTGTGGACAAGGCCGTTGAAGCCGAGCGCGACGGCTTATGGGGCCGCGCTTATTTCGACGCACGCGGCCTGGACAAAACGGACACGAATTATTTTTTGGGAGATGCATGGATTCTTGGCGCGGCGGAAATCGCCCGGCGGCTTGGATTTGAAAGCATCGTGGACGACAAGCCGGAGACTTTTCCCGCGAGCTTTCCCATGAGCCAGATCGCGATTTACGCCGGCTGGTATGACGGAAATGTTTCCGGCCCGTTCACTTTGCCAAAAGTTGAATTCATGCCCGGAGCGATTGCATATCATCTGCATTCCTTCAGCGCGTCCACCATCCGCAGCACGACCGAAAACTGGTGTGGCCCGCTGCTCGCCAAGGGCGCGACCGCGACGATGGGCTGTGTCAACGAGCCGTATATTGCGTTCACCCCGAATATCGCGTTCTTTTTACAGGCGCTCGCGAATGATTACACTTTTGGCGAGGCGGCATGGGCCGCACAATCCGCCTTGTCCTGGCAAACCACCGTCATCGGCGACCCGCTTTACCGACCGTTTGGGAAATCGCCGCAATTGTTGCACGCGCAACTGCTGCGCCAGGACAGCCCGCTGCTCGAATGGTCCTATTTGCGGCTGGCGGATTTGGGACTCGCGCACGGCGCGCCCGTGGCGGAAATTTTCGGCCTGATTGACAATCTCAATCTGACCACCAACAGCCCCGTGCTCACGGAAAAGCTCGCCGACCTTTGCGAAGCGCTGGGCAAACCGTCCTCGGCCATTGAAATCTACGGACGCGCGTTGAAACTGAATCCCTCGCCGCAGCAACGCATCCGGCTCCGGCTCACGCTCGGCGAAAAAATGCTGGAGCAAAGCCGCATTGCCGAGGCGGTTGATGATTACAAGCAGCTTCTCGCCGAATCGCCGGATTATCCCGGACATGATTCCATCTTGAACACCATTGCGTCGCTTCAGAAAAAAATTGCCGGCACAAACGCGGCAGCCAGACCTTGACACCATTTTATCCCTATTCCCCACCCTGCCCCGTCGGTCGGCATGATGGACATCCGCAAGGACCACCGGCCCGGCTCAAATCCTTGCGTGAGGATTTCCGCAACGCCCGCCTGCCAGACGGTAGCGGCAGCGGGAACCGCCACTCTCCTCACCCGGCTTCCGGCTCTGGATTCTTGCGGGCATCAACCATTCCAATTCCGCCTTGATTTGATCCACCCACCGGCGCAGGAGCGACGGCATTTCCGATTCCCGCACAAAACGTCCGCCACGCTGCGCGCACAGCCAGTCCAGCAACGACTCATCGCCCGTCACCTGCGTCAGCACCGCCACGCGGTCCAGCGGATTCAACGCCTCGCTTTGACCATTCTGACCGCGCGACCATTGAAGGATGAGCGAGTGCGAGAGATTCAGTTCCTCCGCCACGGCTTTGCAGCCCTTCTTTTTGAACGCCCTCCGCAGCACCTCGTATGATTTCATAAGCCCTTTCAGTTGATGTTGGATGGAAATTTCCCGCAAGCCGTGCTTCTAATGGTGGCCCTCCGCAAGGAGCGGCTCATGGATGACACGGCAATCATTCTCCCAACCGCCCCGGCCTGGCAAGCGGAAAATTGACGCAGCCGATTTTCTTGCGCAAACTCCCCGCATGGCAAAGAAAGTAGAAGCAAAATCTGCCACCGAGACACAGAGACGCCGAGACGCTGCGGAAAAAATCTCCCTCGCCCGTCGGACGGGAGAGGGCCGGGGTGAGGGCGATGGTGGCCGTCCGCAGGACCTCTGTGCCTCTGTGCCTCTGTGGCAAAAACCCTCCTCCCTCCTCGACACCCGCGTCGTTTATTGCGGCGACAATCTGGAACAGCCGGGACGAATGCAGAATGAAAAAGGAAGAATGATGAAACCGGCGTATTCCACAATTCTTCATTCTTCATTCATCCTTCTTAATTTCCCCGTGCCCGCCAGCCACTACGTCAAGGTCATGCTCGACCAGATTTTCGGGGAGAATA
>Ga0302200_10002345_pt1 | contig 16698 bp, 18 predicted proteins | sample II_Bog_N3_1_FD_194585 | JGI IMG/M metagenome (GOLD analysis project Ga0302200, IMG submission 194585) | Peat permafrost microbial communities from Stordalen Mire near Abisko, Sweden - II_Bog_N3_1 | ecosystem: Environmental > Terrestrial > Soil > Wetlands > Peat | place: Sweden: Abisko... | reverse complement strand
CACCACTGGCAGGTGTTCCGGCAACCGTGGCGCGCGCGCTTTGCGGACCGATTGACGTTTTTCAACGACTTGGGGAGCAGGCGGGTTTTCCATCGGTTGCGCCGCCAACTCCGGCAATCGCAAGAGCAGTTGCAGCTGTGCTGGATCAAGGGCTTCACTGCTGACGCCAAAGATCCGGCGTGCCAGCGCATCGAGTTTCTGCCGCAGCAGTTCGTTCTCCCGACGACTCTGCACCAATGCCTCCTGGCATTCACTCAACTGGCGGGCGAGCTCTTGTTCGCGCAACGTCATCGGTTGCCAAATTGGACGCGCGCACACGCCAGCGGTTCAATCTTTCCCGGAAGATTTTTCAGTCTTCGCGTTCATACCAAGGACGCAGTTTGGCGCCGCGCAAATCCACCCCATCGGTCAACATCGCCAGCGCTTGCGGCGTTAGCTTCAACTTGGTGGTTTCGGGTGCCAGGTGCTTCGGCCACGAAAATGTTCCTTGCTCCAGTCGCTTGCTCAGCACCCAGATCCCCGTCCCGTCCCAGCAGATGATTTTGATCCGGGTGTGCCGGCGATTGCTGAACACAAACAGCGCGCCACTCTTGAGGTCTTCCCCCAAGTGCTCAGCCACCAAGGCATGCAGCCCGTTGAACCCTTTGCGCATGTCACAGGCGCCCACCGCCACGAACACCTTCAAGCTGCCCGAGAAGCTCAACATGGCTTGGACAGTTCCCGCACGACCATTGCCGCCAAGGCCGCTTGTTTTTCATCGGCCACTTCCACGCGCACCCCGCCGGGCAACTGCAACACCAGCAAGGTGCCGCTCGCAGCCGCTGGCGGGGATTCAACGACGGCTTCCAATAGCCGTAGCCGAGGTTGCCGCCCCGACCGTTTGCCGCCACGACTGTGTTTTACCCAGTTGGCCAGAGTTGAATATTTTAGCCCGGTCCGCCGCGCAAACTGGGGAAGTCCCTCGCCGCTGCGAACCAATGCACTCAAAATGTCCCGCCGTTGTGCCTTCGATACCCGTAGCCGCCCTTTCGTGTCAGCAGTGACTGGCAACTTCGGCAAGGCCGCCCCAGGCGCCACAGAAGAATTATCAGAACCACTCGTAGTTATCATAGCTCTCAGAACTATGATAATCGTCAGAATTTAACCAGAGGTGCTATGGGTGACGCTTACGAAAAAGCCGCGCAAACCGAGCCGGTCAAGCAGGTTGAAAAGATTGCGCCCACCGTCAAGGAAACACCCGGTCAAAAGCTGCGCCGGGAGATCGCCCAGCGTCAACAGCAGCAGCATTCGCAACGCCGCTCCGGCGGTATGCACATTTAACGCCTATGCCACACTTCAAAGATGATTCCTGCTACGCCGCCTCCGGCAAGTATTGCGCCTGCATCGAGTTCCACCTGTCCGAAGACAAGCGCCGTGGCTTCCACACCAGTCAGTTGATTGATTACACGCTGGAGCCAAACCCGGATGCGGGCGACAACAAGAACGCGCCGCCGCAAAAACTCGCGCTGGCCTTCTCCACCGCTGACGTGGTGCTGCTCGGCTGGCGGCTCGGCCTGCTGGCCGACAAGCTCCAGGAAAACGACCTGGCCGCAGTCCGCGCCCTCGCCAAACGCTACGCCGAGGTTGACCGCCACATGCCCTTCGTCGCCTCCATCACCATCACCCCCATTGCCAAGGGCTGAGGCCGCATTGACAGGGGTGAGGACCAGCGTTGGGTTTTGCACACGACCGCAAATGACGCGGGCCGGAGCCTATTGTTTAACCACGAGCTTTCGGGATGCCCTCTTTTGCTTCCCTGGCCCGACTGCTTCCGCCACATTTGTTTTCAAACTGAATACGCATGGCACAGCTAATTCGGCGAGTTCCCTAAGGACAGCCGGAGCAAAACTCCACCCACCAGATGCTTGCACTCGATAATTGAAATGCAAGGCAAGGACGCAACTTTTTGGCAGAGATTTGATATTCTTGCGCGCCGGTTTTATTCTCGACAAGATGTTCTGGACATGTTCTTCCATCGGAGCCGAATCGCCCGATTTAGAACGAAAAATCGCAATGTTTAACGGGTGTGTTTTCGGGTTTCCAGAAGGGTTTGGCGTATCTTTCCAAATAGCAGAGTCACACTTAATTCCAAGCCGCTCGCAGATTGCGTCGGGAGTGATTTCCGTAGAAACCACCGTAAAGTGGGCTGTCGATCTGTCGGCTATTTCAGTCATAACTGTCGTCATGGGGCTGCGGCAGCACACGCATATATTGGAATCGCTGTTCCATCGGATAAGATGATGACTCCGACAACAACGACCGTGCAAGCCGTGACTTTCACATAGTCCCAGCAATCCAATCTGAAGCAGGTCGGTTCCGGCGTTTGATTACAGGGTGCGATGCGAACATAAGGATCGAATCCAAGCGAATATCCTCTTGGACAAGTGCATTGATACTCACAGAGACCTCTCGAATAAGGTTTCACCCTTCTTGTTTTGGTGCATGTGGCAGGGGCATATTCAATCAACCCAAGCGGATCAAATTTATTAACCGGATCGTTCTGTACAAAACCATTAGGATTCAGTTCCGCAGTTTCAGTCGAGGGATCATCCTTCGATTCCTTAGAGAGGGCATCTTCCAACGCGCTTAAATCGCTACGCTTTATGCGCAATCCTTTCTGGGAAAACTTCTGAAGTAGTTGCTCGATACTCGATGCGCCCACAGGCCGTCGGTTGAAGGCAACCGACTCAAATCCGATTTCGCTAATTGGATCACGGCTTAGCCAACGGCCAATTGAAGTGTTATACGAGCGATGGGGATAGCACACCAAATCACTCTCATCATCCTGGTATTTGGTGGAGAACCGGATGGGATTTAGTTTGGCCAACGGCCCGGTGGCGCGGATGAGTTCACCGAAGGGTTCATATTCATAATTTGCCGGTAATGTCCCATCACCAGCATTGATCAAACCGGTGACATTGCCATTTCCATCATAGGCAAGAAAACAATTCGTGGTGGATGTGCCGTAATAGGACATCTCCAACAGCCCACCCACACCTCCCGCTCCTTGCATAGAACCACTCAAATCACTTCCCCACATAAACGAATTGATGAGTGAAGACGAGGGAGAAATTGTTGCCACCAAGTTCCAGCCGTCATAAAGGAAATTGTTCGTGTAAATTCCCACGCTATTTGTGGAAACTACTTTTTGAATCCGCCGGCCCTTCGGATCGTAGGCAAAGTTCAGCTTATACTGTGGTCCAACGTTTGTGTTTACCGTCATCTGGATCAACCGGTTCTCGGCATCCCAAACGTAAGCCCATCGCCCATCGTTGGTCAAATTCCCGTCTGCGTCGTATTGAAACGTTTCGGGTTCCTGCGCCAAATAAACATTGCCGGTCACATTCAGACCACCAGAGACGATAATATTCGTCCACAGTGCTGAATTCGTATTGTTTGCCGCGAGTTGCTGCCGGAAATATTCTTGGTTTCGATACGCCGTGTGACCGTTAACCGTGACCACATTGGTCAAAATGCTCGCCCCAATTACATCCACGTAAGGCGGAACGTCCCGATTCGTGATCTGATTGAGATTATTTGGATAATAATTCGCTAATCTGAGGTTTAACCCATTTGTGTCTCCGCCAGCTTGAGTCTGGGTTCTGTTTCCAATCGTGTCAAACGTATAGTCAAACTGCTGTCCTGCAACAGGATGTCCATTGGCCCAATATTTGCAGGCATTGGTCACCTGACCCAACGAGTCATACCCGTATTTAGTTCGATGTTGTTTCCGTCGACTATGGCGCGAAGCAGTCAAAATATTATCGCGGTGATGACCTCGGTGGGCTGCGGTTGTCTGTTTGCTCATGCGGCTCACATTAAATTGAGTTTTCATGGCAAAGCAGGTTTGTTTTTGTCCCCAAAAACCCTCGCAGGAGTGCTCTTGGACACACCTCCTCCGTTCTACGCTCGCGCGCAGTCCGATTCAAGCAAAATCTTGCGTCAAAAACCACTACGCTATCCGAAGCGGCACAATGTCCCGGTCTGGAATGGAAGTTTTATATGCGGCAGAAGATCGTCGATCCGTTTGATCAACTCACCAATCGGATGACGCTGGGCAGCGTGTCGAAGATCCTGGGCGGTGAGATGTATATATATTTGCGTGCTGGTGATCAACCGGTGTCCCAGCAAATCTCTTACGGTCACCAATCCGACGCCGGCCTTGATCAGATGCGTGGCAAAAGTATGCCGCAATTGATGCGGCGAAACGCGCTTCTCGATCCTGGCTTTGCGACCAGTTGTCCGCACTCGTTCGTAGATCGCGTTCCGCGACATAACTCCACCTTCACGACTGCGGAAGAAAGAGTCCTTCAACTTCACCGGACCACGGGCAATGCGATACTGCCTGAGCATATGCACCACGTCTTCATTGAGCGGCACTGTTCGCTCGTGTCCGCCTTTGCCAACGACATGGATCGTTTTCTCCTGCCAGTCTATATCCTGCTCGGTGAGGCCGGCACATTCACTGGCCCTTATGCCAGTGCCATATAATATAGTCATGATGGCGCGATCTCTCAGGCCCAACACCGTGTCGATTTTGGGTTGTTCGATTAAATGCTTCACTTCCTCTTCGTTCAGTATCTGCGGCAGTTTGCGACGGGCCGCTTTCACTTTTGGAAAGTTGGCCAGCGGGTTGTCGCGTGGTTCCAAGTATCCCATCGCCACGATCGCGCGATAGAAGTTCCGTAGCACCGTGACTTGACGGTTGATCGCTGAAGCCCCGTTGTCTCTTTCCCGGCGCAGATAATCCAAATACTCCAAGACATCGCGCGGGGTCATTTGCTCCGGGCCACGCTCGATCCAACGTGCACAGACATACTCGCGAAAGCCCTCCAAAGTAGCCCGGTAAGCATCAATGCTTGAGCTTCGCAGCCCTCGTGCCGTGCAATGTGTCTCTAAATACAGCTTTATCCAGTAATCCCATTTCATCGTTGACCTCCCGGTTTTTGATTTAGAAGTTTTACAGCACTTTCACGCCGGCCTGGCAAGCCATGCAGATATATCCCTGTCTCTTGCGCCGATCGGTGCCCCATAAGTGAAGCAATCACGGCCACATCCACTCCCCGGTCCATCAGGTGGGTGGCAAAGCTGTGCCGTAAAGTTTTGGCTGTGACGAGTTGTGTTAATCCTGCTGCCAATGCTGCTGCATGAACTACTTCGCAAACATCCTTGGACGAAAACCGCTTCTGCTTGATCTCGGTTCGGATCAACGCTCCGCGTCGGCCTTTACGCTCGGCCAGAAAGGCCAGCAAAACGGTCCAAACTCCATCAGGCACCGGGATGCGTCTGGCTCGGTCCCCTTTGCCATGACGAATCACTATCTCCTGCCGCTCCAGATCCGCATCCGCAACATCCAACTGACAGAGTTCTGAAGTTCTCAGGCCGCAACCATAAAGCAACAGTATCACCAGTCGGTTCCGGCGCTCCAATCGCGTATGACTTGGACAGGCTTCCACCAGACGACGAGCTTCTTCAATGCTCAAAAACTTGGGCACCACAACCCGCAGGCTGTCTTGCAGTGAAAAACCGTCCAGCACATTGCGGTCAGCACGACCACTCCGCCAAGCATACTCCAGCAACCCTCGTAGATGACTGAGATCCTTGTTCAATGACTGTGGTGAATACCCAGACTCACGCTGTTGGTTTACCCAAGTCATATAATCTTCCAGGGTCAACTTCCATAACGGGACCGACGGACGCATCTGCTCCAATGCCACGACAGCGCGTTTGAGCGTGCACTTCATATCCACGATGCTTCGATGCGCCAGCCTCCGCACCTTGAGTTGGTAGTCCAGGTAGCCTTCAATTAATGGATCCAAGCAAACTAAGTTCATAGCACCCTCCCTTCCGTTGGTTGGATTAGATAATCATTGAGCGGATGCTTCTTGATTGCTCGGGCTCGCTCCGGATCAGCAATCTGCAAATACCGTGTCGTCGTCACCACAGTCGCATGTCCCAGCATCTGCTGCACCTCCGGTAAACTCACGCCGTTCTCCAGCAAATCAGAAGCGCAGGTGTGGCGAAATTGATGCAAACTCACCAATGGCACCGCCGCCCGCTTAGCCAGACGATGCACCATCAAACCCAAGCTTTGTGAACTCATCCGAACGCCAGCACGGTTCAAGAATAAGGCGGGTTCTCGGCACACTCCACGCCGCTCTAACAGGTTTTGCCGCAGAGGCAGATAAGCTTCCAAACAGCGCCAGATCCCTTCGGACACTGGCACACTTCGTTCCTGTCCATTTTTACGTCCATCAATCTTTAGAATCCCCTCATCCCGCTTCCAATGATCCAAATCCAATCGCTCCAACTCGCCACGTCTCAACCCAGTGCCGTAAAGCAAAGCCAGCACCGCGATGGATAAATGTTGCTGGTAATCATTGCTGTTCTGGCTCGATGCTTCCCAGATCTTCTTCAAATGCTCCTGACCAATCCGCTTCGGCATCCGTCCCCGGGGATCCAGTCGCGGTCCTTTTATCCAACGCATCGGATTTTTGTTCCACACTCCTTCCTGAACCAGATACTCACCCATGATCCGCATCTTGCTGCTCACACTCGCAACCGTTGTCTTGGCATGAAAACTTGTCCGGCTGCGGATATAGTCAATGAGCATCTGCCCATCCACTTCCTCCAGGTTAGGCTTCGGTCTCCGCCGCTTCAGCCAGCAGCCCCAGCGATCCAGTTCGTGCCGCAATCCGATCACAGTGGCCTCGCTCAGCCCCCGTGACTCGCACTGCCTGATATATCCGTCCACCAATCCATCCCATCGCTTCATATGCATTTTCCTTTCAGCTGGCCCATGCTTCCGCACGGGCCAAGCAACCCACAAGTGCATTTTGCGATACAATATGACTCCCAATACGACGCCCTGGCAGATGGAAACATCCCCTGAGTTGAACTAAAATTATGATTTGTCCTCATCCTTTTTGGCGTTGGCCTGCAATTGTTTAAGATATTCATCCAGTCGGTCCAAACTGGCCTCCCAAAATCGCCGGTATTCCTCAATCCACTCGGCCGCCTGTTTCATGGGTTCGGCCTCCAATTTTAGCGAGTGGACCCGCCCGCATCGGTGGCGACGGATTAATCCTGCCCGCTCCAGGACGCGCAGATGCTTGGAAACTGCCGGAAGAGACATCGAGTAGGGGCGCGCCAAATCGGTCACGCACCGGTCACCACCACTGGCCAAGTCTTCCAGGATGCGACGCCGGGTCGGATCCGCCAGCGCCGAGAATGTGTCGTCCAATATCCTGGAAGAACATTTAACCATATGGTTAAATGTCTCAGTAAGCGGGAAAAATTGCAAGCGGAAAGTTTTGGGTTTGGGCTTGAATGCTGACGGCGCGGGCGCCGCGCGGCTTGGTGTCCGCCGCGCTGCCCGACTTAAGGATCGAATACGGCTCCGGTATTGCGGCGGAAAAAAACCGGCAATTACGTGGCAAAAAGTTTTTCGATCTTTGCCTTCACCTCGGGATCCATTTTGATGAGCGGCGGCCACGCGCGTTTGAAACCTTCGCCGGGCAGTTTTTTCGTCGCGTCGATACCCAGTTTGCTGCCGATGGCGATTTCGCTCGTCGCATGGTCGAGCACGTCGGATGGACCCTTGGTGAAAATGCTGTCGCGTTGCGGATCGGTGTTCGCGGTGAGGTGGAATAAAACTTCACTGGTATTATGTACATTCACCTCCGCGTCCACCACGACGATGTACTTGGTAAACATCATCTGGCCCATTCCCCACAGGCCATGCATGATTTTGTAGGCCTGCATGGGATAGGTCTTTTTGATGCTGACGAACACCAGGTTGTGAAAAACGCCTTCCGCCGGCAGCGCGATATCCACGATCTCCGGAAAATTCATTTTGAAGATGGGGAGGAACAATTTCACGCTCGCGCCACCGATATAAAAATCTTCCATGGGCGGAATTCCGACGATCGTGGCGGGATACACCGCATCTTTGCGATGCGTGATCGCTGTAATGTGGAAAACCGGATATGGCTCAGGCAGGGTGTAATAACCGGTGTGGTCGCCAAACGGGCCTTCCATGCGCAATGGTTCGGTCGGATCAATGTAGCCTTCAATGACAAAATCGGCATTGGCGGGAACTTCCAGGTCATTCGTCTCGCACTTAACCAGTTCGACAGATTTTTTCCGCAAATAACCAGCCAGCAGGAATTCATCCAGTCCATCCGGTAGAGGCGCCGTCGCGGCAAACGGGAACATCGGATCGCCGCCCACGAAAATCGCAACAGGCATGCGCTCACCTTTTTCGTAATAGCGGCGGCCGTGGCGCGCGGCAACTTTCTGCAACTGCCAGTGCATGCCGGTTGTTTTGTTGTCGTAAACCTGGATGCGGTACATGCCGAGGTTGCGTTCGCCGGTATCCGGGTCGCGCGTCACCACGCAGGGCAGGGTGATGAAGCGACCGCCATCGAGCGGCCAGCATTTAAGGATCGGAAGATTTTCAAGGGTTGGCGGGTTTGTTGCGGTGCCCTGTTGCCAGTCCGGCGCAGGGGGCCAGCTCTCGGCTCGGGATTTCGGGCTTTCCACCAAATGAATGACCTGCTTGCACGGGCCGCTCTTGACACTTTTCGGTTTTGCGTGGCGCAAATCCAAGGCGAGCGACAGCAATTTGATGGCCTCCTTGAAGCTGGTTGGCGGTTTGGCTTTCATCAAGGCGCCCAGTTCATTCGCCACCTCGTCCACGGAATCGGCACCCATGCTCATGGCCATGCGCTTGTGGGAACCGAGTGTGTTGATGGCAACGGGGAAAGGTGAAACCACGCCGTTGACAGTGGGTTGCTCAAACAGGAGCGCTTTGCCGCCGCCGGGCAGCTTCATTTCGCGGTCAGCAATTTCGGTAATTTCCAATTCCGTGGCAACGGGCTGGGAAATGCGTTTAAGTTCGCCCGCCTGATCGAGCGCATTGACGAAGTCGCGGAAGGAATCAAAAGCCATGCGCCGGCAAAGCTACCATAAAATCCGTGGCTGGCAATGCGGGGAAAAACAATCAGCGCCGCGGAGGCGGCGCTGATGCTGAATGAAACCTGCCAGTTTTGGTGTCTTGGACAGCGAAATTATATCGGCAGCAAGTCGGCCACCAACGATTTCTCCTCTTTCAACTCGTTTTCGGTGGCGGCAATTTTCGCCTTGCTGAATTCGTTCAAAGGCACGTTTTGAACGATTTCAAAGTCCTTGCCGTTGCTGCGGATCGGGTAGCTGAAGATCAGACCTTTTTCGATGCCGTAGCTGCCGTCGGAGTGGACGGCCACGCTGAACCAATCGCCTGCCGGAGTGGGATGAGTGAGTTTGTAAACCGTGTCGACGGCTGCATTCGCCGCGCTGGCTGCGCTGCTCAGGCCGCGTGCCTTGATGATTGCCGCCCCGCGCTGCTGGACGGTGGAAATGAATTCTTTTTCCAACCACTCCCGGTGACTGATGATGTCCGGAACCAGGCGACCGTGAATCTTGGTATTGTAGAAATCCGGAAACATCGTTGCGCTATGATTGCCCCAGATGGCGAGATTGGTGACGGCGGTTACATCCACGCTGGCTTTTTTGGCAAGCTGCGATTTGGCGCGGTTTTCGTCCAGCGCTGTCATGGCGAAGAATCGATCCTTGGGGATGCCCGGTGCATTGTTGGCAGCAATCAGCGCATTGGTGTTGCAGGGGTTGCCGACCACGAGCACCCGCACGTCTGCCGCCGCGTTCCTGGCGATGGCGTTGCCCTGGCCGGTGAAGATTTTGCCGTTGATGCCGAGCAAATCCTTGCGCTCCATTCCCTGCTTGCGGGGCACCGCGCCAACCAGCAACGCCCAATTGACCCCTTTGAAGCCTTCATCCAGGTTGGAGGTGGGGACGATGCCCTTGAGCAAGGGAAAGGCACAATCGTCCAATTCCATGCAGACTCCGCCCAGCGCGGCCATGGCTTTCTCATCGGGCACCTCGATCAAGTGCAAAATGACCGGTTGATCCGGTCCGAATGCGGCGCCGGAGGCAATGCGAAAGAGGAGGGAATATCCGATTTGGCCGGCAGCGCCGGTGATGGCTATGCGAATGGGTGCTTTGCTCATAATATGATGTAAATTTTGTTAATTATAGTTGTCGCCGGGAAATTTGCGCAAGCACGGAACCGAATCGTTTGCGCCACGGTTAATCAGTTTTTTCTTCCGCAACGTCAAGGCGGTCAAATAATCTGCCCAGCAGATAAACGCCAGTCGCGGCTTCTCCCGCGAGTACGACTGCTGCGGCCGGCGCGGCAAAAACGACGCCGATTGCCGGACCGGCCACGAATTTCAACGGAAAGTAGACGATTGAGAAAGCCAGTGCGGCCGGTAACAGGGTCAGAGTCAGGACAAGCAACTGCCCAATCGCAAATATCAGCCGCTGGCCGGTAGCCTCAATCCCGCGCGGGCTATCTTTTCCAGTCTGAATCCAGGAGGGAAACAAGAGCACTGCGGTGTTCGGAATCAGCAAAAGGATGAAATCCATCACCGGCAACAGGATTGCCGAGCTCAGGCAAATCGCCAGGAACAGCGATTGATGATTGCCAGGCAGGTAGACACTCAGCGCTGTGGTGGGAATCAGCGTCAACCATTGGAAACCGGTCAGGACGGCCACGGGTGCCAGGATTTCGCCGAGAGCAATCTGCCAGGCAGGCACGGGGAAAGTCTTTAAGATATCAGCCTGCGGCAGGTCTTGCCTGAAATCCAGGCGCAAGATTTGTGGGCCCAGCAGCAACGAATACACCAGCGCGATGGCGAGCATTATGTCCACCAAAACCGATAAACTTTGCCCGTTGGTGGTGCTGGAAAAAGCAAAGGTAAAAATTACCAGGAGCGCAATGATTAAAATCCAAAATCGCAGGGAAAAAACCCGGCCCAGACCGATCAGGTTTTTCCACAATAAAGCCGTGAACGCCGGTCCGGTGGGTGAGAGTTTGAACCATGCGCGACGGGCTTTTTGGCTTTTTCCAGCCAATGCCCAGTTGCCGGATCGCATGGCGGTGACGCGGGCGGCTAATTTTTGCGAGGCCGTCACCGAGGCTTCCTCGAAGGCTACGTCCGAAAAAAGAACCCAGAAATAGTGCAGCATTAGCAGTAGCAGGGCCAGATAAGCCAACGTAAAAAACGCGGTCGCATCAGCAGCAAAAAACGGGCTGACCATCACGCGGAATGGATAAAGCAAGTATTCTGCCGGCCCGGCCGTGAGGACACTTTGCACATAATCCATTGTGGAACTGAAATCCTGCGGATTCAGGTGCCCGGGTGCCGGTAGAGTTTTTTTTGCCCATAACACGACCACGGTCACCATTCCTGCGGCCACCCCAAAAACAATCAATCGTCGCAATTGGTTGGAGATGCCGCGATCTAGGAAAAGAGTTCTGGCGAAGGAGGCTCCTAGAAAGTGCAGGTTCAACGTTGAGAGGATCAGCCACCAACCGGCCGCGTGAATCCAGGCGTTACCGCCAAAGCGCCGAAAAAATAACGAAAAAATTAGGACGCTGAATAATATTCGCAATTGCGACCGCAGCAGTTTGAACTGAACCAGCGTGCGCCGGCTGACCGGCGCGGGAAAGAGAAAAGCCACTTCGGCTTCGGTAAATGTGAGTGCGGCGCGCTCGTGCGGAATCGCCCAGGCCAATATCACAATGATGAACAGAGCGAGCGCCGCAAGGGATTCCACGGCAGGCACGTATTCCGGCGGAATGCCCAGACCAAGCGATCCTCCCCGCACGCCGCTGCGTCCGCCGAAAAGATATCGGAAAAAATAAAGATAAAGATAGAGCCCGCCCGCGATGGCTCCGATGAGGTATTTCGGCTGTTGCAGGCGCTTAATCCGCGTTGCCAGTCGGTTGCGGACGGAATGATATTGCAAATAAAAAAGCGCGCGGATCATTGTGGTTCAACCGGCAAAACCGGGGGAACTGCGCCCGGTGTCTTTTCTGCCGTGGCCCGGAAAAAGATTTCCTCGAGACTGTCATCGCCGGCGGTCCCGGAAAACGCTTGCGCGACTTCAGCTAGGGTACCATCAATGACCTTCTTTCCGTCTTTCAAGATCAGGATGCGCGAACTGATCTCCTCCACCAAATGCAGCAGGTGTGAACTAATGATAATGGCTGCGCCTTCGCGGGCGCGTTTTAAAATGGAAGCTTTCATGCGCCGGATGCCGATGGGGTCCAGTCCCGTCAAAGGCTCGTCAAAGAAAATCATTTTTGGCGCATGCAATAAGCCGCAGGCGATGGCGAGTTTCTGTTTCATCCCGCGGGATAGTTCGCCGGGTAGCGCGTCTTTGCGGTTGGCAAGCTCGAGTTCTTCAAGCAGGGCTGTGCCCATCGCTTCGTAATCCGTCACTTTATAAATTCGCGCGACGAAATTCAAATGCTGCCAGACCGTGAGGTAATCAAAAAGGCGGGGTTCGTCGGTGAAAAAAGCGAGGTTTTTTTTCGCTTCCAGCGGATGCTGCGCCAGATCAAACCCGCATACCTGCACCCTCCCACGCGTGGGTGGAATGATGCCGGCCAGACAACGCAGCGTGGTGGTCTTGCCGGCGCCATTCGGGCCAACCAGTCCGACCACTTCGCCCGGCTGAATGGAAAATGAAAGATCTTTAACGGCGGTGAATTCGCCGTAAAGTTTTGTAAGGCTTTCGACTTGAACCATGCTCGGGTCGGGTTGGACTTGGCCGTGAACATTCCGAGGATAGCAGCAATTTGGTCCGGACGTAAAGATCGCGTTAAGCCCAAAGATAGTTCACGAATGTGCTTGGCAAAATGTTTATATCACGTAAAAAGGAACTGCTCTTTGAAACCGGCGGAAATTTAATCCGCCACAGTTACAATCAAATGTCAGGGAACCCGGTGTGAGACCGGGACGGTTGCGCCACTGTAACGGCTACGAATTCCAAAGCCACTGATCTTAAGATCGGGAAGGCGGAATGAGGTATGAGGCCGGAGTCAGGATACCGGTTTGATTGTTCTCGTCAGCCCGAGCGTATCAGGGCACTTCTCCGCAAAGAGAAGGATGGGACCAGTCCGCCCAACCGTTTTGAGCGGCTCGTCGAATTTCCTCCATTCCTCGCTTGTGAAGAGTGGAGGTTTTTTATTTTAACCTCCCTCTTCGCACTGGTCTCTCAATCGTAAAACTGCCCCGGGAATTGTTCCCGGGGCAAAATTGAAAGATCAGTCACATGAAAAAATTGTTTGTTGTGCTGGCTATTGCCGGCTTGTCCATTGTCGCCCGCGCCCAAACCGGCACCCTCGTCGAAAAATTCAATAACGACCCGTCGCTTGACGGCTGGCAGGTCTTTGGCGACACGAATCTGTTTAATTGGGATTCCACCAACCAGGTCCTTGATGTCACCTGGGATTCCACCCAAACCAACAGTTACTATTATCATCCGCTGGGTCGCACTGTGACCATCAACGACAGTTTCTGCGTTGTGTTCGACTTGCAGTTGAACGATGCCACGGCAATTAATAGCGGATCGGAATTGGCCATCGGGCTCTTGCGTTTTGCGGACGCTACCGACTCCGGATTTTCCCGCCCAAACAGCCCTTCGCCTAATGTTTGCGAATTTGATTATTTCCCCCAGTTCGTTTACCAGGGAACGACTTATCCGGAATCCATCAACGCATCATTGGTGGACGCCCAGAATGAATACTTTTTTGCTTACGACAACCTGCCACTCAATCCCGGGGTGAGCTATCATGTTCTCCTGATCCATGTCGCAGGCGAGGTTGGTATTGGCGGCGAAGTTTTCACCAACGGTCAATTGATGACTTCGCTGCCAATTGTAGGGAACTACATCTCTCCCCCGGATGACGGTGATTTCAAGCTCGATACCCTGGCGGTGAGCAGCTACGCGGATGACGGCTTTGGCGACGACCTCCTTGCGCATGGCAATGTAAAAAACTTTGCTTTCGCATCGCCCTTGCCTGTGGGTGTGCTGACTACGGTTCAGCCCGGTCAAATCCAATTTGCGAGCGACACCAACTGGACTTATACTCTGGAACAAAGTACCAATCTTCAGAACTGGTCCGCGGCAACGACTTCCCTGCCAGGTAATGGCACCAATCTGGTAATGAAAGTGACGAATTTGCAGGCCAACAAGGTGTTTTACCAAGTGCGTGCCTTCCTGAGATGAAAATGAACGGTCAGCCTAACCATTGCCAGTGCATGGCTGCATTGCCCTCGCCCCGGTGCTTCGGCCGCATTCGGCGGGCGTTCACGCTGATCGAATTGCTCGTCGTCATCGCCATCATCGGTATACTAGGTGCGATTCTGTTGCCGGTTTTGGCGAGCTCTAAGCTCGCTGCCCAGAAGGCTGGATGCGAAAATAATCTTCGGCAGCTCGGGGTGGCGACGGAACTTTACCTGGGTGACAACGGTGGTTGTTTTTTTAATCGTTGCGCTGCGCCGACCTCGACCGGTCAACAGTGGTGGTTTGGTTGGCTGCAAGGTTCATCCGTTCCAGAAGGTCAGCGTGCATTCAATCTGTCGACTGGTGTTTTGTTCGCCTATTTGCACGGCGAAGATGTGCGGCTCTGCCCATCACCCGTGTGGAGTTCCCCCCAATTCAAGCTCAAAGGAACGAATGTCATCTTCAGCTACGGTTGCAATTCCTTTTTGTTTGCCGGACAAAATCAAAGTCCTGTCGCCGCCAGCCGCATCCTGCATCCGTCGGATAGCGCGCTCTTTGCCGACGCCGCTGAAGTCAACACCTTCCAGTCCCCGGCCTCTCCGTCCCACCCGATGTTCGAGGAGTTTTACTATCTCGATTTGGAAACGAACTACGCCAATCCCAATAACGAGCCGAACAGTCATTTTCGCCATTCTCAAAGGGCGAATGTGACTTTTGCTGATGGTCATGTCGGTTGGGAAAAGGCCGTGCAAGGTTCTTTCGACCAGCGATTGCCTGTTCAATTCATCGGCCAGTTGCGTCCGGAAATATTATCCGTACCGTGAAAATGCAATCCATCGCCATCTCAGCGCGATTCCGGCCGTGAAGCCCTATTTATAATGAATCCCGCGTTGTTAGAATCAACCGATCCTGCTTGCTGCCCGTTATGTGGAATGCGGAATGACTGCCAGCTTTGCTCTTCTGCCGCTTACAAAGGTCCTTGCTGGTGTATGCGCGTGGAAATTCCGGCGGCATTACTGGCCCGGGTACCGCCCGACTCAGTGAACAAAGCCTGTATTTGCTGCCGCTGTGTCGCGGAATTTCATCGGACCGGAAAGCCTGCGGCATCCCAACCGAAAGTGCTTCCCGGAGACTTTTATTTCGATGCGGGATTAATGGTTTCCACCGCGGAGTATCATGGGCGTCGCGGCTTTTGTTGTGGTAGCGGCTGTCGCCACTGTCCTTACCCGAAAGTCGCTGCCCCTCCCTCAACCACTCTGTGAACTGCCCCCCGGAGCGCATCGTCTGCTTATCCGCCGAAGCGGCGGATTGGTTTTGGCGAATTGGTGCCTGGGACCAGGTTGCCGGTGTGACCGCTTTTTTTACCCCTCCGCCCGAAGCACCTCCCAAACCAATTGTCAGCGGATTTAGTTCCGCCAATTTGCTGCAAATCGAGAAATTGAACCCCGATTTGATCATCACATTCTCGGATGTTCAATCCTTCCTCGCGGCTGAATTGATCCGGCGCGGCTTTCCGGTTTTGGCCACCAATCAGAGGAGCCTGGCGGAGATTGAACAAACCTTGGCGCTGCTTGGGCGGGTCGTGGAGCATAATTGCGAACCCTGGTTACGCGAATTTCGCGATCGACTGGAGCCTGTTGGTTCAATCCCACAACGCCCGCGCATTTATTTCGAGGAGTGGAATGAGCCTTTGATTTATGGCATTCGCTGGGTAAGTGAATTAATTGAGCGCGCTGGCGCTCGGGATGTTTTTGCCGGGCGGAACGCAAAGCCCGCAGCCAGCGAGCGCGTCGTTACGCCTGAACAAGTGCGCGCGGCGAACCCGGAAATAATCATGGCCTCCTGGTGCGGAAAGCCCTTGAATCGATCGGAAATCACCGCCCGGCCCGGCTGGCCGGAAATGCTCGCAGTCCGAACCGGAAGGATTTTTGAAATTCCTGGCGTGGATATTCTGCAGCCCGGATTTCGTCTCGTTCACGGTTATGAACGCCTGAAAGAGATTATCCGGCAGGCGCTCATTTGAATTTGTTTCAGGCGCCGATCTGTGCCTGGATCGCGCTGCAGATTTGCGCGGACCATTTTTCCAGCACCTGCGCGTCGCTTCCTTCCACGAGCAGGCGAATCTTGGGTTCGGTGCCGGAATAACGCAGCAGCAACCGTCCGCCTTGCGACTGCAGTTCCTTTTCCGCCGCCGCCACCAGCAGGCTTACCCCATCCAACTGTTCGATTGGCTTCTTTTCTCGAACCTTCACATTCGTCACTAATTGCGGGAATCGCGTCCAGCATTTTGCCAGTTTTGATAACGGCTGATTTTTCGCCTTAAGGATCCGCAAGATTTGCAACGCCGCCACCAATCCATCGCCGGTCGTACTGTGATCCCGAAAAATCAAGTGACCGCTCTGCTCCCCGCCGAGGTTGTATCCGTGTTTTAACATTTCATCGATGACGTTCTTGTCGCCGACCGCAGTACGCAGCATTCGCCCGCCCGCCTTTTTGATGGCGACCTCAAGTCCGGCATTGCTC
>Ga0302200_10002331_pt1 | contig 16763 bp, 15 predicted proteins | sample II_Bog_N3_1_FD_194585 | JGI IMG/M metagenome (GOLD analysis project Ga0302200, IMG submission 194585) | Peat permafrost microbial communities from Stordalen Mire near Abisko, Sweden - II_Bog_N3_1 | ecosystem: Environmental > Terrestrial > Soil > Wetlands > Peat | place: Sweden: Abisko... | reverse complement strand
TTTGATATTTTTCGCGGACGACCATTCTTCAGCCAAGTATTTGAATATTGCCGCTACGAGGTTTCTCGCCTCGTTCTCTGGTCGAAAGTAATGATCCATGCCCCATGCCGGGAAAATTTCTCCAGGCCAACCAACCAAGTCAGACAATAAAGTCGTGCCATCATTCGGTCCGTAAGCAGCGAGTGTGTGGTGGCAAAAGCGCGAAAAACGAGTTGTCATGTGTGCTTTCAAAGGAAAGCCAACCAGACTGAACATTTTCATCGAAGGCGGCAAAAGGGGGTGAAAATTCAACGGCTCGGCAGGTTCATGAAGCAAATCGGTGATCAATTGGAAATCCCGTTGCTGCCATCTACATTTGGCGCGGACGAACATGGTTCGCCACCAACTCGCAAGAATCCAGTTTGCCATACGCGAACCGTTAAGCGGACCACAAACATTAACCCATGCGATGACGTTGCGATACAAAGTTGGTGCGTCCGGTGCAGCCAAAGCCCGTTTCAAATCTGTTCCGCCCTTGCTCAAAGATACGAGAATCATCCGCTCCCCTGAATGTTGGTAGAACCAGCTACGAATGAGACGGGCGTTTTCCTTTACCGATCCGAAACTTAACAGTGGAATCACATCCGTCTTGTATCCGAATTTGGCTGCAACCTCTCGCACAAGTCGTCCATCACCGCCCATGTCGGGTCGCTCCTGATATAGCGCACCGGGGACGATTACGACTTTCGCGTCAATGGCGGCTGATGTAACCGACGAGCAACCGCGTAAGGACTCAATCCGCTGGATGAATTCTGCGTGCCTTTTGGATTTTGAAAAGCGGTCAAATAAAAGCGCTGTGGCAAAATCAACCCCCTCATTTTTCGTGATTTGTTGCAGCGTTTCGGCAGTCAGGCTTTCAATCGTCGCGTGACTCGACCAATCCGCCGCACGCTGGAGCAACGAGGTTTCACCTTCGGAATTTTGGTTTCGACGAATAAACATCGCCCATTTCAAGCGGCGCGTTTCCGGCATCGTCCCAGCAGCCAACCCACCACCAAGCCAGCAACCAGACAAATTATTCCGGCTATGATGGCTACTTTCTTGGCGAGATCCAGCATCACGTTGTCAAAAAGATTTGTTGAGGCGTGCATACAGGCGATGACCCACCGACCGTTTTCCTTAACCACCGTCGCACTCCAACGGCCTTTGACATCAAGGTCTTTTCCGGTGGCTAATTTGAAATGCTCATCTGAACTTCCGTAGCAAATCCCCATGTTGTCGCCATAAAGTATCGTCAATTCATCCACTTTGAGGTCGCAATGAAAACTTTCGACAATTTTGTTCGGCCCGGTCATCACCCGGTTGAAATAGTTGCGGACACCGTCATGGCCACGACTGACTTCCGCGTTGTGCCAGGTGATGACACAATTCGTGCCGAGAAAAGCCAACGTGCCATCAATGTCGCCTTTATTCATGGCTACCAATAATCCATCGCGCAACTGCCGTAATTCCTGATGTGCCGGGTTTTCCGCTGCCGTTTTCTGGTCTTGGGCGAACAACGAAACTGGCGCGAACAGAGCGATTGCCAATGCGATGCTGGTTAGATTTAGTTTCATGGGTTTTATTTTGGTTGATGAATGTGAGCGGCAAATCCATTTGCCGGTGTGTCGTTGGTGGAATCTTTGACCGTCGGACTTTTCGGTAATTGCTGCGGCAATGCGGCGAGCCAACGAAAGAATTCTACCATTTCCGTGTCCGCCGCAATGAATCGCCCTGGCCGATACTGTGTATCTCGAATCTGTGCCGCCTCAGACAAAAGATGCCCACGCGTGAACCACCGTCGGGCCGCCAATCCAAGTTCTAGCAAACCACGCTTAGAAAACACAATCACGTCAAAATGGGTGCGGTCGTCTTCCAGCGGGCGATACAAAACAAGAAACCGGCTGCAAGCCCGTGGAAATTCCGCCTTCACGAGGTAGATTGTGCCGCCCCAATTGTGAACGGTCAACGTGACGGTATCACCTACAAGCATCCTCAAAATCCGGTCGCGCCAGGATTCCCCGATTATTTCAGCATGATATTGATTGCGCCGCACGAACAGACCTGGGCTGGAAATCTCCGGCGGGCGAAGCAGTCGCCGCTCATGCACGGTTTCAAAATGTTGCCGGTCGAAGCCTTGCGCCGCAACCATGACCCAGCTCGCGTCCGCGACATACGAAAATAATTTCCCCGGCGCGAAGGCATCCGGGCTTTCACCCTCGAAGAATGGCAGCGGGAACAATACGTCCGTGCCATTAAAGAAAAAAAGAAAGCCGTGCCGTTCGACCACCGGATAACTTTGCTGGCGGGCAAAAACAGGAATTTCCGTCTGGCTCGGAATCTTCTCACAGCGGCCATCTCTGCCAAATTGCCACTGATGGAAAGGGCACTGAATCGTTTCCCCCACGACTTCACCGCAACCGAGGTTTGCGCCCAAGTGCGAACAGCGTGCATCCAGCACGGCAAATTTTCCGCTCGCAGTGCGGAACGCCACAAGATCACGTCCCAAAATCTTCTTTGACAGCGGCCCTCGGCGCAAATCATCAGTGTGACAAAAAAAATACCACGACGCTGGATGCGCCGGGAAACTGGATGCGGATGGAGCGGCGGGCACTTCACTGTGGCCGTTCTGTTCCTGACCATTTCCGCGCGTGTTCATTAAAGTTCTGAAGTATTGCTCCGACCGGTGTGGGCAGCCAGCAGAAATTGAAGTCGTGTCCGGCTTGCTTTCAGATTTAGGAGACCTAAACTGACTTGATGAATGTCGAGGCCGCAACATCTCAGGATGGGAAAAAGCCGATTTTCGCCACCGCACCGTCGGATATGCCGATTCCAGACCGGCTAAATTGTTTCCTCGTCATCCTGGTATTCAGCATCGCGCTGGGATTGCTTTGGCTCGCGTCTCACGTTGGGAACTGGTGGTTGGTGGTTGGTATTGGCGTGCTGTTTTCTTATTTGTTGCTGACGAATTACGCGCTACTGCATGAAGCCAGCCACGGAAATTTGCAGAGTTCGTCGCGCCGAAACTACTTGCTGGGCGTGATTGCCGGGTTTCTTTTCCCAATGCCGTTCACGTTGATGCGCAGCACGCATCAAGGCCATCACTACCATAATCGCACCGATGTGGAGATGTTTGACCTTTACTATCCCGACGACAATCGCGTCGTAAAATACATCCGGTGGTATGGGATCCTCTGTGGATTCTTTTGGCCGATTGTGCCGGTGGGTGCGGTGATCTTTTCGCTCGCCCCGCGAGCCATCCGCGAACAGGTATTTGGGCGACACAAGCCGACGGGTTATCTGTTGAACGGAGTGCAAAACGCCGCCGTCTGGCTTGTTCGGGCGGAAACGCTTTTCATCATCGCGTTATTTACGTTGCTGTTCTGGCTGCTGGACTTGCATTGGCAAAACACGCTCGTGCTTTACGCCTGTTTCGCCTTCAATTGGTCAACGCGGCAGTATATTGGCCATGCGTTTAGCAATCGTGACCTGATTGATGGTGCTTGGAATCTGCGGCATAACCGCTGGATGAGCGCGTTGCTGTTGCACGGTGAATACGATCTCAGCCACCATCGGCACCCGGAAATTTCCTGGTATTACCTGCCCCGGTTGGCACCGAAAGATCCATCACAACCGAATTACATCAAACAATACTGGCGGCAATGGCTGGGGCCGCGTCCAGTTTCTGAATCTAAACCGACCGCGAGCAACTCCGCTGCTGCGCATCAATGATTTCTGCGCAGCGAGAACCGTTCTTTGCGTGGCCGGGTTGGGCGCACCTGCGAATCGCCTGGCTGCAAACGGTGCTGGTATCCGCGTGGTTCGCCTTCGTTTTTGGCGGCGCAAACTGGGTGACTGCCCAACGAGTGACGCGAGTCCGTGTTCATTTTGACGCCGAACTACAAATCCCTCTCATTCCATCATTCACGCTCATCTACATGAGCATCTACGGGCTTTTTCTGGTTGCCCCTTTCGTGCTGCGGACCGGACGCGAAATTACGAATCTTGCTGTGGCGCAAACAATCACAATTACAGTCGCCGGTATCGGCTTCTTGTTGATACCCGCCAAACTTGCCTTTCCGGTCGCGACCGACTCTGAATTGGGAATCTGGCGTGGGATGTTTCGCTTGGCCGACCGTTTGAATCTCGATTACAACCTGGTGCCATCACTTCATGTCGCTTTAAGCGTTGTCTGTGTTGAGTTGTTTGTGCCCCATGCAAATCTTGGCGGTAAAATTCTATTGCGCACATGGGGCGTGCTCATCGCCGCCTCAACTGTGTTCACGCATCAGCATCATGTCGTGGATGCTGTGACCGGATTCTTACTTGCGTTGGCGGTTGTAAAAATTATGCGCCGGTAGCAACATTGAGTGGGACGGGTGTAACATCGAAATTATCAACGCACCACATTGTTGATTCGACTTGAAGCGCTCTGACATACGCCATAAACCTTGTTTCATAAATGCAGCCGTTGCCACATCGCAAACTAAAAATCGCGCTCGTGTCGCCGAAAGGCCCGCTTTACCGGCATCGCGGCGGCATTTGGAAAAAGTCGCTGCGCTACCAGCCGCTGACGTTGACCACGCTGGCGGCGCTGATACCGCCGGAGCTTCCCGTTGATTTACAATTGTTCGACGAAGGCATTTCCGACGTGCCCTTGGATTTGGATGCTGACCTTGTTGGGCTGACTGTCATCACCGGCACGGCGATGCGCGCCTATGAACTCGCGGATCATTTTCGCAGGCGTGGCATTACGGTGGTGCTTGGCGGACCGCATGTGACGCTCATACCCGAAGATGCCGCACCCCACGCGGACGCCATTGTTTCCGGCTACGCTGAGGATTCGTGGCCACAACTGCTCCGCGATTTTGCCTGCGGCCAGTTACAACCACGCTACGATCAGGCACCCGGCCTTAGCCTCGCGGATCGTCCTTTTGCCCGGCGCGATTTGCTGCCGGGCAAGCGGTATCTGACCAACAATGTTTTTGAGGCGACGCGCGGCTGTATTCATAGCTGCGAGTTCTGCGTCGTGCCGACCGCGTGGGGTCGCAAACCTTACCTGAAACCGGTGGATCAAGTCATCGCGGACATCCGTCAGCATGGGGCGCGAAAACTTATATTCGTGGACCTGAATATCATTGCCGACCGTGATTACGCGGTGCTGCTTTTCACCGCGCTGATTCCCTTGAAGCTACAGTGGTATGGACTGGCGACGGTGCTGCTGGCCGATGATGCGGCATTATTGAAACTCGCGGAGCGGAGCGGCTGCAAAGGTTTATTGATGGGACTCGAATCCATTTCACCTCAAAATCTTCGGCAGAATCACAAAGGTTTCAACTCGCCTGATAAATTTGCACGCGTCGTGCAGCGACTCCATGAACACGGTATTGCGCTTCAAGGCTGCTTTGTATTCGGCCTCGACCACGACGAATCGGATGTGTTTCTCAAAACGGCCGAGTTCGCGGTGCAAGCGCACATAGACCTGCCGCGTTATGCCATCGTTACACCGTTTCCCAATACGGCACTCTACAAACGACTCGTGGCCGAAAATCGGATCTTAACGCGCAATTGGGAACTTTATGACGGGCAGCACGTCGTTTTTCGTCCCGCCAAAATGAGCGTCGAAGAGCTTCAAACAGGAACGGAAGTGGCGTGGAAGCATACTTACAGTTTTCGTTCCATAGCGCGGCGTATTCGACATTCGCCCGCACCGTGGCCGGTAAAACTCGGAACAAATCTTGGCTATCGATTTTATGCTCATAATTTGAGCCGGTTCTACAATTGTGATTGGATCATTGGACGCGCTTCGTCCCAGCCAAAAATTCAAACAGATGTTTCGCCGGAATTAACCACCTCTTTGAGTGAGCGATGAGACTGACCATCATCCATCCGTGCATCGGGCGGAAGCCGGGACAAAAATACATCCGCACCTGGCAGATGGAATCATTGCCCGCCGCCACCCTCGCCGGGTTGACGCCCAAGGATGTTGAAGTGCGTTTTTATGACGACCGCATGGAGAAAATTCCCTTCGACGAGGCAACCGACCTTGTGGCCATCAGTGTCGAGACCTACACGGCAAAACGTGCGTATCAAATCGCTTCGGAATATCGTAAACGCCGTGTGCCAGTCGTCATGGGCGGATTTCATGCAACACTTTGCCCTGACGAAGTGGCGCGTTACGCCGAAGCCGTCGTATGCGGCGAAGCGGAACAACTCTGGCCGCGCGTGATTGACGACGCGCGACACGGGCGGCTCGAAAAGTTTTACCGCCAATCTGATCGTCCTTCGCTCAAGGGATTGAAGCCCGACCGTTCCATCTTTCGCGGCAAGCGTTATCTGCCCATCGGCTTGGTTGAGGCCGGACGTGGCTGCCATTTCAAATGTGACTTTTGCGCAGTGCAAACGGTTTTTAATTCCACGCAAACACGCCGTCCCGTTGATGACATCATTGCCGAAATCGAACAGGTGAAGCGTGAGCGAAAACTTTTCTTTTTCGTGGACGACAACATCACGTCGAACATCGAACAGGCGAAAGAATTTTTCCGGGCATTGATTCCATTGAAGATTCGTTGGGTGAGCCAGTCGAGCATCAATGCCGCACACGACGAAGAATTTTTGGAACTGCTCGTGCGCAGCGGCTGTCAGGGCGTGCTCATCGGTTTCGAGAGTTTGAATCCGGCGAATCTCAAGGACATGAACAAGGCGTTTAATACGATGCGTGGTGGTTTTGAAAAAGCACTTGCGAACCTGCGCAAGCATCGTGTCCGCGTCTATGGCACTTTTATTTTCGGATACGATCGCGACACGCTGGAGAGTTTTGCCGAAACCGTCGCATTTGCCCGGGAACATTCGCTCTACATTGCGGCGTTCAATCATCTCACGCCGTTCCCGGGAACGCCGCTTTACAAGCGGTTGCAAGATGAAGGCCGGTTGCTTTACGAGAATTGGTGGCTGGACGAGCGTTATAGCTATAACCGGATTCCATTTCAACCGCGTGGCATGACGCCGGAACTGCTCCAACAAAACTGCCTCGCCGCGCGCCGAGAGTTTTATTCATGGCCCAGCATCGCCCAACGCGGTTTTGCGAAAGTGAACCGAAGCAATTGGTTTATGTGGCGAAACTTTTATTTGATAAACGGGCTTCATCGAAACGACGTGAGCCTGCGGGATCACTATCCACTCGGAGACGAATCATGGCAGGGACAACTCTTGACCGCCAACTGACGCCTGCAAGAACCGCTCGCGTCCCGTTTGCACTCGCCACGCCAGCCGATGACGTGGACGTCCGGCGTCTGCTGCGCGAAAATCCGATGCCCGGCCAAATCACGCTCACGCTCGAACGCGAGCCGGATTATTTTGTGGACGCCGGTTTGCCGGGAACGGAAAAACAAACCATCATCGCCAATGAAGGCGGTCGCGTGGTCTGCACGGGAAATTGTTCGATTCGTGAACGGTTCGTGAACGGCCAGCCGCACCGCGTGGGTTATCTCGGCGGATTGCGGCTGGATGCGCGGACAGCCGGTCGCTTTGACATTTTGCGGCGTGGTTACGAATTCTTTCGAGAACTTCAAGCTGACAGGCCGGCCGATTTTTATTTCACCAGCATCGCCGCTGACAATGCCACAGCACGAAAATTTTTGGAACGGGGATTGCCCGGAATGCCCGCTTACGAATTTATCGGCGAATTCGTGACAGTGTTGCTACCAATAGAAAGTCGGGCTTCAAATCACACTGAGCCGGAGGCCGACGCTCTGGATTTCTACAAACTACTCGATTGCTTAGACAAGCATGGCCGCGATTATCAATTCGCACCGCGTTGGTCAGTGGCCGAATTGTCCGCACTTCTATCACTCAATTTGAAAGCTGATGACTTTCAGGTCATGCGAGATGGCGGTCGCATCAACGCCTGCGCTGCGCTCTGGGATCAGCGCGCCTTCAAACAAACAGTGATTCGCGGCTACACGCCGAGGCTGGCGCTGGCGCGACCGGCGGTGAATTTCGCCGCGCGCATCCTCGGCACGCCGCGTTTGCCTGCTGTCGGTTCAACGCTGGCGCACGCATTTGTTTCGCATCTCGCGGTTGAGCCGGAAAATACAGACGCACTCATTGGCTTGGTTTCCAAGTTGCGGATGTGTGCTGCGGGGCGGAGGATCGAATTTCTCACGCTGGGATTTGCAGCCAATGACCCGCACCTCACTTTGCTTCGCCGCAAGTTCAATTGTCGCGAATATCGCAGCCGGATTTACGTTGTTCGTTGGCCCGGACTTGGCAGTTCAGCCCGCGAATTGGACGGGCGTTGTCTCGGCCCGGAGGTGGCTCTGCTTTGAAGACAATCGCTAACAACGCGTTTGCAATTGTGCCGCGCGAAGAACTGACTCCGGCGCAGACGGACGAAATGTTTCAACTGCTCGCGGTGCATTTCGACGGCGTAACGCGGGCGCAGTTCACGCGTGACCTCGCCGAGAAGAATTGGATAGTGCTCATCCGGCGCGACACACGGCTCGTCGGTTTCTCGACGTTGCTGGTTTACGAGTCGTCATTCGACGGTGAGCCGGTAAGCGTCGTGTATTCTGGTGACACAATCGTCGCGCGGGAAGCGTGGGGCACGACGGCGTTGGCACGCGGCTGGATCACGGCGGTAAATAAATTGCGCGAGCGTTATCCTCGCGGGAAGTATTATTGGCTGCTGCTGACATCGGGTTTTCGCACCTACCGCTTTCTACCGGTCTTCTGGCGTGAGTTTTTCCCGCGTTACGACGCACCGACACCAGCCGGAATGAAGCGGTTGCGCGACGAACTGGCGACGGAACGCTTCGGCGAACAATTCGATTTACTTTCCGGTATCGTGCGATTTCGCCATCCGCAGCGGCTTAGTGGTGAATTAAAAATAATTCCCACCGAGCGAATTGCCGATCCGCACGTTGCATTTTTCGTCACGCATAACCCCGGCCATGCGCAAGGCGATGAGCTTGTTTGTTTGACGGAACTCTATCCCGAAAACCTGACCGCTGCCGGTCGTCGCATGACGGCTCCGCAACTTTGTGAATCTTAAAGCGACCATCGCAAATTCGCTCTGGAGCGCGACGAATCTGCCGTCGTATTTCCAGTTCCGTCGCGCGTTGCTGCAGCCGGAAAACGCGCAGCATAAGCTTTTGCAAACTTATCTTGATCAAAACGCGCAGACGGCTTTCGGCCAGGCGCACGGTTTCGATTCAATTCGCAGCTACGAAGATTTTAAGAAGCGAGTGCCGCTGATGGATTACGAAGACCTTGAGCCGTGGATTGAGCAGATTCGTCGCGGTGAAGCCAACGTATTGACCCGCGAGCCGGTGACTCACCTCATTCCCACCAGCGGCTCGACCGGGGCGCGCAAGCTGATTCCATTCACGGCTGGTTTGCAGCGCGAGTTCAACGCTGCGATTGGGCCGTGGCTGATTAATTTATTGCGCCAGTCGCCGGGAATTGGCGGCGGCCCGGCTTATTGGTCGGTCACACCGGTCATGAGCAACGCTTGCCCGGAAAATTCGGCGGTGCCGATTGGTTTTGATGCCGACACGGCATATCTCGGCGGCACGCGCCAACGACTCGCGAGCACCGTCATGGCTGTGCCGGATGAATTGCGCTTGGTCAAAGACATGGAAGTTTTTCGTTATGTGGCATTGCTCTGCCTGATCCGACAGCATGATTTACGACTCATTTCTGTTTGGCATCCGTCATTCTTGACACTGTTGCTTGATGCGCTTTCCACGAATTGGCAGGAACTCCTGGCGGACATTCGCAATGGCCAATGCAAACACGCGAGCAAACTTCCGCCCGTTGTCCTCACCGCGTTGAAACTGCGCTCGCTTCCGCAGCGGGCTGATGAGTTACATTGCGCCGATCCGCAAAAACCGGAAACACTTTGGCCGCTCTTGAAATTGATCAGTTGCTGGGGCGACGGCTCGGCTGGATTTGCCGCTGCCGGTCTTAAAAAATATTTCCCAAACGTGATGCTACAGCCCAAAGGTTTGCTCGCCACGGAAGCGTTTGTGACGATTCCCTTTGCCGGGTTGCAGCCCGTTGCGGTGCGATCCCACTTCTTTGAGTTTGTTGACGATGCTGGCGCGGTTCACCGCGTTTACGAATTACGCGTGGGGCAAACCTATGAAATCGTTGTCACGACGGCGGGCGGACTCTGGCGTTACCGGCTGCGCGACCGCGTTCAAGTCACGAGCTTCATCGGCCGGACGCCGTCCCTGCGATTTCTCGGGCGGAGCGGCAACGTGTCTGATCTGTTCGGCGAAAAACTTTCCGAAGCGTTCGTCACCGAACAAATTCAACAAGCACTCGTCGCATTAGACACTTCACCAACCTTCGTGCTCCTAGCACCCGACAAAGACACGGCAGGTTGTCATTACACACTTTACTTTGAAGGCAAGCCGCCAAATGAACTCGCTGAATCATTGGATTCCGCTTTACGGCGAAACCCGCATTATGCCTATTGTCGCGATTTGGGGCAGCTTCGACCAATCCGCTTATTTGCCATCAGTGAGCGCGGTTACGATACATTTGTAAAAAGGCAGACCACTGCGGGCGCACGACTCGGAGACATTAAGCCGACTTTTTTTAGTCGAATATTGGGCTGGTCGGATGTGTTTGCTGGCACATACGTTTAAACAAATTAAATTACCGCATTGTTGTGTTCGCGTTCTGATTTATGGCGCGTAAAATTATCAAAACACCGAGACAAGTGGATCGTTCGTCAGGTGAATCGGCGGTGAATCATCGTCAGGCTCACGCGGCTTTGCTGGAGCTGGCAAATCCGAACAAGGCTGAGTTCCTGGCTGGCTTTTTCAAAACTGGGAAAGCTCAATACGCCGAGGGAGATCGTTTCCTAGGCATAACGGTTCCCGCCATTCGACAACTTTCCCGGCAATTTCGGCAGCTTGACCTGACTGATTGTGAACGACTCCTGCAATCTGCCTACAATGACGAGCGGCTATTGGCTTTGCTGATTCTGGTCGAGCAGTATCGGAAGGGGGATGTCGGCGTAAAAAACAAGGTGTATCAAATTTATTTGAACAACCGCCACCGGGTGAACAATTGGAATCTGGTGGACGGTTCGGCTTCCTACATCGTCGGGGCACATTTGCTCCAGGGAGACCGGTCATTGCTTTATGAACTGGCACAATCTCGTTCACTCTGGGATCGGCGAATTGGCATTCTCGCCACGTTGACATTCATCCGGGCTGATGATTTTACAGATACCCTGAAACTGACGAAACAGCTTTTGGGCGATGAACACGATTTGATGCACAAGGCGTGCGGTTGGATGTTGCGGGAGGTCGGCAAACGGAATCAGTCGGTGCTAGAGGATTTTCTCCGGCAGCATCATGACGCCATGCCGCGCACCATGCTGCGCTACGCCATCGAACGGTTCTCTCCTGCCAAGCGCATAGGCTATTTGACCGGCAAAATCAGGTGATGATCTGCGGTCTTTCCTGGTCAGCCCCAATGTTTGGCCATTGCGCGGGCGACTTCATTGAGATTAGTGATGCGCCATTTGGCTCCATTGCCGATCAGTGAAGCCCGTCTTTGTTCGGCTGCGGCTGCGGCTGGACTGCGACGTGCCCTGCGAATCGCCGCCATCCGGTTTTTCGCCTCCTGCTTTTTCATCTGACTGACTGAAATCTTTTTCATTTTAACGGCAATACTGTAATCGCTGATGACGAGAATTTTGATTTGAATATTTTTTCTACTGATCCACCGGCCAATTCAAAGTCAGACCCGCCGGGAAAAGGCAATGCAACGGGACTCTAAAAACCATGGCGAAAAATGCGATGCGTTTGTCAGTCACAGTGGAGCGGCGTGTTTCAATGTTGGCAATGACGTCACGGCTTATGTAACACCCAAGCAATTGCATCCTGGCAGCAAGAAATTCCTGCGTCCAGCCTGCTTGATACCGAAATTTGGCAACATTTCGTCCGATGATATTTGCATTTCGAGGCATACCTTTTGTAATTGATTCATTTATTCAATCCTCCGGTCGCTCGCCGCTCGGAGCCATCTTCACCAGCTTGGGATCAAACTGGCCGAGAACCGTGACCAAATCGCTCTGCGCCGCCATCACTTCGCGGATGTTTTTGTAGGCCATCGGCACTTCATCCAGCCCGGCGGAAATCAGCGTCACGCCTTGCTGTTTGAGAAACCGGTTCAGGTCTTTCCAATTGAATTTCTCGTTCGCGGCCTTGCGGCTCATCGTGCGGCCTGCACCGTGCGACGCGGAGTTCAACGATTCCGCGTTGCCCTTGCCGCTCACGACAAAGCCTGGCGTCGCCATCGAGCCGGGAATAATTCCCAGCACGCCCGCGCCTGCTGGAGTCGCGCCTTTGCGATGCACGATGACCTCGCGCTCCACGCCGCCGATGACGTGTTTTTCTTTCCACGCGAAGTTGTGATGATTTTCCAAATCGAGCAAAACCGTCGCGCCGAGATTTTCCCCGATGTGCCAGTGGATGCACGCATGGTTTGCCGCTGCGTATTGGCCCATCAATTCCATCGCGTTCCAGTATTCCTGACCTTCCTGCGAATCTAGCGACAGCCACGCGAGCCGCTTTAGTTCGCTCGGCAAATCGGGGAACTGGCTGAACGCAATCTTGCTGTAATGATCGCACACCGCCGCGCCCGTGCCGCGACTGCCGCTGTGCGACAACAACGCCACATAAGTTCCCGCCTCCAGCTCGTTGATTTTGCCGTGCGCCGTGAACAGGCCGAATTCCACGAAATGATTTCCGCTGCCGCTCGTGCCGAGTTGCGACCATGCCTTGTCCTTATTCTGCTTCGTGATCGGGCTGACCGACCAATCCGCGTCCAGCACGTCATGCACACGGCGATCACGAAAGGAAGCGCCCACGCCAAAGCGCGTCTCCGTCTCGATGGCGCGCGTGAGACGATCCTGCTTTTGTTCCAGATCGCGCACCGGAATGTCCAGCACCGTCATCTTCATGCGGCACGCGATGTCCACGCCGACGGCGTAGGGAATCACCGCGTTGTCCGTGGCCAGCACGCCGCCGATGGGCAGGCCGTAGCCGACGTGCGCGTCCGGCATGAGCGCGCCCGCGACGGACACCGGCAACAGACACGCCTTCTCCATTTGCATCACCGCGTCGTGTTCCAGACCCTCGCCCCACTGCCGGTATTTCACCGGCACGGCGCGCGGCGGTGGCGGCGCGTCGAGCAACGCCTTCGCGAACTCGCCGCGCAACGGGTCGTCCACGAACGCCGACGGATTGGCGACGATGGCCGCGACTTCCTCGTGCAACCGCGACTTGTCGCCGCCGCCGAGGATGAATTTGGAAATAAAATCCGTCGCGCGGCGGGTCGCCTGTCCCAACGGCACGCCGAGTCGGAGAAAATCTTTGGTGTTCATGCTTTCAACAAATCAAATACGTTTTTTTGTGAATAGAATTGTATCCACTTTGTGTTTGATTGCGTAGGCGGTCGCGACAGCCATTCCGTGTTCGTAAAACAATTTCTCATTCTCAACAAGTAGCTCGTTTCGTTCGAAGCCCGGCAACTCCGACACATAATAAATGGATGCAAAGTCATTTACCTTATCCGTTCCGACTTCATTTACGATCAGATGAATATAATAAAGCGGAACAATCCTGATTTTATTCTTTTCTTTCGCTTCCTTAAGAAGTGATAGGCCGCGTTGATAAAATACTTCGTTTGCGAATTCGCAAACATCTCTAAAGTTCCATTGCGCTTTCAGTTTCTCGACCGATCTATCAAACTCCTCGAACTTAACATCAACTAGCACAATCGGCTTCAACGGCTCTGTAGATTTCGGCTCTTCTTTGGGATATGACTCAACCCATTCTTGATACGTCGCCTTTAACCTCCCTGCAAAGGGCATTGCCTCCTTAAAGCAATTCCAGTCGTGCTTGGATAGAGCTGGAAAAGTGCGAGCGACTTGAGGACAACTGGTGACGCCCGATGTGTTCTCGCGCGGCGCGATTCCTCCTGGCCAAAAACCTGATTTCGACATCGTCGGCGCAGTCTTAACGTAGCGAATGCCGTCTAGCTCAAACATTAAATCAACAACAGGCATTCGTCCGTCAGAAAACGGAAGCGGATTTCGGATGGCTTCCATCATCAATTTATTCAAATATTTACCCCATGCTTCCCCTAATGCTTCGTGGCTTGGAAATGAACGCGTAAGATTGATGGGAAAGTCCTCAAACCGAGCAATCACAAAATTTTCGGCCTTGTCGCTGTAAATGTAGATTCCTCCGCAAATCACCCAATCAATTCCGCTTGTGTCGTTCCGAACGCATTTCAGACAAACATCCTTGAACTCATCTGGTGAAAGCAGGGTGTAGCCTATATTGAGGATTACAAGCACGCGCACAGGCGGTTTGCTTTCACGTTCGGCGGTTGTCTGCAATTGCTTTGATGCTTTTTTGCAAGCGTTCTTGATCGGAACTTCAACAATTCGATAATAGCTTCGAGAATCCGACTCGTTGAGTCTGGTTGGATTGATTACGACAATCGGACGATTCGGCTGCGCCTCGCGAAAAAGGTCGGCAAGTTTTTTCTGGCGCTCAGTTTTCTCAAACCCCTCCTCGCTGACTAACTTGAGTTCAACAATTGCCTCGTTTAGGCGGTAGTCTGCCGAACCTTCCTCCAGAATCCGTGAGCCTCCTGCGGAAATGACCACCTGATCAAAACCCCCTTCAGTGATAGTTTTGATTCGCATGTATTCCATACACAAAAATTTATTTGAATTATTTTAGGAGAGCGAGCTTTGACACTCGCCCTCCCGTTGTTTTATTCGTTCAGGAACAGTTTCCATTCCGCGATGCCGTGGGCGTTGCGGAGGAGCGCCGTCACCGGCAGTTCCTTCGGCGCGCGCGGCTCGTTGAGCAGCTTCAAGCCGGCCTCGTGCGGCAGGCGGTTGCCCTTGCGGGTGTTCACCTGCTTGCTCGACCACACGAGGTTTTCCCACGTGTCCGGGCCGCCGCGCGAGCGGGGCACGACGTGGTCGAGGCTGCCTTCGTCCGGGCGCAGCAACGCGCCGGTGTATTGGCAGCGGTTGCCGTCGCGCTCGCGGATGTTCTTCGCGCAGAGCTTCGGGCGCTTCTTCGGCACCTTGGCAAAGTTCACCGCCACGATGACGGTCGGCACGCGGATCGAGCCATGCACGGTGCGCACGGCGTTGTCGCCGTCGCGAATCGGCAGCGTGATCCATTCGTCCCAACTAATGGGACGAATGTGTTCTTTGCCGTCAATTTCCAGCGCGGTCGCCACGTTCGTCGCCATTTGGCAGAACGCGTCGGCTGGCGTGCGAATATTGATCGCCTGCCAGTTGCGGTTGAGCACGAGCACGATGGTCTTGTTCAATATGTCGGACATAAAAAATGCACACGCCCACTGCTAACGCAGTGAGGTGTTTGCTCTTTATTGAAACGACGGCAACGAAAAGTCAGCGGTAGTGCCACCAAAACCAGACTTCGGCAGCAAAGGGAATCAGCGCGAGCGCATACTTGAACTTGAACGTCCATTTGACGGTCTTGTGTCGAAACATAATCATGCCAATCAATCCGCCAAGCCAGCCGCCAAGCGCGCCCAGCATCACGAGGGCGAATTCAGATACGCGTTGACCGGAACGGGAAGCTTTCCATTTGTCGAAACCAAACGCTAGGAATGTCACCGCGCTGAACGCTACAAACCAGATGGCGGCAAATGAATCTGAGATTTTCAACGCGAGTTATTTTAACATTATCCTCGTAGATTGGCGTGTAAATTCGCCGTTGCAAAATGGTTGCCTCGCTCGGCCTTACTCCGAGTCCTCCGATGTCAGAGACCGGCGCACTTCTGGGTATGCAACGAAGCAATGGTCGCCTGGGAAGGTTCTGCCCCCTCGACTTCTGGGTGTAGGCCAGACGTGATTCTATTTCACCACCAAGCGAAATTGGTTGCGGGAGCCGGATTTGCACCGGCAACTACGCTTTCAAAGAGCGCCAAGTTGCTATTACTCCATCCCGCAATGAATTGGTGGCCCGCCAGGGTAACGCGCCCTGTTCTGCGGATTAAAAGTCCGCTGCATCACTTTAATGCTTGCAGGCCAAATTGGTGCTCATGGTCAGATTTGCACTGACACTGGCGACGCTCTCGACGTCGTGCCTCTGCTAGTTGGGCTACACGAGCAAACACCTCCGGCCGGTCTCGATTACCGGCTTGGTGCCCGCAGAGCGGGACCTTTCGAGCTACGCGCGCTCGGAGATGTAAAATGGGCGGCATGCCGGGTAACGCTCCCGAACCCGGCACTGATCTAGTGCGATTCCGTTTATAAAACGGACGGTTCTCTTTGAACTACACGCCGATGGCGGAATGCCGTGGACTTGCGCCACATCCCACAAAGGCGGGACGCGCTCGTTAGCACCGAGGCCCGGCTCGCTCGTCCGGTTGACAATCCAAAATGGTCCGCGTGGCAGGACTTGCACCTGCAACCTTTCCGTCTTGAGCGGAACGCCTCTTCATTGGGCTACACGCGGTTGGTGCCCACGGTCGGACTCGCACCGACACTGTGCGCGTTTTAAGTGCGCCGTCTCTGCGTTGGACTACGTGGGCAAATTGGTAGCGCGTGAAGGATTTGCACCTTCAACCTTCCCGTCCTGAGCGGGACGCCTCTTCTGTTGGGCTAACGCGCCGATAAATCTTGGTGCATCCGGCAGGACTCCCACCTGCAAACTCTCCGTTCG
>Ga0302200_10002327_pt1 | contig 16811 bp, 13 predicted proteins | sample II_Bog_N3_1_FD_194585 | JGI IMG/M metagenome (GOLD analysis project Ga0302200, IMG submission 194585) | Peat permafrost microbial communities from Stordalen Mire near Abisko, Sweden - II_Bog_N3_1 | ecosystem: Environmental > Terrestrial > Soil > Wetlands > Peat | place: Sweden: Abisko... | reverse complement strand
GGTCAGGTCCAGGTGCAGGCCCAGCGATGTGTCGCCGAACGCTCCCTTTTTCGGCTCGTAGCCATACACTGGCTTGGCCTTGGTGCCCAGGTTCGCGTCCACGTTGATGTAGGCATAGATCGGCGTGCTCACGTCCACGCTGAAATACCTGTCGAAGCGGTAGGCGACGTTCGGCGTGAACACGCTGGACCAGCCGCTGGTTGCGTCATGCTGCGATGTCGTGCCCAGCGATGCGTTAAAGCCCTTGACGACCGGGATAATGCCGACGGGACCGGCATCGTTGGTGGAGGCAGCGGCGGTAATGCCGCCCAGCTCGTCCATCTCGGTGGCCGCGGACACTTCCTGGGCACGGCTATGAGGCACCAGCAGAGCGACCGAAAACAGGCAGAGAAGCAGCTTGGGAATGCAACTCCAGCGCACACAGCGGATAGGCAAAGGACGTACCTCGAGCGACATGTCCACGCTACACGAATCACCCTCTTCAGGCCAATACGGCGCGCATCCCATCGGATGTCTGACAAAAAGGTTTGTCATTCTGAGTGCAGCGAAGAATCCCCGCATTTGTTCTGCGGCCTTTTACCCCTGCCGCTCCAAAAGCTGGACATAGGGATTTGGGTACGGTGGCCCGATATAGTCGGCCCGCGGCCGAATCAGGCGGTTGTCGTCCAACTGCTCGATCACGTGCGCCGCCCAGCCTGCGATCCGGCTCACGGCAAAGATGGGCGTGAACAGGTCGATCTCGATTCCCAGCGTGGTGTATGTGGAAGCGGAATAGAAATCGACATTGGCGTTCAGCTTCTTCTCCTTGTTCACGAAGATCTCAATCTTGCGCGACATATCGAACCACTTGGGATTTCCGGCCGCCCGGCCCAGGTCCTCCGACATACGCCGCAGATGCGTGGCTCGCGGGTCTTCCGTCACGTAGACGCGGTGGCCGAAGCCGGAGATCTTCACCTTCTTCGCCAGCAGCGCAGCCACGTACTCCACCGGGTCGGCGCCGGCCTCGTCGATGGCGAACAGCAGCTTCATTGTCTCCGCGTTGGCGCCGCCGTGCAACGGTCCCTTCAGCGCGCCAATCGCGCCCACAATGGCGGAGTGGATGTCCGACAGCGTCGACGCAATCACACGCGCCGCAAAGGTGCTCGCGTTCAGCTCGTGGTCGGCTTGCAGAATCAGCGCCACGTCGAGGGCCCGCACCGCCGTGTCCGACGGCGTCACCCCGTTCAGCATCCGCAGGAAGTTGGCGGAGTGCGACAGCGCCGGGTCCGGATCCAGGATCGACTTGCCCTTGCGAATGCGGTCGAAGATGGCCACGATCATGGCAATCTGCGATGTAATCCGATAGGCCTTGCGCACATTGGAGGCGTGCGACGAATCTTTCTCGTCCGGATCGTAGAGCGACAGCAGGCTCACCGCCGTGCGCAGCACCTCCATCGGCGTGGCATCGTGGGGCACGCTGCGCAGAAAGTCATAGATGCGCCAGTTCAGTGTGCGCGCGCTGGCCAACTCCTTGGTGAAATCGGCCAACTCCGACTCCGTGGGCAACTTGCCAAACCACAGGAGGTACGTTGTTTCCTCAAAGTTGGAATGCAGCGCCAGGTCGTGAATATCGATGCCGCGATAGGCCAGCACGCCGGCTTCGCCGTCGATCCAGCAGATAGATGACTTGGTGGCGATGATTCCTTCGAGACCCTTGACTGGCGGAACTACGGACATGGACGACCCTTCTTCGCGCAATGAGATCGACAAAGCTGATAGTACGGTTATAGCGCAGCGGCGAAACGCTTGTCACGAAATGCCCGCAGGTGCCCGTGATTCGCCTTGCCGGAGACCCCAACCGGCGCCCGCCCGCGCATCCGAAAAGCAGCGGCCGGCCGCCAACCATTTTCCCAGTGGCCGGTCCGAATGGCCCCGCCGGGTGAGCTATCATCGATTGCAGAGCTTCCCGCATGCGGGATGCTTCGCGTGTGCATACCACCCTGCGCCGCCGTTCTGAGAGGACGATATATATATGAGTGATACCGAACCCGTTGTCGCAGAGCGGTCCGCTTCAGGGGCGTTCATCGCGGCGGTCGCCGTGGCATTTCTGTTGGCGGCAGGAGCGCTGGCGTGGTGCTACAACCTTCAGACTCACCTTGCCGCCGCCGACCAGAAGCTGGCCGACGCCGACAAGCAGAGTGCCGTCCTGACCGAGCGCCTGGAGCAGACCAACGCCCGCATGGCCGCCACCACCGAGACGCTGAGCCAGAACGTGGGCGCAACGCAGAAAGAGATTGACGCCCGCGCCGCCACCATCATGGCAGCCCAGCGCGTGCAGGATGCACAGACCGCCAAGCTGGCGCAGCAACAGCAGGCCGCCGAGAAGCAGATCGGCGCCGTCTCCAGCGATGTGGCCAGCGTCAAGACCGATGTCGGCGGGGTCAAGTCCGACGTGGCCACCACCCGCAGCGATTTGGAGACCACCAAGTCGCAGCTACAGCGCGTGGTCGGGGATGCGGGCGTGATGAGCGGCCTCATCGCCACCAACCACGGCGAGTTGGAAGAGCTGAAGCATAAGGGTGACCGCAACTACTTTGAGTTCACCCTGCAGAAGGGCGCCAAGCCCACGCTGCTCTCCTCCATCACGGTGCAGCTCAAGAAGATCGATAACAAGCGCGGCAAGTACACGCTCAACGTCTCTGCCGACGATCGCAGCATCGAGAAGAAGGATAAGAACCTCGATGAGCCGGTCCAGTTCTATACCGGCAAGAACCCTGTCCTGTTTGAGATCGTCGTCAACAACATGGATAAGAACACGGTCTCCGGCTATCTCTCCACACCCAAGGGTGCGCCGCAGCCAATGGCAGCGCCGTAGTTTCTCACACCGCATGCTTGCAGACGCAGAACGGGGGACGCTTCAAGCGTCCCCCGTTTGCTTTGCCTTTAGGTTGGACTACTTCTTTTTGGCTGCCTTCTTGGCGACTTTCTTCGCTGCTTTCTTGGTTGCCATTTTGCCTATTCTCCCTGTCGATTGGACATCGATGCTGCAACCGCAAAGTTGCAGCTAACAGAGGTATAGTTTTGATGAATTTCTGTGTCAAGAAAAATCGATAATTTTCCGCAATTTTTTTTGTGCGCGACACTCACATGCGACCTCAAGAATTCCGTCCGCCGAATCGCTCGCATGTGTCTTCGATTCTTCGCATCGCCTTCGCATCGCGCGAAACGAAATACTACGGCCTCGTTGGGAGGAAGTTGTTACGGGCGATGCATCGCAACCCAGCGTCATTGTCTCCGCAGCGCGCGCGGCCGTTGCATGTCTCACGGCGCATTGTTCGTTCCGCGGGATCAGGAGAACTGCTCTAGTACCCTAACAATCATGCCCGACAACACCCACCGCTTCACCGGCCGCGCCCAGGATTACGATCGCTATCGCCAGCGTTATCCCACCGACGAAATCCTGACGCAACTGCGCGCCTGGTGTGGCCTCGCGCCGCAATGGCTCATCGCCGACATTGGCGCAGGCACCGGCATGCTCGCCGAGGTGTTCCTCGCCAATGGCAATCGCGTCCTCGCCATCGAACCCAACTCCGACATGCGCCAGCAGATGCGCGACCTGTTTCCGCAGTCGATGCAACTCGAGATCCTCGATGCCACCGCCGAGATCACCACGCTGCCCAATGCCTCCGTGGATATGGTCGCCGCCGGCCGCGCCTTTCACTGGTTCGATACCCATCGCGCCCTCGCGGAGTTCCGCCGCATCCTCAAGCCCGGCGGCTGGGTCACTCTGGTCGCCATCGACCGCGCACGCGAAGAGGCCGGCCCGCTCTATCGCGACCAGATCGCCGCCTACGAATCCCTGATGGAGACGCACAGTCCCGACTACGTCCGCGTGCGCTCCGGCTTCCGCGCCTACGACAAGATGGACACCCTCTTCGACGGCGAGATTCACCAGCTCCAGTTGCCCGGCGTGCGCCTGTTGGACTGGCCCACCTTTCGCGGACACACCATGTCGCTCTCGGTTGCGCCGGGACCGGAACACCCGAACAACGCGGCCTTCCTGCGCGACCTGCGCCGCTACTTCGATACCTTCGCCCACGCCGGCGTCTACACCATGCCCACCACCTGCTGGATCACCGCCGCCAACTTCCGCATGCAGTCTCTGCCCGCCTTTGGGATCAGCAGCAGGCTTTAGCCTGCGGTAACTGGCGTCAAATCAAACGGGGTTTTAACCCCGGGCCTTCCTCTCACCAACGCTCAATGGTGCAGGAACAGCAACACCCCGGTCAGCGCATCCTGGAAGAAGTGCGCAACCATCACCTGCCGCAGGTTTCCCCGCCGCAGGGCCACGATGCCGTAGAACATGCCCAGGCCGCCAATCCGAATCACAGCTCCGCTGCCCTCGTAGATATGCATCAACGCGAAGATCAAGCCGCTCAGCCCCACTGCAACCCACGCGCGGCCAAACCACCGGAGGAACTGCCGCTGCAGATAGCCGCGAAAGACAAACTCCTCGCACACGCCTGCCGTCAGGCTTATCAGTATCCACAGCGGCAGCTCCGCTGCAGCATGCGGCGCAAGGGCCACTGCGGCTCCATTCCTCTGGGTTGGATAGTGCAGGACAAACAGCACCAGCGCCAGCACCACCGCCGTGCCCAGTCCGCCCAAATAGATCAGGAACCCCCCGCCCACATCGCGAAGGATCCGTACCCGCTCACGTCCGAATGCCTCCGCCAGGAACTGCCGCCGATGATACAGCCCGGCGATGGTCACGGCCGTCAGCAGCCAGGTCAGGCTCATCTGGCACAGATACGTTCCGTTGCGCGACAGGTGGGCCAGCACAAAGACCGGAGGATACCGCGCTCCGCAGGTTGCCATCAGCCCCAACATCACCAGCACCAGCCCCGTATGCTGCCAGGGCGCAATCGCATCGGGTTCTACAGCCGTCGCGGCAGTCGCGGCGGATTCCACTCTTTCATCCATGTCCGTATGCTACGGCATGGCACGCTTCTCTCCGATTGTTCTTAGTGGCTCGCCTTCGCCGCTCGTGCAGCTCCGGCCGCAGTCGCTATTGGCGGTCCGGGAACTCCCGTCGTCCGCAGGTACGCAGCCGCCCCGGTCAGCCGCACTGGCTGCTTGGCGTCGTCCAGCAGCGCATACACGGCCATCTGCGTCGGCGTGTCGTGGTAGTCCACCAGCGCCTTGGCTGCTGCCGCGCGCACCGTCAGGTCCTTGTCGCCCAGCGCTGCAATCAACTCCTTGTGCACGGGCTCAATCCGCTCCTGTGCAATCTGCTCAATCGCTGACACGCGCGACAGGTCCCCCCCGCTCTGGCGGATAAACTCGAACGCAGTAATCCCGAAGCCGAACGGCCCCAGCAGCATCGACGCTCCCTGCATCGCGCCCATCTTGGCCAGCATCGTTGGATCGTGCAGGTCTTTGTTGATCTTGTGCTCGGTGCCATGCATCAGCGTGGGCCCGGCTTTGCGGTCGCCGTCCACCACCGCCATCAGGATGTCTTCGCCGGACTTGTCGCCCATCTTGTACAGCGTCATCGCCGCCACAAACGCCACCTGCGGCTCCTTGTCGTCCAGCAGGTTGCGTATGCTGGTCGTCATGTTGCGGTCCTTGGTCTGTCCGGCTGACAGGACCGCCGCGGTGCGCACGTCCACGTCCGGGTCGGCCATGGCATCGGTAATCATCTTTTCGGAGCGCGGACTGCGCATCAGCCCCAGCGCGGCCAGCGCCTGGATCCGTGTCTGCGGATGCTTCGGGTCCGCGGCCGCATCCGTCAGCAGCTTCCATGCCGCAGTGCTCCGCTCCGCGGCCGTTGCCGCCTTGGGCAGCGCCGGCGCCGGCTGGTCGGTATCCCCCACCACCGCGCTATCCGGATTTGCGGGCGGGCTCTGCGCCACCCCTGCAATGCTCATCGTGCCTGCCAGCGCCAGCAGCACCAACCCCGCGCTGCAGTATTGCCTGCCTGTACCAATCCTTGCGGCGTTCATGTCGTTCATGTTGTTCCTCATTCCGCGCGGCCCGCACTTTTTTCTTTGGTTGGATGCACGATCCTTAGGCTACGTCAAAGTTCCTTCGATTTTCTGCGGGGGCTTGACACTCATGCAACTCCGCGCCGACGATATCGGTCAGGCCAATCCCCGCGAAACCGCAGCAACCGAACCTCCGGAGGTCTTCCATGCGTGGTTACTCCCGCCGTCAGTTCATCGCCACCGGCATTGCTGCCGGAACGCTGGCCAGCGTCAGCAACCTGTCGCTTGCTGCCTCCACCGCTACAGCAACCGATCCGGTCACGCTGGGCAAGTCCGGCATGCGGGTCACGCGCCTCGCCTTCGGCACCGGAACCAACAATGGCCACGTGCAGGCGGCGCTGGGCCAGGAGGGCTTCACCAAACTGGTGCGCTATGCCTACGACCGCGGCATCCGTTTCTTCGAGACCGCCGAGGCCTACGTCACTCCCGCCATGCTGGGCGAGGCGCTCAAAGGCCTGCCCCGCGAGAGCTACCGGCTGATGAACAAGGTCACCACCGACGAAGGCGTCGACCCCAGCGTCCGCTTCGACCAGATGCTGCGCAACTCCCGCACGGAGTACTTCGACATTCTGCTGCTGCACTACATGCACACGCCCACCTGGGTCTCCGACACCGCCCGCTGGCAGGACGGCCTGCACCAGGCGCAGGCGAAGAAGCTCGTCCTCAACCGCGGAGCGTCCGTTCACGGCCTGCCCGCCCTGCGCCAGGTGCCCGGCAACACGTGGATGGAAGTGGCCATGATCCGCATGAATCATAAGGGCGCCAGCATGGACACAGAGGCCAACCAGCGCGGCCCTGGCAATGTGGACGAGGTCGTCCAGCACGTCCATCAGGTCAAGCAGGAAGGCATGGGCGTTATCAGCATGAAACTCATCGGCGAGGGCGTCTTCACCCAGCGCGAAGACCGCCAGGCCGCCATGAAGTTTGCGTTCCAGCACGCCGGCGTGGACTCGGTCACGGTCGGGTTCAAGAGCACCCAGGAGATCGACGAGGCCATCGACAACCTGAACCTGGCGCTTGCCTAGCGCAGTGTGCGCACCGGCCAGTGTCCCGGCTTCGTCTGCGACGAACGTCCGGCCATTGGCGACCGTGCCCGTGACTTCCATCACACTCTCTCCGCCGCTCCGCAGCCTACAATGAACGCGCTCCGCATTCCGTAGAGTTCCGGACCCCAACATGCTCTTCAAATCCCGCAGCGCCGCCGTCTACGGAATAGACGCCAACATCATCGACGTCGAGGTCGACTTCTCCGGCGTCGTCATGGAGAAGACCGAGTTCAACACCGTCGGCCTGCCCGACGCCGCCGTCCGCGAGTCCCGCGACCGCGTACGCTCGGCCATCAAGAACTCCGGCTTCGACATTCCCCCCACCCGCATCACCATCAACCTCGCCCCGGCCGATATCAAGAAAGCCGGCTCCGGCTTCGACCTACCCATCGCCATCGGCATCCTCGGAGCCTACGGCGCACTCCATACCAAGGACATCTCCAGCTTCCTGCTGGTTGGCGAGCTCGGCCTCGACGGAGGTCTGCGCGCGGTCCAGGGGATGCTGCCCATTGCCATCGCCGCCCTGGCCGCCGGCATCCCCAACCTCGTCATCCCCGCCTCCAACGCCCGCGAGGCCGCCGTCGTCGAGGGCGTCAATGTCTATCCGGTCCACACCCTGCTGGAGGTCCGCGAACTGCTCAACTCGGCCAGCTTCGGCGCCATCGCCGCCAAGCCACTCAAAATCGATGCCGCCACGCTGCTGAATGAACTGGAGCACTTCCCCTACGACTTCAAAGACGTCCGCGGCCAGCATGTCGCCAAACGTGCGCTCGAAGTTGCTGCCGCCGGCGGCCACAACATCCTGATGATCGGCCCGCCCGGCTCCGGCAAAACCATGCTAGCCAAGCGCCTGCCGTCCATCCTTGCGCCGCTGCGTTTTGAAGAAGCGCTGGAGACCACCAAGATCCACTCCGTCGCCGGCGTCCTCGATGCAGACCGTGGTCTGGTCACGCACCGTCCTTTTCGCGCGCCGCATCACACCATCTCGGATGCGGGCCTCATCGGCGGTGGCATGATTCCGCGGCCGGGCGAGGTTTCCCTGGCCCATAACGGCTTGTTGTTTTTAGACGAGCTGCCGGAGTTCCCCCGCAACGTGCTCGAGGTCCTGCGCCAGCCGCTCGAAGACGGCGTCGTCACCATTGCCCGCGCCGCCATGTCGCTCACCTTCCCCGCGCGCTTCATGCTGGCCGCGGCCATGAACCCATGCCCGTGCGGCTACTTCAACGACAAGTCGCGCGAGTGCATGTGTACCCCGCCCATGATCCAGCGCTACGTCAGCAAGGTCTCCGGTCCGCTGCTCGACCGCATCGACATTCACATCGAAGTCCCTGCGGTGCAATACAAGGAGCTGCGCGGCGGGGCCTCCGCCGAGGGCTCGGCCGAGATCCGCGCCCGTGTCCTCGCCGCCCGCGGGCTTCAGCACGAGCGCTTTGCCGAGTCCGGCGAACGCACCAAGGGCACCTCCAAATCCCACGCCAAGCCTATCTTCGCCAACTCGCAGATGAACACTCAGCAGATTCGCACCTACTGCGAGCTCAACTCCGACGCCGAGCGCCTGCTGGAGCGCGCCATGCAGCAGCAGGGCCTCACCGCGCGCGCCCACGACCGCATCCTGAAGGTCGCCCGCACCATTGCAGACCTCTCCGGCGATCCGCACATCGCGGTCAGCCACATCGCCGAAGCCATCCAGTACCGCACCCTGGATCGGTCCTACTGGGCCTAGCCACAGCTACTTGGCTTGACCCCGTACGTGGTCTTGCCAGGGGCCATCATGCCCTTACTATCAGCAGTCACGATGGCTGGCCTCGATTGCTGCACCCAATTCCGACAAAAAGCGAGGCCAGGGCTACTACAGTGACCACTTTCCTCCCCCACGATACGACGAGCAACCGGACTGGGCTCATCTCGAGCCTCCGCTAACCCATTGCACAACTGTTGGTTACGGACACTGGTCCGACCATAATGCTCCGCGGCCCGAAACCTATTTATCTACTGTTTATGGAATTTCATTTTTCGCTGACTTACCAAAATAAGTATTGACTCTGCGACGGGGACACGGTATTTTGCATATGTATCAGGTTGTTGCACACGAGCAGTTCCTTGCAGGGTTCCGGGTCAGGAAGCGAAGTCTTCCCTCTGTCTCCTGCATCTGTTCCGCCCACCGGAGTGCTCGGAGTCTTTGTATTCCGCCGACATTTCGATCCGTTGTTATGCAGCGCAAGGAGCATGCGTCGCGTCACAGCTATTGCCCTGGCAATCGTCCCCGACGCAAAAGCTCAAGAAAGTAAGGAACTCCCCGCGGAGTTCCAGCATCCAAATAGCGGTATGAGTGAATTGTTGTCATGCCTGCCCAGGCCCTGCAACAAAACGACTTGGCCATACGTCCTACGAGTCGAGCTTTAGGAATCGAAACGGGCTCGCGATTCGAGTGAATGCCCCGAATCTTTATCGAGACCATCCTCCCCTCAGTTTCTATGTCGTCGAAAGGAAAACTTATGCGTTCTGACCTTATCTTTGGAGCTCTCACCCACGTTACCAACCGTTACGAGCTGTGCCAGCTTGCCTCCAAGGCCACCCGCAAGCTCCACAAGCCCAACACCCGGCTCGCAGACACCACCAATGAAGTTCTGGACCGGTTCAAGGACACCGTCCCCATGGATGCAGTTGGTGCAGCCGCGGTCCAGAGCGTCAGCATCGAAGAGCGTCGCGCAGCCTAAACCATTTCCTCGCACTGCCTGGGCATTGGCCCGGCCGCATGACCCAGGCAGATTCCCACCGCACCGAACCTCCCGCCAGCGTATAATCCCATATATCTTATAGCTGCTCCGGAACTTCGCACGGCCACCTGCGCACAGCAGTCTTCGGCAAGTGCTTCCCGCCAGGCAAATCCCTCCTCCGCCCCAAATCCCCCGAAAATTCAGGTAAACATGACCATCTCCGAACTCAAAGAGCACAATATCGCCGAGCTTACCAAGCTCGCACGCGGTTTCGACATTGCCGGCACCTCCGGCCTCCGCAAGCAGGACCTCATCTTCAAGATCCTTCAGGCCCAGAGCGAAAAAGAGGGCCACATCTTCGCCGAAGGCGTCCTAGAAATCCTTCCCGACGGCTACGGCTTTCTCCGCTCGCCGGACTATAACTACCTCCCCGGCCCCGACGACATCTACGTCTCGCCCTCCCAGATCCGCAAGTTCGACCTCAAGACCGGCGATACCATCAGCGGCAACGTCCGCCCGCCGCACGAAGGCGAGAAGTACTTCGCCCTGGTCAAGATCGAGGCCATCAACTTCGAGTCGCCCGAAGAGACCAAGAACAAGATCCTCTTCGACAATCTGACGCCGCTCTATCCCCAGGAGCGCATCAAGATGGAGACCGTCCGCGAGCACATGTCCGGACGCGTGATGGATCTGCTCACCCCCATCGGCAAAGGCCAGCGCGGCCTGATCGTTGCGCCGCCCCGCACCGGCAAGACCATGCTGCTGCAGTCCATCGCCAACTCCGTCACCACCAACCATCCCGAGGTCGTCCTTATCGTGCTGCTCATCGACGAGCGCCCGGAAGAAGTTACCGACATGCAGCGCAGCGTCAAGGGCGAGGTCATCAGCTCTACCTTCGACGAGCCGGCCGCCCGCCATGTGCAGGTCGCCGAAATGGTCATTGAAAAGGCCAAGCGCCTGGTCGAGCACAAGCGCGACGTGGTCATCCTGCTGGATTCCATCACGCGTCTTGCGCGCGCCTACAACACCATCGTCCCGCCCTCCGGCAAAGTCCTCTCCGGCGGCGTCGACTCCAACGCGCTGCAAAGGCCCAAGCGCTTCTTCGGTGCAGCCCGCAACATCGAGGAAGGCGGCAGCCTCACCATCATCGCCACCGCACTCGTCGACACCGGCTCGCGCATGGATGAAGTTATCTTCGAAGAGTTCAAGGGCACCGGCAACATGGAAGTCATCCTCGACCGCAAGCTGGTCGACAAGCGCGTCTTCCCCGCCATCGACATCCAGCGGTCGGGAACGCGTAAGGAAGAACTGCTGATCCCCAAGGAAGACCTCCAGCGCACCTGGATCCTCCGCCGCGTCATCAACCCGCTCTCGCCGGTCGAGGCTATGGAACTGCTCACCGACAAGCTGGCCAAGACCCGCAACAACCAGGAGTTCCTGCACAACATGAGCTCGTTGTAAGACAGTGGTCAGTAGCCAAGTAGGGTAGTAGTCAGTAGTAGTTGTGAGTTGTCATTCTGAGCCGAACGCGTCCCCGGCCAGCTTGCTGGCTGGGGTGGGAAGGCGAAGAATCCCCGTATTAGCTTTTTGCACTGCAACATTGCGCGCGTGCGGCCGACGACCCAGGACATCTTCCGCCGCTCTCGCGCAAACCAAAGGGACTCAGCCACCGGCCGAGTCCCTTTCGCCTTTTCATTTGTCATTCCGCAGCGACGCGAAGGAATCTGCCTTTTCTTATAACCACAATTCCCACCTGTGTTATGTTTCTGTTGCCATGCGGATCACCTCGTTGCTCGTTGTAGCCGTCTGCCTGATCGCCATTCGTCAAGCCACCGCCCAGGCCTGCCCGTCGGAAAATCCCAACGGACCCTCTAAGGAATCTGCCTCCAGAACCCTCTCAGGCAAAGTCATCTACCACGACGAAATCCGTCAGTGGTTCGGCTTGCAACTGGACGCCCCGGTTTGCGGAGAAGACAAGGAAATCCAACTCCTGCAGGGAGGTGGAGCATTTGAGGTCGACGAGGGAAATGCTCACGGGATCGAGGTCTTCCGCGGATGCAGGGTGACCGTCCACGGCCCGCTTGGAATTCCCGGCACCGGCTACTACTCGGCTGAACTGTACCAAGATGCAGACAAAATTGAGCCCGCCGAAGATTGCGTCCTCAAACCGCACTTGACCGATTACTCCAAAGCAAAGCCACCCCCATCTGTCCGCAGCTATCGCGTTTCAATGCGAATCCACTATCAAGCACGCGGTGGGCATATCGTTGTGACGGCTCAAAGCGGCGGCAGAACACTGGCTCCGTGGCAGGCGTACGCACGCTACGAGCTGACTGGCAGCTACACGTTCTACGCCTACTGTGCTGACGGCTTCGATCTCCCCCATTTCAAGGGGACACCAGAAATGAAGCCTTGGCTCGTTGACAACTACATCGCCACGGATCCCGAAACCGCGGCAGTAAGGCACGTCACCCGACTCCACCTCGACTACACCTGCCGCCGCGAACCAAAGGACGCTGCTTCACCCCCTTGGTGAGTACGTGAAGATCGCAAATCAACCCCTGGGTTAGCTTCTCTAACAACTAACACCTGACCGCCTAATGCCCACCCTCCTTTTCCTCTACGGCACGCTCCACCCCGACCGCGCCCCCGCGGAAATCGCTCCTGCAGCCCGCCGCCTGATCCCCGTCGGCCCCGCTACCATCCGCGCCCGCCTCTACGATCTCGGCGCCTACCCCGGCGTCATCCTCTCCGATGAAGCCGACGCCACCGCCCCCGAAGTTCCCGGCGAAGTGTTCTGCGTCCCCGATGCCACCACCCTGGCCGCACTTGATCGCTATGAGGACTACCGTCCCGCCGACCTCGCCGCCAGCCTCTTCCTACGCACAGAAACCGTCGTCACCCTCGACGACGGCTCCCGCCACTCCTGCTGGGTCTACGTCTATAACGGACCGCTGCCACGCGACCCGGCGTAGCGGCACCTTAGATGGCAAACTCCCCGTGCGGCCGCACCTTCACCACCGTCACCTTGCGTTCTGCCGGCCGCACCGCCAGGCCAAGCTGGTCGCGCAGCAGTTGGAAGAGCTCCTCCTTGCTGCGATAGGCGCCTAGCTGCACGTCGAATGTGCCTGCCAGGTTGGTCTCATCCAGCAGGACACGGTCCAGCCCGCGCTCCATCGTCCGGCCCAGCTCCGCAATCGTCTTGTCCGTCACCGCGATCCCCGCGCTCTCGGCTCCGGAGCACTCCGTGCCATCGTTGGCGCTCTGCTCTGCCTGCATGGCCCGGTTCTCAGCGCGCGCCGCGATGGCATGTGGATGGAGTCCACTTCCCGGCCCGTTCGGCGCGGTCATCGCATACACGTACATGGACCGCACCTCCGGCGCTATGTCCAGGCCGAACTTCCGCTGCACCGCGTCCGCAAGCAGGCTCCGCATCTCGTCTGCGGACACCTCCCGTGGCAGCGAAACTGTCACGTCGAACCGCCCGTTCGCGTTCCCGGCATCGGTCAGGTCCACCTGGCGCACATCCACGTTGTAGATCTGCGCGATCAGCGCCTTCAGCTCCAGCCCGTGGGCGCTCCACGCGGTGGCGCTCTTCTCCACTGTCGCTGCATTCGTGCGCATCGCCGTCGGAGCAATCTGCACCCGGCTCGCAAGGTTGCCTTCCGTGGCCGTCGCCACGCGCTTCGCCGGCACTTTGGCACTGCCGGACTGCGCCATCCCGGCCGTCGCCAGGCCGCACGCCAGCGCCACACTCACACAGGCGCAGATGGGTCCAGGTTTCATCGCTCGATTCTTCCTTTCCCCAGCCCGTTGTCCGCCTCGTCGCGGCTACAGCTTCGCTTGCAGGGCCTCGGCGGGTCGCACCGTCAGCACCGTCACCGTACGCTGGGTCGGCGTCACCACCAGGCCAAGCTCGTCGTGCAGCAGCTTGAACAGCTCGTCCGTATTGCTGTAGTTGCCGATCTTGAAGTCGTAGCTGCCGGCGAGTTTCGTCTCGTCCACCAGCACGCGGTCCAGGTTCGGCTCCAGCGTCCGGGTAAAGTCCGGAATGGTCGAGGCAGACACCTCAATCCCGCCGGAGGCCACGCCGGAGCACTCTTTGCCCACATAGGCAATCCGCCCGCCGTCGTATTCCCCGGACCCGCCCGCGCCATGGCGGTGCAACGCTGCGCCCGGCCCGCTCGGCGCGCTCATCACGTACACATCCATGGGCCGGCTCTCCGCGGAGATCGTCACACCAAACTTCCGCTGGAATGCGTCCACCAGCAGCCGCTGCATCGCGTCCTGGTCGATCTCCCTGGGCAGCGAGAGCGTCACATCGTAGCGGGCATCCGAGCTGCCGTCTTCCGCAAAGTCGATCCGCCGCAGGTCCACATCGTAGATCTGCGCAATCAGCGTCTTCAGGTCGAACCCGCGCACGTTCCACGTATCGCCGCCGACCTCAATCGACGTGCTCCCCGGCCTCATCGCCGTGGGCGTAATGCGGACATCGTAGGAGAGGTTCACTGGGGTCGCGCGACCCGTCTTTGCGGGCTGCCGCGCGGAACCCTTCTGTGCAGATGCAGCCGGAACGTTTCCATACAGCAGGCAAACAGTCGCACACGCAACTACCAGGGCCCGGTTCATGCTTCTATCTTCTGCAAGGGGGTATTCCCGCAGCCATCCCACTTCCGCGTCAAAACCGGCTGATACGGCGATCAGAACTTCGCGCCACCTACCCCTTTTGTGGGCTGACCAAAGCGTCAATTCTGCCGGTTACCGCCGAGTCCCCGTCCCTGCTTCGCCACAGCGGGCGATCCCACCCGGCTTCGTCCCGGCCCGGCTTTCAGACACAAGAAGCCCCGGAGGCCCTGGCATCGATTGGCATCGATACCAGAAACATCCGGGGCAGGGCGCTTCTCTCGCTGAATCCACCGAATCTAGCGTTCGGATTAGAAGATCAACTTTGCCGACATCTGCAGCTGCCGCGCTCCGTACAAGCTGCTGCTGCTGGTGCTGGAAGGAACGCCAAAGGCCGAGAGGCCTGTACCCGTGTAGGGTACATAGCAACCCGTCTCGGTCGAACCCGTCGGCACGCTTGCCGTCTGGCAGGTGTACTTGCTCGCGCCCGTCACGCTCGCTCCGGGTGCGACAAACGAGCTCAGCGTGCTGTTTACACCCGTGATGATCTGGTGATTCAGCAGGTTGAACGCATCTGCCGAGAACTGCATGTAGATCTTCTCGTAGATAGGAATGTTGCGCGAAACCCGCAGATCGAAGTCGTTATATCCGGGGGCGTAGATGCTGCCTCGTCCAACGAATGGAGGACGTCCGCTGGTTGCACCGCCCGAACTGGAGCTCATGGCGCCGCCGAAGATGCCGCTCAGATCCGCGTAGCTGGCTGTGGGATTCGCAACCGTATTGGCAGTGTTGCCGGAGTAGATCGTTCCCGAAACCCCCAGGAAGATAGGCTCGCCGCCCGACGCAATCTCTGTTCCCGAGAACTGGAAGTCATCCAGGATGTGCTTGACGTACTTGTTGTCCTCCATGATCTTCGGGTCGTATACAAAGCTCAGCGTCATACGGTTGCGGATGTCCGTGTCCGAATTTCCGTTGTCGAACCGGACGTTGTTCGGGTCAGACGGAGTGTCGCCACCGTAGAAGGTGCCGTTCACGCCGCCCACCTGGCCCGTATCGGTTGCCTTGGCCCAGGTGTAGTTCAGCAGCAACTGCAGCCCATTGGCCATCGGACGGCGAACCGTCACGGCCAGTGAGTTGTACCAGGTGTTCGCCACGCTGAAGCCGGTGTTGAAGCTCGACAGCGCCGTGTTGCGGCGATCCGTCGGCAGATAAACCGGTACCGTTATTGTGCCGGTAATGTTGTTGTTGGCATCCTGGTTCAGGTAGGTGCGCAGACCGTGCGGCGTCTGTCCAATCAGGTTGGCGTCCAGGAACACCGGCAACCGCATGCCGCGCGTGCCAACATAGCCTATCGACAGCGACATCTTGCCCGGCATCGCCTGCTCCACGCTCAGGTTCATCTCGTGAGCCAGGGGCGGGACGAAGTTCGGGTCAAGCCCGTGGAAGCTGTACGCTGGATTGGCCGTGGGTCCAAGGATCGCAGGTGCCGATCCACCCGCCGGGTAGAGTGCGCTGGCCAATGGCGGTCCGGAATTCTGGACCGGCACGTTCGGGTACTCCAGCTTGGTGCTCGTGTTCGGAATGGTAGAGCCGCAGTTGAACGTCGCGGTGTTCACATTCGCGGCAGTGACGGTCGCCGCAGGGTTGTTGTAGCCACGGCATCCGCTATAGCTGTAGTTCAGCTGAACCACGCCGTTCTCTACCCGCATCGCGTAGTATGTGCTGCCCTGGTTCAGAGCGGAGAACAATCCATATCCCCCGCGAACCACGGTACCCGTGTACGGCGACCACGCGAAAGCAATACGCGGCTGCACGCGGTCTGTGACATTCTTGATGGAGCTGGTGTACTCCGAAGAAATCGGATCGAACAGGTGATTCACCAAGCCTGGATTCGGCGTCAGTTGGATGTCGTACCGGACGCCCGCGGTCAGCGTGAAGTTGGGCGTCAGCTTCCAGGTATCCTCTCCGAAGCCGTCCCACATCTTCATCCAGAAGTCGTCCTTGCCTTGCGTTCCCGGCGTCTTGTTCACCACGTCCACGGTCTGGATAAAGCTGCTGTAGTGGTAGCCGGCAAATGGGTCCGTATCGCCAGACTGCCCGGCAAAGGCATCCGCAGCCCAGGCCTGGAAGTTCAGAGGCGTCGACGATTCGCCGTAGCTGTAAATGCCACCGCCCTGGAACAGATTGATCATCAACTCGTGAACGATGTTTGCATCTCCGCCGACCTTGAAGGTGTGGTGGCCCCTGGTCGTCGAAAACACATCCGTGAACTGGTAGCGATGCTCGTCCGGCTCAGCCGCGCGCGGCAAAGCATTCGGCATACCAAACGTCGCCACTCCGGTAGCTACGCTGGGACCGGCTGCATACGCGCCCGCCGTCTCCAGATCGCGTCCCCACTG
>Ga0302200_10002323_pt1 | contig 16835 bp, 17 predicted proteins | sample II_Bog_N3_1_FD_194585 | JGI IMG/M metagenome (GOLD analysis project Ga0302200, IMG submission 194585) | Peat permafrost microbial communities from Stordalen Mire near Abisko, Sweden - II_Bog_N3_1 | ecosystem: Environmental > Terrestrial > Soil > Wetlands > Peat | place: Sweden: Abisko... | reverse complement strand
TAATCAAATTGTTAATCGGCTCTTAAATTTTTAATTCATGTTTGAAAAACTCTTTTTGCTTGTTAAAAATAACGCCGGGACGGCTGTTATGAACAACCCGGTGGTACCGGAAAAATACCGCGAGGCAGTGATAAATGAAGCTTCAAGTACAATAATTGAAGTTTTAAAGAGGAATATGGAAGGCGGCAAGCTAAAAGATACGATAAAGTATTTTCAGTTTCCGGGCGTTTACAATAACCCGATGATATCGAGCGCGGTTAAGCGGTTTGCTAACAAACTGAACAATAACTATAATATTGATGAATCGTCAGCGCTTGCTATTTCAAAATCTTTGATCCCGCCTGTAATGCAGGAGCTGATCAAAGAATCGAAAGGTGAGAATAAGGATTTCGCGCTGTCGGCTATATTAACAAAGCTTACAGGTATCCATATTGATATGAACCAGCTGTTAAACCAGATGGCTGTAGCATAAGCATTTTAACAACCTCATATATGGCCTGCCAATTTATTGGTGGGCTTTTTTTTGCGATTTCGGATTTCGGATGTTCGATTTCGGATTTGGTTTTTATTTCGGAATTAAGATGTTTTTATATTTCGAAAGAGGATTTTCGATTTTTGCAGGATAAACATATAAATCCAAAATTCCACATAATCCGAAATCACAAATCCGAAATCGAACATCCTAATTCCGAAATCGAACATCCTAATTCCGAAATTCTATATCTTTGCCAAATGACTAAAGAACAGATTCAGGATTTAAGGGACAGAGTAACGTCCCTGAGGAGGCATCTTTGACATCGATACCAAACTCGATCTATTACAAAAAGAACAGGATATAACCCTCGGTCCCAATTTCTGGGATCATCCTAAGGATGCCGAAAAGGTACTGGCATCCATCAAAACAAAAAAAGTATGGACAGACGCTTTCCAAAAAGTAGTAGCCGTAGTTGAGGATGCTGGCGTAATGTATGAGTTCTTCCACGGTGGCGATGCTACCGAAGCGGAGATGCAGGAACAATACAACGCGGCTATACAAGCGGTTGAAGAACTTGAATTTAAGAATATGCTTTCGGCCGATGAAGATCAGCTTAACGCGGTGCTGCAGATAACAGCAGGCGCGGGCGGTACCGAAAGCTGCGACTGGGCCGGCATGCTCATGCGTATGTATATGATGTGGGCCGAAAAAAACGGCCATAAAGTAACCGAACAAGATTACCAGGAAGGCGATGTGGCCGGTGTAAAAACGGTTACCCTGCAAATAGAAGGCGAATTTGCTTATGGCTATTTAAAAGGCGAAAATGGTGTGCACCGTTTAGTGCGGATCTCCCCTTTCGACTCCAATGCTAAGCGCCATACCTCGTTTGCCTCGGTATATGTTTACCCGCTGGTTGATGATACCATTGAGATTGATATTAACCCGGCCGATATTGAGTTTGAAACCTTCCGCTCAGGTGGTGCAGGTGGGCAGAACGTGAACAAGGTGGAGACTGCTGTGCGTTTATACCACAAACCATCAGGCATTGTTATTAAGAACCAGGAATCGCGCTCGCAACTGCAGAATAAGGATAATGCTATCCGCTTGCTAAAATCGCAATTATATGAGGCCGAAATGCGCAAACGCATGGAACTTTCAAATGCTATTGAAGGTAATAAGAAGAAGATAGAGTGGGGATCGCAAATAAGAAATTATGTGCTGCACCCCTATAAACTGGTAAAAGATTTGCGTACCGATCATGAAACTTCAAACGCAGCAGCTGTTTTAGACGGCGACCTGGATGATTTTCTGAAAGCTTATTTAATGGAATTTGGCGGACCTAAAAGTTAATTTTAAATCATGAAAAAACTCCTTTTTGTATTAATGCTCATTTCATCTGCAACATTCGCGCAGCAATCAGCACCAATATTGCTGTACCCAAATGGCGTGCCTAATTCAAAGCCAGCGCCAAAGGATTATGTGGAGGAAACGGATAAAAGTTCGTTCCTGTATGGTGTTACTATACCCACTATCATCCCTTATTTTGCACCAAAGGATAAAGCCAATGGAGCGGCGGTGGTGATATGCCCAGGTGGTGGCTACATTGGCCTGTCTATGGAAAACGAAGGCACGCAGATCGCGGCAGCATTTAATAAAATAGGAGTTACGGCGTTCATATTAAAATATCGCCTGCCAAGCGATAGTGTAATGGTTGACCAAACCATCGGCCCGTTGCAGGATGCGCAGCGCGCCATACAACTGGTTAGACAGCGTGCCACAGAGTGGGGTATTGATACCGCTCGTGTAGGCATCATCGGTTTTTCGGCTGGTGGTCACCTGGCATCAACCGCGGCAACGCATTTTGATAAGGAAGTTATAGAGAATAAAAAACATATCAGTCTGCGCCCGAGTTTTGCCGTGCTGGTTTACCCGGTTATTACTTTTGGCCAGTGGGCACACGTGGGCTCAAAGGAAAATCTCATCGGCAAAAATGCCCCGCAAGCTTTGGTTGATCTGTACAGCAATGAAAAACAGGTAACCCCCAACACTCCCCCAACATTCCTGGTACATGCCCAGGACGACGGCCTGGTGCCCGTTCAAAACAGTCTGATGTTTTACGATGCCATGTTAAAAAACAATGTAAAAGGCGAGATTCATATTTACCAGTCGGGCGGGCATGGCTTTGGTTTGCATAATAAGGAAACCAAGGATGATTGGTTTAGTAGTTTGGCGAAGTGGATGGATGGGAATGGCTGGCTGAAGGCGAAATAATTTATTCTATTTTCCCGCTTGTCATTTCGACCGGAGGGAGAAATCTTCTGCTATAATATATGGCGCAAATGCAGGTTGAAGAAGATTTCTCCTCGTACCTCGTTCGAAATGACAATTCTTTTTTTATTGTCATCCCCGGCTATAGCGAGAGATCTTCTATAACATGCATAACGAACATGTAATAGAAGATCTCTCGCTCTGGTCCAAATGACAATCTTTTTTTTCTCACGATTTGTTTAAAACTCCTTTTTGTTTTTCACCCAAAGAGTACCATTTTCGCAACCCGAATATTTGACAAATGAGCACGCATTATAAAAAAATAGCCAACGAACTTTCCATCGCCGAGAAACAGGTAAGCGCTACCGCTGCCTTACTTGATGAGGGCGCAACAGTACCTTTCATCTCCCGTTACCGCAAGGAGGTTACCGGTACCTTAGATGAGGTACAGGTGGCCGCAATACGCGATCGTATACAACAACTGCGGGAGTTAGATAAACGCCGTGAAGCTATCTTAAAATCGCTTGCCGACCTGGGTAAGTTAACCCCGGAGCTGGAGAAACTGGTTAACGAGGCCGAAACCATGGTGGCATTGGAAGATATTTATCTGCCCTATCGCCCTAAACGTAAAACCCGTGCAACCGCCGCTAAAGAGAAAGGCTTACAGCCATTGGCTGATCTGTTATTCGAACAGCACCGCATCGATCCTGAAACCGAAGCCGCTAAATTTATTGATGAAGAAAAAGGCGTTAACAGTGTTGAAGAAGCACTGGCAGGCGCAAGGGATATCATAGCGGAGCAGGTAGCTGAAAATGCTGAGGCCCGCACCAAGGTAAGAGAGCTGTTTATTGAGAAGGGAACTTTTGAATCAAGAGTGATCCCCGGTAAGGAAGTAGAAGGCATTAAATACAAAGATTATTTTGAGTGGACGGAATCTGTGAAAACGGCACCGTCGCACCGGATACTGGCCATGCGCCGCGGCGAAAAGGAAGAGATACTTTGGCTGGATATAAAACCACAGGAAGAAGAAGCTTTGGCTGCTTTGGAGAACCTGTTCGTTAAAGGTAACAACGCGGCATCAAACCAGGTGCAGCAGGCTATTGGCGATGGTTACAAAAGATTGCTGAAACCATCAATGGAAACCGAAGTGCGCTTATTCACCAAAAAGAAAGCCGACGAAGAAGCTATACGCGTATTTGCCGAGAACGCGCGCCAGCTTCTATTGGGCGCGCCGCTTGGCCAGAAACGTGTAATGGCTATCGACCCCGGTTTCCGTACAGGCTGCAAGGTGGTTTGTTTGGATGAGCAAGGCAAGCTGTTGGAAGATACAGCCATTTACCCACATACCGGCGCCGGTCAGGCAAGGGAAGCGGAAAAAACTGCCAAGCATCTTTTTGAAAAACATAATATTGAAGCCATAGCCATAGGCAACGGAACCGCGGGCCGGGAAACTGAAGTTTTCATCCGTAACCTGAATTTACCCGGTGCTACCATAGTAATGGTGAATGAAAGCGGCGCATCTATCTACTCTGCATCGGAAGTAGCGAGGGATGAGTTCCCGGATAAGGATATTACGGTTAGGGGAGCGGTATCCATCGGGCGCAGGTTGATGGACCCACTGGCTGAACTGGTAAAGATCGACCCTAAATCGATTGGCGTTGGGCAATACCAGCACGATGTGGATCAGAATAAACTACAGACTTCATTGGATGATACGGTTATCAACTGCGTGAACGCTGTAGGTGTAGAGCTGAACACGGCATCAAAACAAATACTGGCCTATGTATCGGGTTTAGGTCCACAACTGGCACAAAATATTGTGGAGTACCGTGATCAGAACGGTGCCTTTAAAAAACGCGACCAGTTAAAGAAAGTTCCCCGTTTGGGCGATAAGGCTTTTGAACAGGCGGCAGGTTTTCTGCGTATTCGCCATGCGGATAACCCATTGGATACAAGCGGCGTTCACCCTGAAAGGTACGATTTGGTAAAACAAATGGCGGCCGACCTGAAGTGTACCGTGAATGACCTGATGAAAGATGACAAGCTGCGCAAAAGCATTCCACTTACCAAATACACATCGGACACGGTAGGTTTACCAACCCTGAATGATATTATGGCCGAGCTGGCCAAGCCCGGTCGCGACCCACGTGAGCAGTTCGAGCAGTTCAGCTTTACCGATGGTGTAAATTCCATAGGAGACCTGAAGATAGGCATGAAACTACCGGGCATAGTAACCAACATTACCAATTTCGGCGCTTTTGTTGATATCGGCGTTCACCAGGATGGCTTGGTGCACCTAAGCCAGATCACCAATCGCTATATCAAAGACCCGAACGAAGTTTTAAAAGTTGCCCAAAAGGTTGAGGTAACGGTTACCGAGGTTGATGTGAACCGCAAACGGATTTCATTATCAATGAAAGAGAACGAAAAAAGGGAACCGGCAAATCAATCTGCAGCTAAACCAAGCTTTAATAAACCGGTACAAAAGCCAGCATTAAATAAACCCAATAATAACAGGCATACAGAACGTGAACCGGAAGGTGATCTGCAAATGAAGTTAGCGGCTTTGAAGAGTAAGTTTAAATAAGATAACAAAAACGTCCTCTCAGGGTCTCTCGCAGAGGACCCTGAGGTTCTAAAATCGTGAATTAATATTTAACCCATTCAGAATATCCATATCGTGAGTCACCACGCATTCGGATAGTATCATATCCATTCAGAGCATCATCAAACAAAGCTTCATAGATTGTAGCTTCTTTGCTGTCATAAAATGGGTCGAACAAGCCTTCAATAAACATAGAATGTAAGCTGAAAGGGATGAATTTATATCCTTGAAATTTATCTTCTATTTTGCTTTTTAATTCATTGAAATAAAATTCATTGAAATAAAATTCATATTCTTTATATGGAGAAACCGTCGCAATGTTTTTCGAACCATAACACAGATCGCGTCCATCTTTTTCCTCTTTTATAAATGTTTCGTCAATACCATAAATTGTAAAAAATGGGCCTAATAAACTTACAGAGAAATGCAAGCTTTTATTATGCATTAATTCATTATGCGAAAATCGTTTTAAAAATAGGCTGGAACTGAAGCTTGGTCTAGTAGCATAGGTCTCCCCAATAATCTGCTTTTTTAATTCTTTCCCTAATTGTTTTTCAAAATCTTTCCACCTCGATTTGAAGTTCTTTTTATTGTGGATATTATCAATAACAATTTTGTTTAATTCAATTTGGCCGGGAAATTCTTGATAGGAAGGCAATTCACTTTTAATACCTATTGGATAGTACTTTTTTATGGTTTCAAATATTGGTCCATAAAAGTCACTTTGCTTTTCGCTTGGCGGCAGTTTAAATTTCATTATACCTAATTTAGGTATGAATATAAGTTATTATATATAAACCTAAAAAGCCGCCGGTATCCAAAAATACAAGCGGCTTTCATATATTATATTACTGTATTATTCCAGCGTTATCTGCCTTTTAATGCTTTCTTCAAGCGAGATAAAGGTTTCTGTACGTTGTACGCCAGTTATACCTTGTATATTCTCGTTCAAAATTTCGCGCAGGTGATTGGTATCGTGGCACACAATTTTGGCAAAAATGCTCCAGCTGCCTGTTGTGTAATGCAACTCAACAATCTCCTTAACATTTTTCAACTGCTTGACGGCTTCATTATATTGCGACCCCTTCTCCAGGTAAATACCCAGGAAAGCGGTAATATCATAGCCTAATTTTTGAGGATCAACCTCGAGTGTGGCACCTTTTATAACACCCATCTCCTCCAACTTTTTCATCCTCACGTGTATGGTCCCGCCCGAAACGATCAACTCTTTAGCAATTTCCGTGTACGGAGTTGTTGCATTTTTCATTAAAATTGATAAAATCTGGATGTCAAGATTATCAATTTCTAAATTTGGGGCTTTTCTATGAGACATAAATTTTAAATTCTATACTAATATACAAGTTTAATTAAAATAAAACTAAAAATAAAATTATTTCGTTGAAATATTTGCAAGGAAAGGGTAGGTCTATTAGATTTGTAACATGCAAACGACCAATTGCTAACCGTTCTTTCTAAAAAAATCTTGTTGGGTGGTGAAATTTTTGGCAGACACACCTCCTTGTCCCGGTGGCGTAGATCATGGAAAACCCGAAGCGGGCTAACCACTATGTGGAGGTTCGAATCCTTCCCCAACAGCAATCTCAAAGGCTTGAGATTAACAAAAATGTAGGATGGTGAAATTTTGGCAGACACACCTCCTTGTCGCGGTGGCGGAGAAATTGGGAAACTTTCAGCAATGAAAATAACCACTCCGTGGAGGTTCGACTCCTTCTCCTACAGCTCTTCTCATAATTTAGGTTTATAATTGGTTAGTAAAGGCCCCTGCCCAACAGGGGCTTTACTTGTTTATAGGCTTTTTGTAAAACTCCTTAATTACCCATATCATTCATTATTAAGGCTTTGCAGGTGTTCAATAATATTCATAAAGCATTTATTAAAAAAAATGTAGATTGTAGTTCTAATTGTGAAGATGAAACCTTATTACTTATCTATTCTTTTAATAATAATATGCTCATGTCGAAAGAATAGTCCCCCAAAGGATAATTCTAATAAAAAAAATTACCAGGCCGGATTAAGATTAAAGCATATAACCTGGGAACAAGAACTTAAGGAAGCTGAGAAGGATCATGAAATATACGATATTGTTGAGCTATCGAAAGATACGATTATATTACTTAGGCACTCAATTGGTATTGAGCTAAGTACCAATGGAGGAAAGACATGGCAATGGTTGGGAAAGAAAATCTTTCGCTTAGACGAGTTAACTGTTGATAATAAAGGCATTTGGTGGGGATTGGAGAGGTGGAAAGGTATTCACGAGCCCAGTTATTGTATAATGGATAGGTCTTTTGATCGTGGTAAGACCTGGGATAGGTTTATCTTTCACCCTTTGTTGTTCTTTCCATACCATATCTACTCCAAACCTCACGAACAACTAGCAATTACCAATTTTGGGGATAATAAGGTTTTTTCCTTGTCCGGAAGCGACCCACAGCATAATTGGAGATGTATTAAGCAGTTGCCTGAAAAAGATTTATTAGCCGAGATTTCTATTGAAAACTATTTTGTGAGTCGCGATAATGATAATAATAAATTATATGTTAAAAGGAAAAGTGGCAAGGTGGATACACTAATGAGTTTTACAAACGCTTATAATATTTACTATATAGAAAAGACTAAAAATAAAATTTATGTTGCTGGCACAACCCCAGATGGAATTAACTCATATTTTGGTTATATTGTAAATGAGCACATGTTAAAAAACTGGATTGTACCAGGGGGAGATGTAAATATGATCAAGACACAGATGGGCCATATATTTCTAACATGTGCTACAGGAGCTTACCTATTTAAAAATAATCAACTGATTCAAATTTTTAAATAGGTATTTAAGAAATTGCAAAAAACTAAACGCGTAAAAGGTTGCCTGAAGTAGTTTTTAAATAGCTTTCCAGCAGAATGCCAAATAACGTTGAGGTTTACTTCAATTTTTATATTTTTGTTAAAATTTTAAACATGGCAGAGATCAGCATATCAAATAAAGATTGGCAGCGGGTAAAAATCAAGATCCAGAGGAAATATAACCATCTAAGTGATGCGCAGTTGCAATATACCGAGGGCCAGGAAGAAAGCCTGATCGGCAATTTAATGAAGCTGGTGAACCGCGACAGAAAGTATGTAGTATTTACCCTGCAAAAAGCGCTGGTAAATATTGATAATAACAGGCTATAATTAGCAGATCTTAGCTAAAGGGATTTCAGAGGATACTATAATCTTTTCGTAAGGTTTTTAAGGCTATATAGCTAAATACAAAAGCCGTATATTTATTTTTAATAATTGATCGTTAATTACATGCATTAGTAATTAACGCTTCGGTTTTAATTACACGTTTAAATATATTGTTTAACATCAAATCTCACGTCTGTATCTAAATGAAAACAAAATATAAAAGGCTGTTATTATCTGCCGGGATAGTAGTACTGGCAACAGCTATATGGAGCTTTGATGATGACCTGTTCCAGATCTCAAAAAACCTGGATGTTTTCGCATCGCTATATAAAGAGGTCAACATAAATTATGTTGACGATATCAACTCTGCAAAAATGATAAAAACGGGTGCCGATGCCATGCTCGACGGCCTCGACCCTTATACCGAATTTGTTCCCGAATCGGAAATTGAAGATTATAAGCTGCACTATGTAAGCACCCAGTACGGTGGTATTGGCTCCAGCATTTTTTCACGTAATGGTAATGTATATGTATCTGAAGTGTTTGAGGGTTTCCCGGCACAAAAGGGTGACATACGCCCCGGCGACCAGATCGTAAAAATAAACGGCATCGACTTTAATAGCAAAAATAGCGATGATGTGAGCGCGCTGCTCAAAGGTTCGAAAGGTGCTGTAATAAAGCTGCTGGTTAAGCGCGATAATGATACCCCTGTTGAAAAAGACCTTGTTCGCGATGAGATAAAGCAGCCCAACGTATCTTACTATGGTATGGTTGATGGCAATATGGGGTATATAAAATTGGATAGGTTCCTGGAAAATTCAGGCGATGAAGTAACCAATGCTTTAACCGAACTGAAAAAGAACAACCCCAACGGTGTTATCCTCGACCTTCGCTCAAACGGCGGCGGTATATTGCAGGAAGCGGTAAAAATTGTAAACCTGTTTGTGCCGAAGGGCGTTGAAGTTGTTTCGCAAAGGGGGAAAATAAAAGAAAAAAACTTTACTTATAGTACCACCAATGTGCCTATGGCGCCTGATCTGCCATTAGTGGTGTTGGTAAACAGTCATTCGGCCTCTGCATCTGAGATCGTGGCGGGTTCACTACAAGATCTTGATCGCGCTGTGATCATCGGTCAGCGCAGCTTTGGCAAAGGGTTGGTACAGCAAACGTTTTCGTTGCCCTATAATAGTTTGGTGAAGATAACCATAGCCAAATATTACGTACCGTCAGGCAGGTGCATACAGGCGCTGGATTACACCCACCGTAAGGATGATGGCAGCGTAGTAAAAGTTGCTGATTCGCTCATCCATGAATTTAAAACAAAAGATGGCCGTTCTGTTTATGATGGCAGCGGTATCTACCCTGATATTTTTGTGAAGCAAGAGCGTTTTGCGAGTGTTACCCAAAGCATATTGAGCAAACTGCTGATATTTGATTATGCCACGCTCTACCGTGAAAAACACGCCAAAATACCCGATCCGCGTACATTTGCTTTGTCTGATGCTGATTATAATGATTTTGTGAAATTCCTGTCGGATAAAAATTATAGCTACAGCAGCCCTACCGAAAAATTGCTGACCCAGCTTAAAACAGAAGCCACTAAGGAAAAGCAATTCGACCAGGTGCAAACAGAATTCAACAGCCTGCAAGCCAAACTGTCCGATACCAAAAAGAATGATCTGCAGATCCATAAGGATGAAATAAAACAACTGCTTGAAAATGAAATATCCTCACGTTATTACTACGAAAAAGGCCGTTACCTGGCTAATTTTAAATATGATACCGAACTGGCCCAGGCTGTTAAAACCATGCAGGATAAAACCCAGCTTGATGCCATATTGAAAGGACAAGGCAATTATAAAGTGATTGGGAAACCAGTGTTAGCAGCCATATCAACCAAAAAAGCGGATACTACCAGCAATAGCGACGATCAATAATTATCAGATTTTTAACAGCTTTCAGATTTAAATTTTTCACTTTTTTTTTGCAATTTAAAACAGTTGATTACCAATACGTTGAGACTTTCTACCGGGTTATTTTATAACGTATTTATTTTTTGAAGTGAATGTATTTTCAATAAATGGCTAAACTATTATCGATAATAGTTGTCATACATGCAAAATATATACACTTTATGAAAAAAATAATCTTTATGGCAGTTGTAGCATTTAGCACGCTGTCATTCAAATTTGCCGATGCACAAATACACGTTAGTTTAGGTATAAATATTGGCAGTCAGCCCGAGTGGGGGCCTGTTGGATACGACCATGCCGATTACTATTACATGCCCGATATTGATTCTTATTATGATATAAACGCGCATCAATATGTATACTTCAACAATAATGTTTGGGTACACTCACGTGCTTTACCGCCAAGATATGCCAATTATGATGTATATCACGGCTACAAAGTAGTAGTAAATCAGCCACAGCCATGGGTTCACCACGATCAGATAAGAGCCCGTTATGCTCAATATCGCGGCAGGCGCGATCAGGTAGTTATCCGCGATAGTCACGATGATAAATACCGTAATCACTGGCATGGTGATAATGGTCACGGCGGTCATGGACATGGTGATCATGGCCATGATCATGACCACGATGGTAGGTAAGAAAATATTAGGAAAACAAAAAAGGGCGGGATTTATCCTGCCCTTTTCTTATTTACCCCGTCTCGCCGAGCGTCATTGAGGTGGGATAAAAATGCAGGAATTAAAAGCAATACCACTACCAACCAATCCCCATATTCTCAAACAAAAACGCCCATTTATCAGCCTGCTCATTAATAACCTGGGCGGTTGATTTTCCGGCACCATGACCAGCCTTGGTTTCAATACGGATAAGCACCGGAGCTGGGCCGGTCTGATATTCCTGCAAACGCGCCGCGAATTTAAAGGAATGCGCGGGTACCACACGATCATCATGATCGCCGGTAGTGATCATGGTTGCCGGATAATTGCCGGGTTTTAAGGTATGGTACGGCGAATATTTATACAGGTAATTAAACATTTCCTTAGAGTCTTCGGCTGTGCCATAATCATAACTCCAACCTGCGCCGGCAGTAAATTTATTGTAGCGCAGCATATCCAAAACCCCAACAGCCGGGAAAGCCACCTTAAACAGATCAGGACGCTGCGTTATGATAGCTCCAACGAGCAAGCCTCCATTCGACCCACCTGAAATAGCCAGGTAATCTTTTGAAGTATATTTATGTTTAATAAGGTATTCGGCAGCGGCAATAAAATCATCAAATACATTTTGCTTGTGCATTTTTATGCCTTTGCGGTGCCATGTTTCGCCATACTCGCCGCCGCCGCGCAGGTTAGGTACGGCATATATGCCGCCATGCTCTAAAAATATAATGTTCGATGTACTGAAGGCAGGCGTTAAACTCACCCCGAAACCACCATAGGCATATAATAATAGCGGATTGTTACCATTCAACACAGTTCCTTTTTTATAAGTGATGATCATCGGGATCTTGGTGCCATCCTTTGAGGCATAAAAAACCTGTTCCGATTGATATTGCTCAGGATTAAACTTTACCCCCGATTTTTTATACAGGATTGATTGCCCGCTGGCGATATCGTACTTAAAAATAGTGGATGGATAAATATAACTAGTGAAGGTATAATATACTTCCTTCTCTTCTTTCTTCGCCCCAAAACCGGCCGCAGTGCCTACTGATGGCAAATTGATGGCGCGTTCCAGTTTGCCATCCATATCATACTGCTCAACAAGTGAGGTTGCATCTTTCAGATATTCGGCAAATATTTTACCACCGCCGGTTGATGCGGTTAATACGTTTTTGGTTTGATGGATCAGGTCCTTCCAGTAAACAATCTGCGGAGTAGCCGCGTCCACAGTGACAATCTTAAAATTGGGCGAATACAAGTTGGTAATGATGTACAGTTTGCTGCTTACATTATCCAGAATGCTATGCTCATTATCAAAGTTATCAACCACGTTAACAATGCCGCTTCCCGGTTTGCTCAGGTCTTCCAGGTAAAGCTCATTACCTGTTGTGGTATTGGCTGCGGTTATCACTAAAAAACGTTCGTCTTCGGTTAAATAAGCGCCTATGTAACGGCGTGGTGTAGCTTCGCCTCCAAAAATTAATTTGTCGGTAATTTGTGGTGTACCTAACTTGTGGTAGAATAATTTATGGTACTGTGTCAATCCCGCAAGCTGACTGCCTTCTTTGGGTTTATCATAACTGCTGTAATAAAAGCCTTCATTGCCTTTCCAGGCTATGCCGCTGAACTTTACATCGTGCAGCGTATCGCCAATAATACTTTTATCGGTAGTTTTAATAACGATCACTTTGCGCCAGTCGGAACCACCTTCAGATAACTGGTAAGCCGCCATGCTGCCATCCTTAGTAAAATCGATGCCCTGCATAGAGGTTGTACCATCTACAGAAAACTTGTTAGGATCCAAAAACACCTCTGGCGCACCGTTACCTATCTGCCTGTACAAAACCGACTGACTTTGCAGGCCATCATTCTTATAAAAATAGGTGTATTGCCCTTCCTTAAATGGGGCGCTATATTTTTCATAGTTCCACAAGGTTTCCAGTTGCTTGCGGATAGCCTCGCGGAAAGGTATTTGCGACAAGTAATTTTCGGTAACTGTATTTTCAGCCTTTACCCATTCTTTGGTATCATCGGCGCGGTCGTCTTCCAGCCAGCGATATGGGTCGGGTACCTCTGTGTCGAAGTAAGTATCAACGGTATTTACTTTTTTGGTTTTGGGGTATGGCAGTGTTTTAATAGTCATTTGTTGGGCGTACGTAAAACTGCAAAGTAAAAATGCACATGCAGCTAAGCAAATAGTTTTGGTCATTTTTTGGTTAAAACAGGAAATAAAGATAGTTTTTTAAGGTGAAATTCAAAGCTGCGACTCAATTTTACCGTTTATTCCGCTCCACTTTCAGCAGCTCCCGCAGTTTTACAAACGATTTATAAGGGCCTGTGGTGATGGTCATATTCACCAGCCATTTCGGGATGCTACCTCCCGGATTAAGGCTAAAAGTATAGTCGATATTTACTTTATTGCCGGGTATAGGTGTTATGCGCCAAGTTACCAGCGAATAAGGTACGCGAATGAAATGCCTTTTGGGCGGCAGTATGCCATCAACACTCTTAACCAATATTATCTGCGTTGCATTCGGGGTGGTAACCGGTTCTATATTCAGTTCAACTACCAGGTCGCGGTCCTGTATGGGCCAGGGCAGGTGCGATTCGGTAAAATAAATAATATCATGGTCGTTCACCTTTTTTATAATGGCCGATTTTCTGTTGCTGTAAACCCAGTTGGTGTAGCTGTTAATATCCAACAGCTGTTTTATAAGCTCTTCAGGGGTAGCATCAAGTTGGCAGAGCAGGCGCAGTTCTACCAGCTTTCCATCGGGCGATTGCCGTGAATAAATGGTGATACCGTCCTCATTGCGCCTCAATTCCCACTTGTCCTGGGCAGATGCGGCTGTCAGCATAAATAAAAATAACGTGAAAAAGGTAACCGACTTAATTGTCATAGTATTTTATGAGCTGAACAACAAACTTATTTATGAATGCAAAACGTGAAAATAGCAGATTTGTGTGTAAGTGACAGGTTATTTTATCATCAACATAAGTTTAAGAAATACATATAATTACTACCGGCTGAGAATTATTTTAAAAAACCGAACATTCACAATTTACTTAGCGCCAATATTTTTTAGTATTATATTTGGCGCATGGAAATTGATGATAACAACGTGTCGGAAGAACAGGGTGGTGATTACGTTGAAATATATTCAAAAACGGCAATTTTTTGGTTCTCAATGCTCGACCCTATATTTGGTGGCGCATTGTTGCTCATAAATTTAAATGCAGCGGGATACAAAAAAGCGTTTTATACAGTATTGTCGGGTTTGATTTTATATACAGCGGTTATAACTTATGTAGAAAATAAATTACTGGTGGTTTATAAAATAGATATGACCACTCCCAATACCAATCTTATTGTTTTCAGTCTTTCTTTCCTTGTACTGAAGATCTTAACCGCGCTGGTTTTATGCAGGGTTATTTTTAAACGGTATTTTCCTGATGATGATTATTACCCCAAAAGCGTCCTTAGCCCTATGCTGGTAATTTTTTTGGTGATCATATTTTTAGGATATTTTGGCGTTGGATTAATGTAATACTTAAACCTTTCTCTTTTCATTGTAACAACATACTTTTACCTGCATGCCAAGCCCCAATAAAATTTATTTTGCTTCCGATATCCACTTAGGTGCAGGTAGTTACGAATCATCGCGCCAGCGTGAGGATCGTTTTGTGCGCTGGCTGGATAGTATAAAGGCAGATGCCGCCGAAGTTTTTTTAATGGGCGATGTTTTTGATTTCTGGTTCGAATATAAAACAGTAGTGCCCAAAGGCTATATCCGTTTATTGGGCAAACTGGCTGAGTTAACCGACGCTGGCGTAAAATTGTGGATGTTTAAAGGCAACCATGATATGTGGATGTTCGATTACTTTGTGAACGAATTTGGTGCAACTATTATCACTAACGAACTGGTAATAGAACGAGGCGGTAAAAAGTTCTTCCTGCACCATGGCGATGGTTTGGGCCCGGGCGACAGAAAATATAAGATCCTCAAGAAATTCTTTCGTAGTAAATTGTGTCAATGGCTTTTTGCGCGCCTGCACCCAAATTTAGGCATAGGCATAGCTAACCGCTGGTCGCAAAACAGCCGTATTGTAAACGATAAAAAAGAAGACCGCAAGGTATATGAGCAAGAGTGGCTGGTAACTTACAGCAAAGAAGTGCTGCAAACCACCTATTATGATTTCCTGATCTTCGGCCACCGGCATTTACCGCTGGATATACCCCTTACCGATAAAACCCGCTACATAAACCTGGGTGAGTGGATCAACTACAACTCCTACGCCGAATTTGACGGAGAGGAATTGAGCTTGAAATACTTTAGTTAGATGTTTTGATGTGCAAATATGCAAATGTGCGTATGTGCAAATGAAGGTCACATCGGTACTCATTCATTAAAATATCAGCACATTTGCACATCCGCATATCTGCACATCTATTTACACTCCGGTGAATTAAAATGTGGCTAAAAAATCGTATTTTTGTGCGCTTTTTTATATAAAGCCAATAGTCAAAACCTGGAATTACTAGCCTGGCGCTGGCTATAATTATTTCAAATAAATATATGTTAGAGAAATTAGAAGCGATATTTCAACGCTGGAAAAACGTTGAAGCTGAATTGAGCAGCCCCGATGTGATGGCTGATATGAAGCGCTTTGCCCAATTAAATAAGGAATATAAAGACCTGGCCAAAATTGTTGACGAGTATAACATTTACCGCAACATTATGAGCAATATTGATAGCAATAAAGAAATTTTAGCTACCGAAAAGGATGAAGAGTTCAGGGAAATGGCTAAAGGCGAGCTGGATGAACTATTGGTAAAGCGCGATGAAATGGAAGAGATCATCCGTTTAATGCTGATCCCTAAAGATCCGGAAGATTCTAAAAACGCCATTGTCGAAGTTCGCGGTGGTACAGGTGGTGATGAGGCCGCGCTTTTTGCAGGCGACCTTTACCGTATGTACATGCGTTTTTGTGAAAAGAACGGCTGGAAAACCGAACTGGTTGATTATACCGAAGGCACATCAGGTGGGTATAAGGAAATTGTATTTAAGGTAATTGCCGAAGAAGCTTACGGTACATTAAAGTACGAATCAGGCGTACACCGTGTACAACGCGTGCCTGATACTGAAACACAGGGCCGTGTTCATACATCGGCGGCAACCGTGGTTGTATTGCCCGAGGTTGATGAGTTTGATATAGATTTACAGGTGAGCGATATCCGTAAGGATCTGTTCTGTGCGTCTGGTCCGGGTGGTCAGTCGGTAAATACAACTTATTCAGCTGTTAGGTTAACCCACTTACCTACCGGTATTGTTGCACAATGCCAGGATCAAAAATCTCAGCTTAAAAACTACGATAAAGCTTTACAAGTATTGCGTTCACGTGTTTATGAAATGGAGCTGCAAAAGCACCTGGAAGAAACATCCAAAAAACGTAAAACCATGGTGTCAACCGGCGACCGTTCAGCTAAAGTACGTACTTATAACTATCCTCAGGGCCGTTTAACCGAGCACCGTATCGGCTTAACCATCTACAACCTGCCAGGTGTAATGAACGGCGATATATTAGAAATTATGGAAGCCCTTCAATTCGCTGAAAATGCGGAGAAATTGAAAGAAGGCACTGTAGCGTAATTTTCTTTG
>Ga0302200_10002322_pt1 | contig 16837 bp, 11 predicted proteins | sample II_Bog_N3_1_FD_194585 | JGI IMG/M metagenome (GOLD analysis project Ga0302200, IMG submission 194585) | Peat permafrost microbial communities from Stordalen Mire near Abisko, Sweden - II_Bog_N3_1 | ecosystem: Environmental > Terrestrial > Soil > Wetlands > Peat | place: Sweden: Abisko... | reverse complement strand
CCGCGATCTGTTTGCAGAGGCAGGGCACGCGCCTGAGGAGACGAAGGCGAAGATTGAGAAGGCATTTCAGCAGCTTTATCACGGCGATGGGCAGGAGGAGCGGGTCTACTTTGAGAATGGCGCGAATGAAAACGGACCGCTGGCCTACATTACAGATTGGGCCAACAACGATGCGCGAACCGAGGGCATGAGTTACGGCATGATGATCGCGGTCGAGCTGAACAAGAAGCGCGAGTTCGATGCGATCTGGAACTGGGCGCACACTTACATGCTGATCACCGACCCGAACAACCCGTCAGTGGGTTACTTTGCTTGGTCGATGAACACGGATGGCACGCCGCGATCCACAGGGCCGGCGCCTGACGGCGAATCGTATTATGTGATGTCGCTCTACTTTGCCGCTCATCGCTGGGGTAATGGCAAGGGTATCTATGACTACAAGGCCGAGGCGGACAAGATTCTGCGCGGCATGCGGCATCATCCGGTGCTCACAGGCGAAGGCCCGTTCAAGATTCATCCCGAGGACCGGCCGTTTGTACAGCCGGATCAGCCGTGGCCGAGTCCGAACAACCGGCGCATGGAAGCGGAAGCCAAGGCGAGCGGAAGGCCGATGATGAGGTTCCGGTTCCCGCGCGGACCTCAAAAAGAGACGATCGGGCCAATGGTTGATGAGGACCATTTCATGATCAAGTTTGTGCCCAATCTACCGGGCGGCGACACCGATCCGTCGTATCATTTGCCGGCATTTTATGAGCTGTGGTCGCGCTGGGGGCCTGAAGAGGACCGGGCGTTCTGGGCGAAGGCGGCGGACGTAAGCCGGGACTTGTTTGCGAAGGTGACGGGGCCGGAGACGGGGTTGACGCCAGACCAGACCAACTTTGATTTGTCGCCGATGACGGGGTGGGATGGAAAGCCGACGCCTTTCAGTTACGACTCTTGGCGCAGCGTGAGCAACTGGAGCGTGGACTTCTCGTGGTGGCATAAAGATTCCGACGAGACGGTGTTGAGCGACCGGATTCAGAAGTTTCTATACGGGCAGGGCATCGACAAATTCGACGACCGGTACACGCTTGATGGAAAACCGTTATCGGAACGGCATTCGACGGGGATGCTGTCAACCACGGCGGTAGGGAGCCTGGCCGCGACCGATGGACCCAACGCGAAAGCCTTTGTGGACGCGCTTTGGAACGTGCCGGTGCCAAGTGGCGAGGAGCGCTATTACGACGGGATGCTTTACCTGATGAGCATGCTGCATGCCAGCGGGAACTTTAAAATCTACTAGAGAAAAGAGAAAAGAGAAAAGAGAAAAGAGAACAGGGAACAGAGAACAGGGAACAGAGAACAGAGAACACACTCCAGGCTTTTACTTTTATCGAATTGCGGTGCACGCTTGGATTGAAGATGTACTGGTCCAATCTGGTCCTGTGTCCGTCGTGATACATTGTGCTAACGGTTCATCCGTCATTATTCCCCGATTTTATTGCTGAAAATTGAAAATCGCACGAGGTAAGCGCCGATGACAGGCGACTCCACGCACGACGTGTATGCGACGGCACTAGCGCCGGCCGACGAGGAATTACGTTTGAAGCGGGTCGGCGAGTCGGCGCTGCGGAAGGCCAGCCTGCGGCTGCTTCCGGTGATCGGCGTGGGCTATGGTCTGGCCTACATGGACCGAATCAACATCAGCTTTGCCTCGCTGCAGATGAATCGCGATCTACACTTCAGCGCATCGGTGTACGGATTTGGCGCGGGACTTTTCTTTATAGGATATGCGCTGTGCGAGGTGCCGTCGAACCTGCTGCTGCTGCGGTTCGGCGCGAGAGCCTGGCTGACGCGGATCATGTTCACCTGGGGGTTGCTGGCGGCCGCCATGATGTTTGTACGCACGCCGCTCGAGTTCAATGGGTTGCGGTTCCTGCTGGGCATGGCCGAGGCCGGCTTCTATCCCGGGGTGATTTATTACCTTACGCTGTGGTTCCCTCTGGAGATGCGCGCGCGGGCGGTGAGCCGGTTTTACATTGCGCTGCCGTTGAGTTCGGTCGCGATGGGCATGGTGGCCGGATGGCTGCTGGGGCTGGGCGGAAAGCTGGGGCTATCCGGTTGGCAATGGCTTTTTCTGCTGGAAGGTTTGCCGGCGGCGGCTTTCAGCATGGTGATCTGGAAGATGCTGCCGGACAATCCCGGAAATGCGGGGTGGCTGACGGCTGAAGAGAAGGCATGGCTTGTGAGCAAGCTGAAGGCTGACAGCGAAAAGGCGCACCTGGGGCACAGCGCGGGTGTGACGCAGGCGCTGTTTTCGCCCAAGGTTTGGATGATCGGCGCATTCTTTCTTTGCGCGCTTACGGCCAGTTACGCTTACGGATTTTCCGCGCCTACAATTCTGCAAGGAGTGACGGGCTGGAGCACGACCCATATCGGCTACCTCGTCGCATGTTTTGGATTGGTGGGCGCCGCGGCAATGCTGTTGAACAGCGCGCACTCCGACCGCAGGGGCGAGCGTTCGATGCATTGCATTATTCCGTGCCTGGTGATGGCTGCGGGTTATTTGACAGCGAGTTATGCGAGCGCACCGTGGCTGGTGGTTGTTGCGCTGGCGGCAGGTTACGTGGCCTTTATGGCGATGTTGGGACCGGCGAATGCGGTTCCCATGAAATTCCTTGCTGGGCGCGCGGCTGCGGCGGGTCTTGCGGCGATGAATACCATCACCATGTTCTCCGGTTTTGTTGGGCCGTACTGGATGGGAGTGATGAAGGATTACACGGGAAGCTACCAGGCGGGTCTTAGAGGGCTGGCTTTGCCTTGTCTGCTGGCGGCCGTGGCCATGTATCTGTTGACGCGAAACCTGGCTCGGCGGCCGGTGGCAACTCCAGCCAACCTGGCGCCGGAAACGGTGTGAAGGATTGTGGAGTGCCTTGTTTTATTTGGTCAGCGGAAAAATCGTTCAACGCTCGCATCGCGGTGAATTAGACTCAACTGGTTCACGTTCTTGCGGCTTCCCGCCCGTTGAGGATTTCGCGATTTGACAGGAATCCTGTGGGCTCCTCTCCATTTCAAGAAAAACACCAAAACAGCAATACGGAGGTCACGATGAGTTTGTCAGCATCCGGCGGCGCACCCTCGCCTGAACACATTATGCAGGTTGGCCTAGGTTTCTGGGCTTCGAAGACACTTTTGAGCGCAATTGAGATGGGGCTCTTTACGGAGCTTGCGCATAGACCTGAAGGTCTTGCTGATGTGCAGGGGCGGATTGGGCTGCATCCGCGAGCTGCGTGCGATTTTCTGGATACGCTGGTGGCGCTGGGGTTCTTGGAGCGGAAAGACGGCGTCTACTCGAACACGCCGGCCAGTGATGTGTTTCTTGACAAGCGAAAGCCATCGTATATCGGCGGCATCCTGGAGATGTCTAATCAAAGACTCTATGGGCACTGGTCTCATTTGACTGAGGCGCTGCGTACCGGCAAGCCGCAAAATGAGGCACGGGGTGGAGGTCAGCCTTTGTTTGAGGCGCTCTATGCCGACCCGGCGCGTCTCAGGTCTTTTTTGAAGGCCATGAGCGGAATCAGTCACGGCTCGGCGCTGGCGATTGCGGCGAAGTTTCCATGGAAGGAGTACCGCACTTATGCCGATGTGGGCACGGCGCAGGGCGATACGGCGTCGCAGATTGCGCTGGCGCACCCGCACCTGATCGGAACGGGTTTCGACCTGGCAGAGGTGGGGCCGATATTCGAGGAATATGTTGAGCACATGGGATTGAGTGAGCGGCTGAAATTTACGCCGGGAAGTTTTTTTGAAGTGCCGCTGCCGCAGGTAGACGTGATTGTGATGGGTCACATACTGCATGACTGGGATCTGGAGACGAAGCGGATGCTGATTGGCAAGGCATACGATGCGTTGCCGGCGGGAGGCGCGTTTATTGTGTACGAGGCGATTATTGACGACGACCGCAGCAAGAATGCGTTTGGACTGATGATGAGCCTGAATATGCTGATTGAAACCGACGGCGGGTTTGACTACACAGGAGCGGACTGCATGGCGTGGATGCGCGAAGCGGGATTCAAGGAGACGCGCGTGGAACACCTGACCGGGCCAGACTCGATGGTGGTGGGCATCAAGTAGTTTCAATGAAAAGGTTCGTTTAAGTTTGAGCAAGATTAAGATGCACATTGCTGCCGGCGATCCTGCGTGGGCCGAAGAGTTGGACGCTCTGATCGCAGCACCGAAACATCACCACCTTCTCTTTGAGAATGAATCTGTGCGCGTGCTCGATACGCGGGTTGCACCGGGCGAAACTGTTCCGCTGCACACGCATTGCTGGCCAAGCGCTCTCTACGTATTGAGTTGGAGCAATTTTGTTCGCCGCGACGGCGAGGGAAAAGTGCTGGTGGACAGCCGAGCAGGTAATTCAGCACAGGCGGGTCGCGCACTGTGGTCAGGGCCGCTGGGGCCTCACACGCTTGAAAACGTGGGCCAGTCGGAGTTGCGTGTCATCAGCGTTGAGTTGAAGAGCGTTGGGCATTGAGATTGTTACGGCCATCAAATTACCGCGGCTGCGGAGCGGGCCGCATGGCTAGCAGCGCGAAACTGGTGGGGATGACCAGTAGATAGCATGCCGCGGCGATGGTCATGGTGACGTTGATGCCGAAGGCGAGGCTTAGTATGACGCCCAATACTGAGGCGAGCACGCCGGTTGCGCCGTTGATGCCCCAGAACCAGGGGGTAGGTTGACGATCAATTGCATTCACCAGGCGCATGCCGGTGGGAAATGCGAATCCGAGCAGGAAGCCCAGAGGCATGATGGCTGCGAGCGATATGCCGATGCGGACGATGCGCTCGCGGTCAGTGGTGGCGTGGAAGACTGACGGCAGAACGAACGCCATGACTGACAGGCAGGCAGCGGCGAGTACGCCCCACACGAATAATTTTGTTCTTGAGTTCAGCTTGAGCCAATCGGAGGCCAGGCTACCGATGCCGGTAGACAAAATCAGGCTGAAGAGACACACGCCCAAAGCGTAGATGGGATGCCCGAGGTACACGCTGAAGTATTGCAGAAGCGAGATTTCAGCCAGCATGAATCCCATGCCGATGAGTGAGAAGTAAAGACTGCCGGTAATGGCCAGCGATCGTGAGCACTGGCGCGCGGCGCTTCTTAGAGGCATGAGGATGGTCAAGACGACCGCGACGATGGAGATGAAAAGAATCAAGAGCAATACTGCAAAGACAGTGAGATTGCCCACGAAAACGCCGTACTGAGGCTCACCGTTCTGCCATTTGGTCAGGAACATGCGGACGCCGGTCATGTCGAAGAATCGCATCTGGTTGAAGAAAAATGGCCGGTTGTCAGTGGGTACGGTGAGATCGAGGTAAGTGGAATCGAGCACCCGATTCAGAGATGCGAGATCGTGGCTCGAGACGATTTGCTGAAGCAGGCTTGAATCCGTGGGGCGGTCGGGAGAGATGAGCTCGTCGAATCCGCCGGCGCGCACGGAATCGTGCAGCACCTGCAACTGTTGCGGGGTGAAAGGCGATTTGGATAGCACGAGGGTAGCGATGTTGTCGTGACTGGCAACGAATATGTAGGGACGGGCGTCTGTGATTCCCTCGTCGAGCAATGCGGCCGTGGCCAGACCGATCATGCGGCCGGTCTCATCGACATTGCTGGGGTTGTACCAGCGGCTTACGGTGAAAATGCCATTGTTGTTGAGGGCTTTAAGAAAAGCCCGCCAGCCTTCGAAGGTGTAGAGGCCATTCTCACTCAGGCTGAAGGCGCCGGCTCCGGTCGCAGCCCATGTATCGATCATGCTCATCTGCACCAGGTCGAATTTTTCATGAGTGGCGGCGAACCAGCTTCGAGCATCGTCGACGTGCAGTTTCAGATTCGGCAGCGCGTTGATGTTTGAGAAGTTGCTGTAAAAGGGATTGCGGGTGATGAGATTGATGAAGATAGGATTCAACTCGACGCCGGTGATGTCGCTTACTCCGAAGAGATGAGCTGTAAGAACGTCGCGGCCGCCGCCAACGCCGATTACCGCGGACTTGTGGATGCCGGGAAGGCGATAAGCCAAACCGACCAGATCGTACTTGAGGAAGTCGATGGAGTCGCGAGTGCCGTCGTAGTGAAAGATGCAGGTGCTGGCGAACCCATCGATATCGAGATAAGCCTCAGAGACGCGCAAATCAGGAGGCAGGTTGGGGGATGGTCCCCACAGGATTGGAGCGGCGTTAGCGGGACGTGTGGCCCTGATGCGGGAATATGAGTTCCACTTTTCGAACTTGTCGATTCTGCCGAGGGGATCGATGAGGCCCTTGGTGAGGATGGGATTGAATCCGTAGGGCGAGCCGGCATTGAATAAAGCAACGGTCAACATTGCGAAGGTAACCGCGGCGGGCTTTTCCCACAAGGGCCTCGACGTTTTGCCGGTCACATATCGTGCGCCGGAACTGGCGGCAAATGCAGCGGAGGACAGGCCGGACACGGCGCCGGCCACAATGACGGCGGTGGGCCCGTCAAATACGTTCAGCAGCGCCATTACCGCGATGCATCCCAGCGCAGCGCCGAGGAGATCAACTCCATAAACCTGCCCGGTGGGAAAAGGGCTGCGGGTCAACGACAGGCTGACTACCACTCCGGCGAATACGTACGGGATGGCCATGACTGCCAGGAGCAGAGCCCACGCTACTACAGTGGTGAGCGTCCAGGCCGGCGAGGTGATGAGGCAAAATTGCACAACGATGGACGCCGGCATAGCCAGCGCGGTGTAGAGCGCGAACTTTGAAAGCGTGATGGGCAACTGCTCAGTGTCAAAGCGCTCTCGCCAGTGATAGACCCAAACTGCGCCCACGGTCATGCCCAGCATGGCTACGCTGATGGCAAAGAAGGCCAGGTAATACCAAGTGATGACCGACATGATTCGGGTTTGGAGAATTTGGAAGAGCAGAGAGGAAAAGCTGATGAGGAAGACGCCGGAGAGAAATGGAAACTTACGCAAGCCGCCTGAAGGCGTCATCGGTTATGGCTCCCTTGGTTGTTGTGCAAGTATATTTCACCTTGGCAGGAGGGACTTGTCACTCACACAAAAGAGCAGTGCGGGACTGTTTTGGGCCGCATTTCTCACACTGAGTGGAGTTTGAGTGGCGCCAGTTTTGCCTCAAAAGCAGCAAGTCAGCGTCCGCCTGCGGCGGACATGGCAAGTCAGCAAGTCAGCGCGATGCGGGTTCTTAGGCGGGCATTAATGCCCGCGCTTTGGAGATGCAATCGCCTTTAAGGACTTACGGTGGCGGGAAGGATTTCGTCTACGTCTACCCACTGGGTGGGGTACTGGCCTGTATAGCAGGCGGTGCAGTAGCCCACTTTTTTCTCGTCCTGAACGGATTGAAGCAGGCCTTCGAGGGAGAGGTAGGCAAGCGAATCGGCTTCAATATATTGGCGAATCTCTTCAACGGAATTGTTGGCGGCGATGAGGTCTTTTTTGCTGGGTGTATCGACGCCGTAGAAGCAGGGCGAAATGGTGGGCGGACAACTGATGCGGAGATGCACTTCAGCCGCGCCGGCGCCGCGGACCATGCGCACGATTTTGCGCGAGGTGGTGCCGCGAATGATGGAGTCGTCGATGAGGATGACGCGCTTGCCTTCGAGCAGGTTGCGGACCGGGTTGAGCTTGAGGCGAACACCGAAATCGCGGACGCGCTGCTCGGGTTCAATAAAGGTGCGGCCGACATAATGATTGCGGATGAGGCCGAGGCGGAAGGGAAGGCCCGCTTGCTCTGCGTATCCTAGAGCCGCGGTTACGCCAGAATCGGGCACAGGGACGACAACGTCGGCGTCGACGTGGGATTCGCGGGCGAGTTGGCGGCCCATTTGATCGCGCGACTCCTGCACCCAACGGCCGAATATTTTGCTGTCGGGGCGCGCAAAGTAGACGTGCTCAAAGACGCAGCTTGATTGGGGAACGCCGGAGGCGTACTGGCGGCTAGTGACGCCGTCACCGGTGACCATAACGAGTTCGCCGGGAAGAACGTCGCGCAGGTACTCGGCGCGGAGTAGATCGAAGGCGCAGGATTCAGAGGCGAAGACGATGGTGTCGGGCTCGCCGGGGTTGCGGATGCGGCCGATGGATAGAGGACGGAATCCGCGAGGATCGCGCGCGGCGAAGATGCGGTCGCGCGTGAGCATGACGATGGAGAACGCGCCCTCAAGCTGGGCAAGCGAGTCGGCAATGGCGTCTACCAGCGTTGAAGCCTGTGAGTGGGCGATAAGTTGGACGATGATTTCGGAGTCGGATGTGGTTTGGAAGTATGCGCCGGCGCGTTCAAGGCGGGTGCGGAGATTGCCGAGATTCACCAAGTTGCCATTGTGGGCAATGGCGATGAGGCCCTTGGTGGATTCAACGCGAATGGGCTGGGCGTTGAGCAGGGCTGAGTCGCCGGTGGTGGAGTAGCGCGTGTGTCCGATAGCCATGGGGCCAGGCAGCTTGCGGAGCACGTCGTCAGTGAAGATTTCAGAGACGAGGCCCATGCCCTTGATGTTGGCCAGATGCAAGCCGTCGGCGGTTGCGATTCCGGCTGATTCCTGCCCGCGATGTTGGAGAGCGTAAAGGGCAAGGTAGGCCTGGCGGGCTGCGTCCGGGTGGCCGTGAATGGCTACTACGCCGCATTCTTCGTGGAGTTCGTCTCCGTCGGAGACGAACTCCGGTGAATGAGTGAATGAGTGAACGAGTGAACTGGACGCGTGTGCGCGAAGGGATTCCGAATCATCGACCGCGCCGGGGACGCCCTGAAAGAGCAACCGCGTCATGCAGTTACCTCTTCATGAATGTTGGCTTCAAGAGACGAGGACCAGATCTTGCGAAGGTCAGATAGGGGTGCAGAGATGAAGGGTTCGCGATCGACCGAGATTTCAAGTCGTGCGCCGCCGGTTGTTCCGATGCGAGCGGCGATAAAGCCATGCTTCGATGCAAGGTTTTCAATTTCGGTGAAGTCGTCGGGCGAGGAGGAAAGTAGCATGGTGGTCGCGGGCTCGGCAAACAGGCCGAAGAGCGGATGGGCGAGGAGCGATGGGTCCTGCTCGACGGTGGCTCCGATGGAGTGCGGGAAGGCCGCCTGGGCGAGGGCTACGGCGATGCCGCCATCAGATATGTCGCAGGTCGAATGCACGATTCCGCGCTCGGCAAAAAGCACGAGCAGTTTGTGGAGGCGGGCTTCAGCATCGAGATCGAGCGGCGGCGGTTGGCCCCATATTCCGCCGAGGACTACCTTGGCATACTCCGAAGAGCCGAAGACGGAGAGGTTAGCGGTGGCGTCGGCGTCGGAGGCATCCGGCTCGTCTTTTGGCGCTGATGGATCCTCGTACGCGGGGAGCGGAAGTTGGCTCATGGGCAGCGGTTGGATCGGAACGTCGAGGTCGGGATCGGGAGTTTGACCGTTCGGGACAGGCCAGAGCAGGACGATGGCGTCGCCGGCGCGCTGAAAGTGTGCGGGCACTGCGTTGGTAACGTCGTCGAGAATGCCGACGATGCCAAGAACTGGCGTGGGATTAATGCCGACGCCGCGCGTTTCGTTGTAGAGCGACACGTTGCCACCGGTGATGGGCGTGCCGAGCGCCGTACATGCTTCTGCGATGCCGTCGATGGCTGCGGAAAGCTGGGCCATGATCTCAGGCTTTTCAGGGTTGCCGAAGTTGAGGCAATTGGTGGCCGCGACAGGAACCGCGCCGGAAGAAGCCACCTTGCGAGCACATTCGGCCACGGCGTGCATTGCGCCGAGTTTGGGATTGAGCCAGCACCAGCGACTGTTGCCGTCGAGGGCCATTGCCAGGCCGCGTTCCGGCTTTTCTTTTCCCTGCTCGCTGTTGCCTGTTCCCTTGATTCTCATGACCCCGGCCTCGCCGCCCGGGCCGATCACGGTGTTGGTCTGCACCATGGAGTCGTACTGCTCGTGAATCCAGCGCTTGGAACAAACGTTGGAGGAGGCGAGGAGCTTTTTGAGGTCGGCTGTGAAGTCCCGCTGGGATTCGAGTTCGGTTTCGATGAAGTCAGGAGGGTCGAGCGGTGCGGGAGAATTCCACACGCCGACGGGACGATGGTAAAGCGGAGCGTCGTCAGTGAGAGATTGATTGGGAATGTCGGCTACGAGCTGGCCGTGATGACGGATGCGGAGTCGCGGCTGGGGCTGAACGGTGCCGACGATGTTGGCGTCGAGACCCCATTTTGAGAAGACGCTGAGGACTTCGTTTTCACGGCCATTCTCGGCAACCAGAAGCATGCGCTCCTGGCTTTCAGAAAGCATGATTTCGTAAGCAGTCATGCCGGTTTCGCGCTGGGGCACATGGTCGAGCTCAACGTCGAGGCCCACGCCGCCGCGCGCACCCATTTCGCAGGTGGAGCAGGTGAGGCCGGCCGCGCCCATGTCTTGAATGCCGACGATGGCTCCGGTCTTCATGGCCTCGAGGCAAGCCTCGAGAAGCAGCTTTTCCATAAAGGGATCGCCGACCTGCACGTTGGGGCGCTTGGCTTCGGTGCCTTCGTGGAATTCTTCGCTGGCCATGGTTGCGCCGTGAATGCCGTCGCGGCCAGTTTTGGCGCCTACATATATGACAGGGTTGCCGGTGCCACTGGCTTTGCCGTAAAAGATTTCATCCTTCCGGACGAGGCCGAGGGCGAAAGCGTTTACGAGGGGGTTGCCGTTGTAACAGGGGTCGAACTTTGTTTCGCCGCCGAGGTTGGGCACGCCGAAGCAGTTGCCATACCCGGCGATGCCGCCGACCACGCCTTCGAGGATGGAGTGATTCTTGTGGACGACTTCGCGATCCGCGGTACCAGGCTCGATAGGGCCGAAACGGAGCGAGTCCATCACAGCGAGGGGGCGCGCGCCCATGGTGAAAATGTCGCGCAGAATGCCGCCAACGCCAGTGGCCGCGCCCTGGTAGGGCTCAATATAGCTGGGATGATTGTGACTCTCAATCTTGAAGGCGCAGGCCCATCCGTCGCCAACGTCGATGATGCCGGCGTTTTCTCCGGGGCCCTGGACGACGCGATCGCTTTTGGTAGGTAAACGCTTGAGGTGGACGCGGCTCGACTTGTAGGAGCAGTGCTCACTCCACATAACGCTGTAGATACCCAGCTCAGTAAGAGAGGGGACGCGGCCAAGCGCGGCCAGGATGCGGTCATATTCGTCGGGCGTGATGCTATGTTGAGCCAGCAATTCAGGGGTTACCGTTGCCGGCTGAGGTGCAGATGCGGAAGGGGCAGTTGTCATCGCGGTCACCTTCATTGTCGCACGGCTGTAAAGATGGCCATCCGCAGTTTGTGTAACAGTTTTCCGCAGCTCGAGGGCCGCTTTTCCGCAGGTTCCTGTGTGGCATCGATTGGAGTGTCCGCAGTTGGGCGAGATGGCCGGCTGAATGGCTGCAAATGGCCAAGATGCAACCAGACAGCAAGTTCGCTTCGCTCGAGCCGATTCACTGATTCTCAGTTTGGCTAACCTCGCGCGGTTCTGAGCGACTGGGAATGCTGACTGGGGCGATTCCAGAGTGGAGGTATTCTGCCGGTCGGCATTTGGGTGCTTCAAAACTCATGGCGCCTGAACTGGAATCGTGATGCGGCTCTATGCGATACTTTGATGACCCACCAATCCTGGCCGGGATGGCGGAACTGGCAGACGCAGCGGACTCAAAATCCGCCGATCGCAAGGTCGTGGGGGTTCGACCCCCCCTCCCGGCACCATGACTAAACTTATTTAAAGTCAATTAGTTGGCAGATATCGAAATCGTTTGTGCCAAAATTGTGCCAAGAATGTGCCAGGATTGTGCCAAGACTCCCCTTTTCGGCATCACTAAGTCGACAACAGTCAGTGTCGAGGTTTGCGACTCGGTTACGCCCCAAAACCTGCGACAAGTACCCTCGCGAATGATTCGAATACCAACGGCTGAACGGCTTTCGATTTTTCCGGCACATGTCTTGCGCATCGCCGATGCACGACACATGGCAATCGCCATGCGGATCTCCTGTGGCGAGCATTTTCTTGATGGGCATGATTATTTGCAAGCAACGCCCCTTCAGTAAAAACTAAATTCTTCCGATAAACCTGGTGAAGGGTCATCATCTCTGCGGACGAGGAGAACCAATGAATTACTCCTATGGAAACGCGACACCAGGATGGAAGTCGAAGCGAAAACACATATTGGCCACAAGGCTGACTGCCCTAATCGAGGAGTTTGCGACTAATGAAACTGGCGTTTCACGAGACGCACCCCCTTACGTGGAGGTGGATCCAGAAAGGGGTGTCGTCTCCATTCGGCGGCTTACAGACCTTTCCAACAATCCGGCCGACAAACTTACCTCACAGGCTGACGCGGTGTACACGGAGGTCATGGACCTGCGATCTCCGAAATCTGGTTTGCCTCAGAACCCAATCGGAATAAGCTAATCAGAAATCGAAACAGCCTGGTGCGATCCGAGCAAGCAAGAAATTCACCTGAAGTGCTCTCCAGGCGAGCCGCGTCCGTTTCGTGCGGCATACTCCCTGCACACCAGCCAGCGCGCGAAATAGCAAAACTCCCATTCCAACGGCTTGGCCGACTGTTGCCGGATCAGTAGTGCGGTACCCCGATACGAGAATGGCACGCCGAGTTTTCCCGAGCTAAGAGCGCGCTGTTCGCCACCCTTGTTCGAATGCCCACAAGATCGTTTACTCCGATTGCGTCACAGTCGCACTTCCAGTGAGAGCGCGGGAAAGGAGAATTCAAGGCCACCGACCGTGAGCGTTGCGGTCGTGTCTCCGTAGCGATCTGCTGCTCGCTTATGATCCGGGCGGTAAGAAAGCTTTCCCCAAAGCATTGCTAGAGAATGGGAGGATTGCTTCCACAGTTCTTCAAAGGCGCGCTCCAGCACCAATGGCACAGCTTGCTTTTCCAGAAAGCCCGTTTGTTCGGCACCCCGGCAAATGACTACGGCCTCCACCCTGTCGATCGGTTGTCGAACTTTTGGCTCAGTTCGCTGCGAACCGATGCCGGTGTCGTAATGAGGTCCATTCTGGGCTCTCCTCTCTCCGATCTGCTTTTGAGAGCGCATTATCTAGGATAAGATACTTTGAAAAGCATGTCACCTTTGTGATATTCTTTTTTTGCATTGAAACGCTCTCAAAGGCAGATTAAACAGGATAATCTGCTTTTAAAGGATGACCTTGCGCCGAAACATGCTCCTCGAAGCCCAACCCTACCCCGTCGAACAGGCGCTCCAGAAACTGGGAGCCAATCTCCGTAAAGCACGCCTGCGTCGGCATTTGAGGATTGAGGATGCCGCGGAAAAAATCGGTACCGGCCTCAGAGCAGTGAGCGATGCCGAGCGTGGCAAGGCCTCCACCGGAATCGCTGTCTATGCGGCGCTCCTTTGGGCCTACGACTTGCTCCGACCTTTTGAAGATCTTGCCAATCCGCTCAAAGATGACCAGGGGCTTGCGCTCGCCAGCCGCCATGATCGTGTGCGTGCGCGCCGCAGTCGAGGGCTCGACAATGACTTCTAGCCGCCCCAGTGAATGCTTTATCTACATCACTCTGCCCGGCGCGCGCACGGCCGTTACGGCAGGTCGATTCGTTCTCGAACGGACACCGAGCGGCGAAGCCCTAGGACGATTCGTCTATGGCCGATCCTATCTGGCGAATGCAGATGCGGTAGAAATTGACCCGATCGAGCTCAAGCTGTCCGATCAGACATATGAAACGGTGCGTCTCAACGGGGTTTTCGGCGCCCTGCGCGATGCTGGACCCGACTCTTGGGGGCGGCGCGTCATTGAGAAACATGCCGGCATTCCCAAACTCTGGGAATTGGATTACCTTCTTGAATCGCCTGATGACCGCGCCGGAGCTCTCGGTTTCGGCGAGAAGGTCTCTCCTCCTGCGCCTCTTCGCAAGTTCAATCAAAGCCTGGACCTCGCTCGCCTCCAGGAGACCGCAGAGGCTCTCATTCGCGATGAGCTACCTTCTGACCCAAATGCTCAACAGGTGCAGGAACTGCTCCTCTTGGGCACATCCATGGGCGGGGCTCGCCCAAAGGCCGTAATACAGGACCAGGGTGAATTCTGGATCGCCAAATTTGCGCGCCCCGACGATCGCTGGAACTACGAACGGGTGGAACACGCCATGCTGCGGCTCGCACAGCAATGCGGCATCACGACGGCAGAGAGTCGAATCGAGACTATCGCTGGCAAAGATGTTTTGCTCGTTAAGCGATTTGATCGGCGCGTTGTCGCAGACGGCTACACCCGAGCACGGATGATCAGCGGCTTGACCGTGCTACGCACCGACGACGCTGTATCAAACAGAGACCGCTGGTCCTATATTCTGCTCGCCGAAGAAATGCGACGCGTTGTCCATGAGTCGAAACGGGACACACGCGAACTCTTCTGCCGCATCGTGTTTAATGCGCTGATCTCAAATCTCGACGATCATCCTAGGAATCACGCACTCCTCGCTCCCGATCGCCAATGGCGGCTGTCTCCCGCTTATGACCTGACTCCAGCTCCTCAGATAGGCCAGGACCATCGCGATCTGGCGATGGTGTGCGGCGATCAGGGACGATTTGCCAACGCGCGCAACATTCTTTCACAGCACGCCCGGTTTCTCCTCGACCGCGAGGAGGCTCAAAACATCATCACTACGATGACCGAACAAGTCACCAGCACCTGGAACGAGACGGTCCGAGCTTGTGGTGTCTCCGCCCGAGACGCTGAAACGATCCGCTCGGCATTTGCCTACCCAGGATTCTTACGGGGGTGGTAACAAGCACGCCCATTGAAGCTAGAGGCAATCCGCCATGGAAAAAACGCAAAACCGAATCTCAAGTCCAGAAGCGACAGGTGGTGCAGGCCCAACTTTTGAACAGAAAGCGGGCGTCTATTGGCGAGTGCAACTGTTGGTGGGCTGCATTCCGCCGAACTTTGTCGACTCGGTTGTAGCGGGCGTTCCAAACCGAACATCTTGGCTGGAACACAGACGACCTGCTCATCACCTGCGCCAACGGTGCAGGTCAAACAAAACAACTAGCGGCACAAGTCAAGCGAACATTTGCCGTAAGCGCCTCGGACGAAGAGTGCGCGAAAGCGATTCTCGATTTCTGGAAAGACTTCAACAACCCGAACAATTTCACACTTCATGATCGATTCTTGCTCACCACGCAGCGCGGAACAAACACGCTTCTTGAGCCAATCGATGATCGGCGCGAGAGCGCGCAAATCCGCGACGTCGTTGAAAGCCTTGTTGAAGCCAGGCTGCTTCTGGGCCGCCGTAATCGGGCTGTAGTCGTCTTTGGGGCGGTCTATGTGGAAGTTGTAGTCATCCGTGTTTTCGCGGATGTGAATGCCGTCGAGCTTCGCGTTGAGATACCAAGTGAGGTCGCCCAGATCCTGCTGGTAATAGGGGTCAGTGTTCGGGCCCGCGACCGCGGCAGAGAGTTCGCGCAGACGTGCCTGCGGCTCGGTACGCAGCCGCACCAGGTTCAGCAGTTCTTGAATTGCGCGTTCCGAAATGCCCGTCAAGTGTCGGCTGCGGATCGATTCGAGCTGTTGCTGGGCCTGCTTCATCTGATCGGAGTCGAAACCGGCCAGCGGCTGGCTGTCGTTCGGAGCAGCCGAGAGAAAAGCGTCACGCACCAGTGCGCGAGCTACGAGGTAGGCGGCGATGCCATGCCAGGAAGAGGACGTGTCTTCTGCGATGGCTTGGAAAGAGACTCGGGCCGGGGCGAACTGCGCGGCGTAGAACTGTGCAGCCGCCAACTGGTAAGCGCGGGTGAGCTAGGACGGCATTGATCATCTGGAGCGCCAGGCAGGACTCGAACCTGCGTGTGACGGCATTAGAAGTGCCGTGCCTCATCCGTTTCGGCCACTGGCGCTCATTGGTGGAGCCGGTGGGACTTGAACCCACATTGGGATTTCTCCCGCTGATTAAAAGTCAGGTCTCTGCATCCAATTCGAGTACGACTCCAAAGTTGGTGGGTCACCGGGAAGTCGAATCCCGTCCGAGCGGTTAAGAGTCGCCTATGCTGCCGTCAACACCTGTGACCCATTGGTGGAGGTACCGGGAGTTGAACCCGGAGACTCGCGCTTATAAGGCGCGGGCTACATACCGATAGCAGCTATACCTCCAAATCTTGGTGGCTGCGGTCAGATTTGAACTGACTACCTTGCGCTTATGAGACGCCTGCTCATACGCATGAGCTTCGCAGCCTTGGCGAGGGTGGCGGGCATCGAACCCGCTTCATTCGGCTTTGGAGGCCGACGTTCTACCAGTCTGAACTTCACCCTCATTTTCAAAGAACAATAAAAGACCCCGACCTGGGTCGGGGTCTGGTGCTCATTCGACGTATGCACTCAGACCCTCAAGACACGACTCCCCAAATAACCCGCTTGCTGGTCACTCTGACTATGTCGCGTTTGAAGGTCCTAAGCATCATGTCAATTCACCATCACTTCTTTGAAGACATCTGTAGTACGAATTGTGGAGCGTCCGGCAGGACTCGAACCTGCGTGCACTTCGTTCGTAGCGAAGGCCATCAATCCTCTCTGGCACGGACGCTCAAATCTTTGGTCGGGGAACTGAGAATTGAACTCAGACCACGTGCTCCCAAGGCACGGATGCAACGCATTACACTATTCCCCGTGGTGCCAGCCCAGCGAGTTGAACGCTGCTCTGAAGTTTTCAGCGGAGCGTATCGACCGCGCATACGTGACTGGCGAAATCTGGTGGACCTAGTCGGCTCTGCCCCGACCGCCTCCGCATTGCAAGTGCGGCGCTCTCCCTGAATGAGCTATAGGCCCGAAACTGTGCCGGGGAATTTCACCTCGGCGAATG
>Ga0302200_10002319_pt1 | contig 16844 bp, 14 predicted proteins | sample II_Bog_N3_1_FD_194585 | JGI IMG/M metagenome (GOLD analysis project Ga0302200, IMG submission 194585) | Peat permafrost microbial communities from Stordalen Mire near Abisko, Sweden - II_Bog_N3_1 | ecosystem: Environmental > Terrestrial > Soil > Wetlands > Peat | place: Sweden: Abisko... | reverse complement strand
TCCGCCTCGCATCGCGTTCAGCCGCAGCCGTCTCCCGCCCAATCCACTTCTTGCGCAGCAGGCCCGCAAGCATCGGAAGCGTGGCCGCCGTTGCCGTGCGCAGCGTAGACACCTTCACCGGCTCACCCAAAGCCAGCCGGGTAAGCACACGCCGCTCCATATCCTGTTCTTCCTTTGACAGCCGCCCTCGCCGCTTTGCGGGTGCCCCAGGTCTCGCCCCTGAGACCTGGGAGTCAATCCCATCCCCATCCAAACCTGACGCCCCAGAGCTCGATCCGGAGGGAGGCAGGGGTTTCAACCCCCGCATAATGTCGCCCAAATCATCGTGGGCTTCAGCCCCGGAGGTACCGCCGGCAAGCCCCGAATCCCCATCCACACTCCGAGCCAGCACATCCCGCCCCAAATCCGTAATCCGGTAATAAACCGTTCGCCGCACCTCCGCCATGAGCGGCAGCATCCCTCGCAGCACCTCGCCCAGCGGCGCAAGGTAATACTGAGCCATCCACTCTGCCAGCGTCAGCAGTGGTTCGCTCAGCAGCGGCTCATCGTCCAGCACAGCCTCCAGGTAACGCACCTCCACATCCGCCGGAGCCTTCGCCCCGACCGCAGTCACCACGCCAATCAGTTTCTCGTTCCTGAACGGCGCAATCACCCGCGCCCCGCGCAGCGCAATCTGTCCCTCGCGAACCGCGTAAGTAAACGTGCGGTCCAGCGGAACAGGCAGCGCAATTTCGCAGTAAACGGGCATCGGAGGCAACAATAAGTGTAGGGGATCGCCCTTCTTTTTCAGCGCCCCGACCCGCCGCGCCGCAAAATCCGTTTTTCCGCCGATTACAATCCCGCCCTCACCGAGTACAATTCATTGCGATGACACCCAAGCCCGCTACCACCGCCGATGTAGCGCCCGCCTCCGAGCCGGCCGCTGTGCCCACCACCTGTTCTCCCATCACGCTCTCCATCGACATCGGCGGCTCCGGCCTCAAAGCCATGCTTCTCGACCCCGACGGAAAGCCGGTCAGTGATCGCCAGCGCGTCGTCACCCCTGCGGTGCCCGCTCCCGATGCTGTGCTTAGCGGCCTCGACCAGTTGCGCGTGCTCTTGCCAGGCTTCGATCGTGTTTCCGTGGGTTTTCCCGGCGTCATCAAGAAGGGCGTCACATGGACCGCAGCCAATCTCCACGCCGGTTGGATGGGTTTCCCCCTCCAGGCCGAACTCGAGAAACGTTGGGGAAAACCCGCGCGGGTTGCCAACGATGCCGCCGTGCAGGGCTACGGCGCCATCCAGGGCGACGGCGTCGAGCTCGCCATCACGCTGGGCACCGGCCTGGGGTCGTCTCTGTTCACCGACGGACGCCTCTGCCCCGGCCTCGAACTGGGCCACCATCCCTGGCGCAAAGGCAAAACCTACGAGGATCACCTGGGCCGTCGCGGTCTCGACAAATACGGCAAAAAGGAATGGAACAAGCTGCTCCAGGAGGCGATTGCCCAGACCCTGGCCACCTTCAACTGGGACCACCTCTACATCGGCGGAGGCAATACCAAAAAGATCGACTTCACGCCGGGCAAGCATGTGCAAATCGTCTCCAACGAAACCGGCCTCCTCGGCGGCGTGGCTCTGTGGCGCGAGCCCGCATAGTACATCGGTTGTTGATCGAAAGGTCCGGAGAGAGCAGGGGGTCTTAACCCCCTGAAAATGCGGCAAATCGATAAGGCCTTCAGGTCCGGGCCTTTCACTTACCGGGATCTGCGGAAAATAGAACTGTAGTACAGCGGCTCCATCGGAAAAAATACATGGGATATTACACGCGGGTTCTCTCAAAAGATGAAGCGTTTCCTCCCTTCGACGAGCTCGCGCAGTTGGTTCGAACCGAGCATCCCGACTTCAAGCTGTCCATCGAAGAAGGAACCGAAGAGGAGTGGGAGACGCTTCTGCTGTCCTCCAACGACGAAGTCGAGGTCGCGCTCATCGAGCGCAACCCCGTCGCCGATGGCTCCATGGGCCAGGACGAAGTTGCTGAATTCATCGAGGAGACTCAGGAATGCATGCCTGAGACCGGCGTCGCCTGGCTCCACGACTATCTCGCCTCGGTCAAAACGGTCTATGCATTCCAGCACCTGCAAGGGTCGGATCTCGACGATGGCAACAACGCTCTCCATGCCCTGCGCACAACTCTGTGGAGCCGCGGAGATGCAATCATTCAAGCCGATGGTGAAGGCTTCACCAACGAGGAGGGCTTCCACATTGTCTGGCAGTTTTCCGACACCGTCTCCGGCCCATGGGAAATGGGCATCCTCCAGGGCGACACATGGCACCATTTCAAAATGGACCTGGGCGACCCCGAACACCGCGAAGCCTTCATGAGAGGCGAAGTCCCCGACGACGTATCGGTACTATCTCCATCCGACCGCATTTAGTAGCCGAAGTATGAACGAATCGGCGCATCGGCAACTTTCAAACCGCCCCGCTGTGCCCGCCGTCACCCCAGCCCTCGATTCGCATCCGATAGAATCGGCATGAGGATCCTTGAAAAATGCCGCGTAAAGCACTCATTGCCGCCAATTGGAAGATGTTCAAGACGCCAGCCGAAGCCCTGGCTTTTATCGATGCCTTTTTGCCGCTCGTTGTCGCCCACCACCGCGACGAGATCGCCCTGTTTCCCTCCCCCGTGCTGCTCCCAACCGTAATCGCAGTCGCCAAAGGCTCCAACGTTGCCGTCGGCGCGCAGAACATTCACTTTGCCGAGGAGGGCGCCTACACCGGCGAAACCTCCGTTGGCCAGCTTCTCGCCGTCGGCGGAACGCATACGCTGATCGGCCACTCCGAGCGCCGCCAGTACTTCGCCGAGACCGACGAAATCGTCAACAAGAAGCTATTCACAGCGCTCAAGCACAGCGTTATTCCCATAGTCTGCATTGGCGAAGTGCTCGCCGAGCGCGAGGCCGGCCTGACGGCAAGCGTACTCAAGACCCAGATCACCGGCGCACTCGCGGGAATATCCGCCGAGGCAGCCGCGCCCATCGTCATTGCTTACGAGCCGGTTTGGGCCATCGGCACCGGCAAAACCGCCACGCCCGAGATCGCCGTCGACGCGCACAAAATCATCCGCGCTGAAGTTGCGAAACTCCTCGGCGAAGATGTGGCCGCGGCCATTCGCATTCTCTACGGAGGCAGCGTCAAGCCCGACAACGCCACCTCGCTCATCGGCCAGGAAGAAATCGACGGCGCGCTGGTAGGTGGCGCAAGCCTCAAACCCGACTCGTTCGCGGCCATAGTCAAGTACTAGGCGGGTGCCCCGGGTCTCGCTTTTGAGACCCGGGATCGCGCATCGCTACCTCAGCGGATCAACCGGCAGCGTCCAGCCTTCCTTCTCGCCCTTGTTCTGTTCCTTCAGCCAGTCCATCAGCGGCTTGAAGTACTCCACAATGGCCGATGCGTCCGCCTTGTCCGTTCCGGTCATGGCCTTCAATTCCTCAGGCCAAGGCTTGGAACGGCCCATCTCCAGCATTGCATTCAGCCTCGCTCCGGCTTCCTTCGAGCCGTATACCGAGCAGCGGTTCAGCGGGCCCCGGTATCCCGCGGCCTGGCACATCGCGCGGTAAAACTGAAACTGATAGACGCGAGCCAGAAAATACCGCATGTAGGGCACATTGGCGGGAATATGGTATTTCGCGCCTGCATCGAAATCCGCCTCGCTGCGAGCCACCGGCGGCGCAACGCCTTGGTACTTCTCCCGCAAAGCCCACCACGCGCTGTTGTAGTGCTCAGGGGTTACCTGCCCTGAAAACACCTCCCAGCGCCACTTGTCGATCAGCAGCCCGAACGGCAGAAACGCGATCTTGTCCAGCGCCGTGTGCAGCAGCAATGGTATGTCGGCGCTGGTCGGCGGAACTTTGTCGATCAGTCCCAGTTTCTTCAAGTAATCCGGCGTCACGTTCAGTGCAATCGAGTCGCCGATAGCCTCATGAAACCCATCGTTGGCGCCGTCGCGAAACAGAAACGGCTGGTTGCGATAAGCCATCTGGTAGTAGTTGTGGCCCAATTCGTGGTGTACGGTTACAAAGTCGTCCGCAGTGGGCTGGAAGCACGCCTTGATGCGCACGTCCAGCTCGTTATCGATATCCCAGGCGCTCGGGTGGCACACCACATCGCGGTCGCGCGGATGCGACAGCATAGACCGCTTCCAGAACGTATCGGGCAACGCCGCGAAGCCGAGCGACTTGTAGAAACCCTCGCCATAGCGCACCAGTTGCGGCGCGTCGGTGTTGCGCGCCTTCAAAATCGCTCCCAAATCGTAAGGCAGCGGCTCCGAGGGCGGCGCAACCACGTCGTAAATGTTGCCCCACTCCTGCGCCCACATGTTCCCAAGCAGGTCCGCGGGAATCATCCCGTCCGGGCGGCGCGCCGCGTCGCCATACTTCTCGATTAGTTTGTGCCGCACATAGGTATGCAGCTCGCGGTACAGAGGTTCGACCTGCGTCCAAAGCCGCTCAATCTCGGCCTGGAACTCCTCAGGCGTCATATCGTATTGAGATCGCCACAGCGCCCCAGTGTCGGCAAATCCCAGCTCACGCGCCCCCTGGTTGCTCAGTTCGCCCAGGCGCGCATAGTCGCTACGCATGGGCGCGCCCACCGCATGCCAACCCGCCCACATCGCTGCCAGTTCCTTTGGATCGCGGCTCTGAGCCATCTTCACGCCAAGCTCGTCAATCCCCAGGCAGTGTTCGGGATCGGCATCGGGGCAGTACTTCGCCCGTCCGTAAGCGGCATTCAGCTCCGATGCTTTCTGTGTTGTCTCCGCTCGAAGCCTGGGGTCCGAAGGCGCGGGCAGGCCAATGCTCAATTTCAGCAGCATCAGCTTGCGCGCCGCATCGGGCGGCAGCGCCAACCCATCGAACCGCCGCGCCTCGCCGATCAGCGCAGTCTGCCGCGCGATTCCCTTGTCGGTGGCCTGGGCCAGCAGCGTCACTGTATCGTCGGTTATGTAGGTGTTCTGCACCCACGCAATGCGCGCAACATCCACGTTTATCGCGTTCAGTTCCTTCTCCACGCCATCGATAAAGGCCTGCGCATCGGCAACGGTGGGTTTGGCGGCGCTTGCACTTTGCGCCGGAGCCGTCGAGGCACACGCAAAAAATCCTGCCAAAGCCAGCGCTGAAAAGGAGGACCGATAAAGTCTGAAGAACATGGCAAGGGGAATATATCACGCTCCGCGCCCGTCTGCGCCTGGTTCACGGTATTCCTTCGAGGCCTTCTGGAACTGTTTCCGCGCTCATCCGGCCGCCGATACGCCGAATCGTTTTGTTGAAAGCTTCGAAAAGGGTCATGGACGCATCGAAACCCGCCGCTGCCGGGCCTTCGCTCAACTCGATTGCCTGCACAAGCCGGAACAATGGCCGGGGCTGAAGTCGCTTGCGGTCGTCGAAAGCCAACGCGAGATCAACGGCAAAACCACGCTGGAGCGGCGTTTGTAAATCGGCAGCTTAAACCCCGATGCGGAACGGATCGGAACTGCGATTCGCGCCCACTGGTCGGCGGAAAATTGCCTGCACCGGTGCTTGGATATTTGCCTTCAACGACGACCAAATGCGCGCACAGGCCACTCGGCACACAACCTGGCCACGCTCAAACACATTACCCTGAACCTGATCCGCATGGACCCGGGAAAACGAAAGGGAGGTATCAAGGCCAGACGCCCGATCGCCGCCACCAGCGACAACTACCGCGCCGAACTCTTCGGACTCGCTTGAGGGGGCATTCATGCAATCGCCCTGTGAGGACAACCGTTCTCAATATAGGCGGACAACATTCTCATTCGCCGGGAACTTTTTGTCGTCTCATCGTATTACCAGTTGCGAAGGGTCTGGTCGAATCGTCATGCAAGACGGAATACCCACGTTCGTTCTAGACTCGGAGGCAACGAAACCATCCACTATGAGCGACGCGCCCCGAAATCTCGAATCGGCCGATTCCGCATTGTTGTTGACCGATGAGCAGTTGATGGTCGCTTTTTCGCGCGGGTCCACGGATGCATTCAGCGCGTTGTTCCAGCGCTACAAACAGCCGCTCTTTGGATTCTTTCGCCGCCGCCTCGCAGATCCCGCTCAGGCGGAAGAATTGACGCAGGAGACTTTTCTCGCTGTACTCCGCGCTTCGTCGCGATATGAAGCATGCGCACTCTTTCGAACCTGGCTCTATGCCATCGCCTTCAAAATTCTGCGTGCGCATCGGAGGAAGGCAACATTTCGAGCACTGTTTCACGGGGACCAGCCTGCCGGCCACGAGCCATCCATCGAAAACTCTATCGATGCAGAGGTGATTCTGCGCGAAGGAATCGGCAAGCTGGAACAAGTAGATCGTGAAATTCTGATGCTGCGCGAGTTTGAGCAATTGAGTTATGCGGAGATTGCCGAGTTATGCAGTCTGCCGCTCAACACGGTTCGTTCGCGGCTGTTTCGCGCTCGGGCAGCTCTGCATGAACTGCTCGCCGCGCCGGCGCCTAAGTCGCCCGCCACAAATCTTGCGGAATCGGAGGGACGCATATGAACACCATCACCCATCCCGTCGCTCCTGAAGAAGTCATGGCCTGGCTCGACGGCGAACTCTCCAGCGCCGAGGCTCGCACGGTTGCCGCACATCTTGACGGCTGCGCCGAGTGCGCTGGCCTCGCCGCGCAGTTCCGCGGAATGTCGGAGTCGCTCTCCGGCTGGACCGTTCCGCCCGTCCCTTCGCAGCTGGAAGGTTCCATCACGGAACTGGCGCAACAGAAGTGCTCCGGGGCCACCCTTCCGAGGCAGAAGCTTTTCATTCGGCCCAGCTTTTGGACGTGGAGGCAATGGGCACTCGGGGCCGGGTGCGCGCTCGCAACAGTTCTGATCCTTGTGGCCATTGTCCCTACGGTTGTTTCCGTCAAGAAACCCGCGCAGTCTGTCGGTCCGACGGTGGCTCAAATGACTCAGATGCGTCAGGAAACCCCGGACACAGGCACGTACGCTTACTCGCGTGCCCAGGGCCTTCAAGGCGCCGCCCTCAAGGGCAAGAACCCCGCAGCGAGTTTTGGCGTCGCCGGGATGGAGGGGTTTGGAGTAGAAAAACTTTCGGCGCCGCCGCCCACGCCAGCCCAAAGTCGCGCAAAAGTTTTTAATTACCAAGATACTGGCCAGACAGATCGCGCCGTGTCCCAGGCTGCGCCCGCGCCCATGATCGCCCGCACCGTCTCGCTCACCATCACGGTGAAGGACTTCGCCACTGCTCGTGCAGCACTCGATGCCATCCTCGCGCGCCATCACGGCTATTCCGCTCAACTTACCGTCAGCACTCCGGAGAACTCCCCGCGCGCCTTCCAGGCATCTCTCCGCATTCCCGCGCCTGAACTCGCACCGGCTCTCACCGAGCTCAGGGCTCTTGGCCGGGTGCAGAATGAATCGCAGTCCGGCGAAGAGGTGACCCAGCAGCATACGGATCTGGTGGCGCGCTTGAAGAACTACCGCGAATCCGAGGAGCGTCTCCAGTCCATCCTGCGGCAGCGCACCGGCAAGGTTGAGGAGGTTCTCCAGGTCGAGGAAGAGATCGAGCGCGTTCGTGGCGAAATCGAATCCATGGAGGCCGACCAGAAGGCACTCGAACATCGTGTCGACTTCGCCAGCGTCGATCTTCAACTGAATGAGGAGTTCAAAGCGCAGTTCAGCGCACCCGACACGTCGGCCTCCACGCGCATGCATAACGCGTTCATAGCCGGCATGAGCAACGTCTCAGACACGCTGTTAGGAACCGTTCTTTTCTTTGAGGAATACGGCCCTGTGCTCCTGATCTGGCTGGCGATCTTCGGCCTGCCGGCGCTCATCGTGCTTCGTCGCTATCGCAAGGTGCGCAGGCGGCTCTAAGGCTGCGCATCATGCTCCGCAAACCACCCAACCACTCGTCGCTCAAACTCCAGCGGCTCGGCGCCAGCCGCGCCGGTGTGGCCCGCTTCCGCCGGCTCCCACAGCACCACTGCCGGCGTCCGCGAAGCACACCGCGCCAGAATCATCTCAGAATGCGACGGAGGCAGATTCGTGTCTCGCTTGCCGTGAATCAGCAGCACCGGAACCCGGCTCCCGGCCACGGCATCCTGCGGCGAATCCTGCTCAAGGTCTACTCCATACTTCCATCGCGCGTATTCAAACCCCGCCATCACGGCGGGCCGCAACAGCGTGCGCCCCAATCCTGCCCCGCGGCCAAACTTCTCCCCGAGCCGGTCATAGGACGCCTCCCTGAAACTTGCGTATGAGGACTCCGCCACCACCGCGCAAAACCCTGGCGCGGCCTTCAGGGATTCGAGCAATTGCGCGGCCCCCATCGATTCTCCCAACCCGTCGATGCAATGCGGAGAGTCGGCATGCTGAATCCAGTCGAACCAGCGTCGTATGTCTCCCGACTCCAGGACGCCGTAAGTGGCCAGGTCGCCGCCGCTAACGCCATGGGCCCGCGCATCCGGCAGCAAGACAGCATAGCCGTGGCGCAAGAACAGGTCGGCGTAACCCAACATGCCTGCCCGATTGCCGGTGTGCCCATGCAGCAGGATTACCGCATCGCCATTGCCGCTGACCGGGCGAATGCTCCAGGCTCGCAGCGTTGCCCCATCCGCGGCGGTAATGGCAACGTCCTCAAGCGCAGCATTGCTGCGCGAGGCAATGGCTGAGGCCAGCACCCCATCCTCATTGGTCAGCGCACGTTTGCCCGGATGCAACATCCACTCGGCGGCCACAATGCCGGTCGCGACACAAACAGCCAGCCAAAGCGTAACCAGTGTGAAAAGCCAAGCAGCATAAATGCGGAATCGCTTCATCCTTCCAAGTTTACGTTTCTCAGGACTCATGCGTTCCCGCTTCCAATGCGCGCCGGAATCGTGGCATACGCGCCAAGCGCAATTTCCTGGCGCATTCAGCGGGCGAGCCAAATAGGATAACGAAAGGAAATCCCGCGCCATGCCGACGAACATTTTTTCCTCCGCCCTTGCCGCAGCTGTATGTCTCACCGCATTGTCTTTGGTCCATGCGCAGTTGGTTACCATCCAGCCCATGGGGCCGGAGCTTCAAGTTGCAATACGAATGGAACCGACCGGCGAGGAATCGATCAACGTCTGGTCGAGAACCGACGCAGTCGATCTGCGCACGGTCTTGCCCGAGGTCCTGCATTGCGACGCCGGTATAAAGCCCAACCAGGACGGTCCCAACTCAATGACCTGTCTAAAAGGGTTCCGGCGCGACGGACTCGCACTTGAGGGGGTGGTTGACCTGGCGCCGATCGAGCGCAAGTTCAACGGATCGACCGCAATTCAACTCTGGCTTGGCTATCCGCACCTCGGATTTGAATCATCGTCGCTGCCGATGGAGAAGCAGCCAAGCCCAATGCGCATCGACGCCTCGGCTCGCTTCGACGCCGGCACTGTCCCGCCGGTGATTTACGTTCGATTTGGCTACCATCCCGATCAATTGGCAGCCATCTATCTCCCGCTGGCTCTTCTGGCGTTTGTGCTTACCGCGATGGCGGCGATGCTGGCACGGATCGGGTCGGCTGCTTTGGGCAGGCCAGTACTCCTGCTCGGCATGATCCTGTGGATGGGAATCGCTTCCGAGCTTCAGCTTGGAGCGCTGGCTCACATCCTGCTCTACGGCAGTTCGCTGGCACACCTCGCGGCACTCATCGCGGAAATCTGGCCGCCTTTGTTCTGCGTTGCTCTTGGAGTTGCGCTTGCAAGCGGAAGCCAGCCGGCCCAGAAGCCCCGCACCGGATTCGGCGAAGTCTTCTGGACCCTTGCGATCATTCCTCTTATATTGACGAGCGTCGTCGGCGCGCTCCCTTCAATGATGGCTCGGGAATGGCTCTCCGCAGTTCCATGGCTGGTTGCCGCGCCTCTGTTCGCCCTGCTTCGCCGCGCATGGATACGCGCTACCGCCGGCTCGAGCGTCCGCCAGTTAACCGAAGGCGAGCTCAAAGAACACGTGTCGGCTCTGGTTGCGAGGGCCGGACGCCCACAACTCAAGATATTCATATCGTCTTCCCCGCGCTCGCAGGTCGCCGCCGCGTTCACCCTCCCCGGAAAGAGCATCTACTTCACCGCTCCTTTGGTTCGCTCGCTCAGCAGGCGCGAACTGGACGCGGTTGCGGCGCATGAGCTGGCGCATTTCGATCATTCGAGCCGCGGCCCGTGGATTGCGCTGGTATTGGCGATGCTCCTGTTCGAGACGCCGGTGGCCGTTGCACTGACTGACGTACCCGGTGGGCTCATGGCCGGAATCCTGATCCCGTTGGCGGTTTTGTTCGCCTCATTGCGCCTGGCACGAAGGCGCGAGTTTGCCGCCGATATGGCCTCCGCGACTCTCACCGCCGATCCCCGAGCCATGATCAGTTCGCTGGCCAGAATCTCACGCAGCAACAACACTCCGCTTGTGATGAACCCGATTGCCGAGTGGTTCTCCTCCCATCCCTCCATCCACAAGCGTATCCATGCCTTGGCCGCCGCGGCGAGACTGGGTACCAGTGACCTGGCTACCTTAACCACCACCGACGATCCGGGCCAGCCTTACCAACTTCCTCAAGAACCGGCCACAGGGCAAATTTTCACTCCTGCCTGGCAAACGGCCAACGCGGGAATCTACGGTTGGTTCGTCCTGCTGGGCAGTTCCTGCGTCAGCGTCTTGGTTGTCTGGTTGCTGAATCAAACGGCCTGGCCGGGAGCGCTTCGTATATTCGCAGGAATTGCTCTTGCGTGCCTGGTTACCAAGGGGCTTGGGGCAGCTTTTCTGTCAAGCAACTACGCCCGCATACGCCGCAAACTGGCGGCGAAGCTTGGCGGGACCGGGCAGTTTGTGGGCTTTGCCGTCGATACCGAGCCGCGCATGTACAGCGGCCGCCGCTTTGCCGATGCCGGACTGGTTTCCTTTGCCGAGGGACGCCTGTGTTACCGCAGCGAGCGTACTTCAGTCGCGCTGAATCCAGCGGACGTTGTGGAGGTGGTCATGGTCGCCGCATCGCCAACCAATTGGATCAGGCCGGTGCCCCTGGTCAGTTTTCGCCGACCCGAATCCGCCGAAATTGAGGGATTCATCTTGCATCCTGTGAGTTGGCTCCCCTCACAGCGGCGCTTGTTCAAGGCTATTCAGCGTTGGAAAGTTGAGCAAGCCTCCTCCGAGCCCACGTCCATCGACGGATTCGAACGAATTGCGGGCCAGCCGTGGCCGAAAGTGCGCCTCGCCTCCCTCAGGTTGGCATTCGGAATATCCGGCGGCGCTACTCTGATCGCGGCAGTTGCCTTGATCTTGGCTTCTCACGCGGGCTGGAGCATTCTCGGGTACACCCTGGCTATCACCTGGTGCGTACAGATTTTCATGTTCCTGCCGTCCTTGCTATTTCACCCTTCGGCGCCCAAGGCTGTATCGCCTCCCCTGGCGAACGAAGCCTGAGGACCGCATAGACCCGCCGATTGCAAAGTCCCGAATGGAACCGCAGGAGGTTGGCGTCCGTATCTTCACAATGGATAATCTCTGAAGGAGGCGAGCATTATGGCATTCTTTTGCAATCGGTGCGGCACAGGGTTGCCGGTGAGCGCGCGTTTCTGCTCAAGTTGCGGTTCGGTCATACCTGTTGCGCAGGCCATGCCGGGCAACCCGCTGATTCGGCCGCGCGTGGGACGCCAGATTGCCGGGGTTTGCCTGGCGCTGGCTCAGGCGAACGGGTGGGATGTGGGAGTGGTGCGCGTTCTGACGGTGCTCGGTTTCTTCTTCTCAGGTGGAGTGGTCGGCGTGGCCTATCTGGCGGGTTGGATTGGAATTCCCGACGAGACGATGGGGCTTCCGGGAGCGTATCCTCCAGGTATATGAATGGTACGTACTTGTCCGACGGGGCCAGGCTGGGCTTTCGAGATACGGGGAAAGGAACCCCGGTAGTCTTCCTGCATCCCACTCCGCTCGACCGCGAATACTGGCGTCCGATGATTGAGGACCTTGCCGGCGTTCGCGCGATTGTTCCCGACCTGCGGGGACACGGTACCTCGGAGTTGGGCGATAACCTGCCTGTGGGTGGATTCGCTCGCGTTCCCGACGCTCCGGTGCTGACCATGACGCAACTAGCGGTTGATGTATTTCGTCTTCTGGACATACTTCAGGTGCGGGAAGCGGTGTTTGCCGGCTGCTCGATTGGAGGCTATGTGCTGCTGGAGTTGTGGCGCATGGCGCCGGAGAGAATGAACGGGCTGGCATTTGTGTGCTCGAAGCCGCAGCCGGATGCCGAGGCCAACCTTGTGAAGCGCACCGAGAACATAGCTCAGGCGCGGACGCTGGGGACTGAAGGGCTGTTCGATGGAATGGCCCCGAGTTTGATCGGGAAGACTGCGCGGGAGCGGCGGCCTGCAATTGTCGGCGAGTTGCGGGCTCGGATGACACTAACGCCGCAGGCGGCGGTGGCCGTGCAGGCAGGCTTGGCTACGCGTCCCGATTCGACGCCCACCGTGGCCACCATTGGAGTGCCGGTGCTGGCCATCGCGGGTGGAGAAGACTCAGCGGTGTCTCCGGCCGATATGGAAGCCTTCCACTCGGCGCTGGGGGGATGCGAATTCCACCTGCTGCCGGACGCCGGGCACTTTGCCGCTTATGAGCAGCCGCGAAAGGTGGCCGCTCTGATGGCGGAATGGCTGCGGCAACCGGAAGGCTGAGTCAATTGGAAGCGAGAGTACTTCGCCGATCCCAAGCGCTGTCAATCACGGGAGCCGTCTAGCACAAGGCAACTTCCGGAATGGCGACGATTCGCTCCGAATTGGCCAGTGCAGTGGCTGCTAAGGCAGGGAGCGGGCGGCCAAACAGAAAGCCCTGCGCCTGGTCGCAACCGGCCTCTTTGAGGATTCTTGCTTGTTCCGGTGTCTCCACGCCTTCCGCGGTTATGGTGAGGTCGAGTACCTTTCCCAGTGACGTGATTGTATGAACGATGGCAGCCGCTTTGGGCTCGTTCTCCATCCCGCGCACAAAGGATTGATCGATCTTTACGGTGTTGAACGGGAATTTCCAGAGATAGGCCAAACTTGAATAACCCGTTCCGAAGTCATCCAGTGCAATCGAAACTCCTAACCCGCGAAGGCGTCTGAGTTGATTGATTACTGAATCTGAGTCGTGAATCCACAAACTCTCGGTCACTTCCAATTCCAGGCGCTCAGGATGAAGTCCTGAACTTTCCAACGCCCTTTTGACGATGGAAACGATATTGCCATCACGGAATTGAACGGGCGATAGGTTCACAGCAACCATCAGAGGATGTGCCCAATTGGCAGCTGTTCGACAGGCGGTTTCGAGAGCCCAGACTCCGATGCTGTTGATGAGCCCGGACTCCTCCGCGACCGGAATGAACTCAACGGGAGACTGCGGAGGCCAGCCTTCAGGCCAGCGTAAAAGTGCTTCGAACCCCAGGAGTCTGCCATCGTGAAAACTGTAGAGCGGCTGATATGCCAGTTGAAATAGATCGGCCGCGAGTGCTCGCCGGATGCCGGCTTCGATATCGCGCCGCTCGCGTATCTTCGCATCCATTCCGGGCTCGAAGAAACTTACGGAATTGCGACCGCTCGCTTTCGCCTTGAAGAGGGCAGCGTCTGCGCAGGCGACAAGCGCGTCGAGATCTTCCTCATCCTGAGACGAAAGCGCAATGCCGATGCTGGCTCTGCAAGCCAATTCGGAACCGTCAATCAGGTATGGCTCCGCGAGGACCCTTGTCAGGCGGTCCGCGAGAGAACTCGCTCCGTTGGGCTGATGCATGCCGATCTGGAGAACGACAAATTCATCGCCTCCAAACCGCGCGACAATATCTTCTTCCGGAATCGACGACCGAAGGCGCTTGGCGGCTGCCTTCAAGACTTTATCGCCAGCAGCTTGTCCAAAGTCGTTGTTAATGTCCTTGAATCGGTCCAAATCGATCATCAGTGCCGCAACCCGCCTCTTGGTGCGGCGGCTCAAAGCCAAAGCGCGCTTTGCCGCATCGTTCAGCCGGTTTCGATTGGGGAGGCCGGTCAGACTGTCGTTTTCTGAGAGAAACAAGGTTTCCGCCCTGGAATCACGCAGCTTGAGCATCTGCCGATATAGACCATATCCGGGAATGCCACCGGCCAGCAGGACCAATGCGCCAATGATGATCTCGGTAAGGAACAACGACTTCTTATAAAGAATCTCGTCGTCAGTCTGATCGAGATAAATCTCGAACACGCCTACGACGGCCCCATTCTTCTTGACGGGTATGAACGACTCAACGTAAAAGGGTTCGTTCCGCGGCGGACTGCCCGCGTGAACATCATCGAAGATCGATCCCGAGACCAAAGCCTCGGCTACTCGCTTCCCGTTGGCCGGCATATCGGCAAATGCGGTCCGTTCCGACTTGAAGACAAGTCGCCCGGTTGCGTCCCAAATTCGAAGTCGATAGATGTCTCCAACTTGACTGGCATCGTCCAGGAAGTGCCTGGTCTGAACCGAAGGAGAAGCGTCCGACAACAAGCTCAGAACATCGGGGTATCTTGCGACCGCCAATGAAACCCACTGGCTGGATGTACCTTGCGCATTTTCGCGCAGCATCTTCCCTGAGAGGAACTGGCAAAGAAACATTCCCCCCACCACAGCGAGAGTAATGCAGATCGCGAAGATCGCGACCTGCCGGCGTTCCGCGTTTAGAAATCGCATGAAGTGACGTTTCATGGGCTACTCCAGTTCCGGCTATCGCGAAGTTTCTATTCGGGCTACTCGTCCGCTCCTGGTGTGATGTATCTCAAGTGTGAACGAAACCGGGGTAGTCGCTGTACCACCTTTGGGTGATTTGACTGGTCAGGGGTGACGCAGATCACATAAATTGGCCGAATGAATCTTGAGGGCGACATTACCAGCGCCAGGCACGGCTTCATGCGTGCCGCATCCCATCAGGTCAAGGATGCAGGGCCTTTGTGGTCGATCCAGGAGACTTCGGGGCTTGGGGCGGTTCAGAGCATCGGATGGGAAACAGTCGGCGGGGTCAGTGGAGGCGAACGGGGAGGAGGCTCATACAGGGTAAATATGAGTTGCGTCGGAGTCGCCGGCCATGGGTACAGAACCGCATTTTGCACGCGAAGCCGGGTTGGGCATGGAGTGCCGACAATTCAACCGGAACGCAAACGACGCACATCCTTTGAATTCAATGAACGCATTGGCCAGTTACCGCCAGGACCGGGGCGATTCATTTCCCTTCGCCTGGATGTAACCCAAAAGAGCACCGGATCCCTCCAATTGTGTCTCCACTTGGCGGGTAACCGGGCAAACGAACGAGAGAGGACTGCATCCAACATGCCCAGAGCGTGAAAAGGCGAGGGAGCAGGATTATGGGTTTGGAATTGATTTCCAAAATGTCGGCGGACACTTCGCGAACGGAAAGAAAGCCGGAACTCACTGTCGTCTATGACATGAACGATTACCCTGGGGCTGCGAGATGTTCCTCTTGCGGAAAAGAGATGCCCGCACGGCGGAGATGGATCAATCCATCCGCCGAGAACCTGGCGTGGTTCGCGGATCAGTTCAAACTCCACGTGGAGCAAAGGCACCCCAGTTGGAGAGCCGAATCCTTGAAGGATCGAGGATTATTCAGAGGCGCCGAGGCTGCGTAGATCGGAACCCATTTGGAAAGATCAATTGCCGTCCGATACACTGGCATCCTACGCTTTCGAACCCTAAAGGTGTCATGGCCCATTCCCACGTCAACGTCTCTCCGCTTTCGCTTACAGGTTTTGTCTGGAAAAACCTATGGCGCCGGCGGCTGAGGACGACGCTGACACTTTGCGGGATTGGGATGGCGATTGGCGCATTCGTTGGCCTGGTCGGTTTTTCCAGCGCATTTGAAAGTGAATACCTTCGCATCTATTCAAGCAGCGGAACCGACATCGCGGTGATTCAACAGACCTTCTTGAATACTTCAATGAACGAGTCTGTTGGAGCAACCCTGAAGGCGTTGCCGGTTGTGGCGCAGGCAACGCCAGTCATATTCAACATGATGAGCCTGACGAGCGATGTGAATGCCCTGGCATTTGGGTGGAAGGCCGACACGTACGAATTTGCCTCGATGCAGATTCTCTCAGGCCGGCCCTTTCGAGACGGTCATCCCGAAGTGATGCTGGGCTATCTGCTGGCAGACGAATTGAATAAAAAAGTGGGGGATACGCTGGAGATTCAAAGCGCGCCATTCACGGTGTGCGCAATCTACCATGGGGGATCGGGATTGCAGGCGGACGCCGTGATTATGCCGCTGGACCAGTTGCAGGAGCTGAGCAGCCTGCAGGGCAAGGTTTCGACTTTTGACGTGCGGTTGCGCCCGGCAAATGCCGGAGAATCGCAGGAGCAATATTTAAAGCGCGCGCAGGCGCAGATTGAAGCTGCGCTGCCGGGACTGCACGCGGTTCCAGCGGCCGAGCGCGCCCATAACAATCAGTTTGTGCAGCTGGCGCACGCTTCCGCCTGGGGCACTTCGTCCATTGCACTGCTAATCGGGATCTTTGGAATTGCCAACACCATGGCTATGTCGGTTTACGAACGCACGCGGGAGATCGGGATACTGCGGGCACTCGGCTGGAAACGAGGGCAGGTGTTGATTCTCATCCAGCTTGAAGCGGCCGCACTGGGACTGGGAGGCGGGCTGTTTGGAATCGTCTTCGGATGGGGGGCCCTGTACCTGCTGGCGGCGCTGCCTCAAACCGCAACCATCGTATCGACGTCTCCGCCAGTGCTGCTGCTGGCCGAGTCGCTTGGCATCTCGGTGCTGGCGGGGCTGATTGCGGGGGCTTTGCCAGCGTGGCGCGCTGCGCGACTGTCTCCGGTGGA
>Ga0302200_10002314_pt1 | contig 16872 bp, 17 predicted proteins | sample II_Bog_N3_1_FD_194585 | JGI IMG/M metagenome (GOLD analysis project Ga0302200, IMG submission 194585) | Peat permafrost microbial communities from Stordalen Mire near Abisko, Sweden - II_Bog_N3_1 | ecosystem: Environmental > Terrestrial > Soil > Wetlands > Peat | place: Sweden: Abisko... | reverse complement strand
AGGGCTGGGTAGTTGGAAGAGAAGAGGGTTGGGTAGTTGGAATAGAAGAGGGTTGGGTAGTTGGAAGAGATGAGGGTTGGGTAGTTGGAAGAGAAGAGGGCTGAGTAGTTGGAAGAGAAGAGGGCTGGGTAGTTGGAAGAGAAGAGGGTTGGGTAGTTGGAAGAGATGAGGGTTGAGTAGTTGGAAGAGAAGAGGGCTGGGTAGTTGGAAGAGATGAGGGTTGGGTAGTTGAAAGAGATGATGGTTGGGTAGTTGGAAGAGAAGAGGGCTGGGTAGTTGGAAGAGATGAGGGTTGGGTAGTTGGAAGAGACGAGGGTTGGGTAGTTGGAAGAGAAGAGGGTTGGGTAGTTGGAAGAGAAGAGGGTTGGGTAGTTGGAAGAGATGAGGGTTGGGTAGTTGGAAGAGAAGAGGGTTGGGTAGTTGGAAGAGAAGAGGGTTGGGTAGTTGGAAGAGACGAGGGTTGGGTAGTTGAAAGAGATGATGGTTGGGTAGTAGGAAGGTGAGATGGTTGAGTAGTTGGAAGAGATGAGGGCTGAACAGTTGGAAGAGATGAGGGCTGAACAGTTGGAAGAGATGAGGGCTGAACAGTTGGAAGAGAAGAGGGTTGAACAGTCGGAAGAGAAGAGGGTTGAGTAGTTGGAATGAGAGATGAGGGCTGAACAGTAGGAAGATGAGATGGTTGGGTAGTTGGAAGAGACGAGGGCTGAACAGTAGGTTGAAATGATGGTAATAGAGTTGGTATAAAGGTTGGAATATGAGTAGGGGTATAAGTGGGAACCAATGTTCCTCTAAGCGTACCAGGGGATTTAGTAGGACTATTGGACATTGGGATTAACACATGGCATAAACATAAGACACTGAATTTATAGGAACAATACTCGGCATTATAACTAGGTAACACATCACCCCCTCCACATGTACTATTCAAACTTGAAGACCAATTTAAACAGTTCGTGAACTTGCCCCACCAAAAGGAACTACCAGGATAAGTGTTTTCTAAAACATAGGGTAATTGATTAATTTCAAATGCATATAACGAGGAATTATATAAAATTGTACTATCATTTATCAAAGAAGAGTATAACAATGGATGACAGAGTGAGTCCGACGTAAGATTGCAAACAGATCCTTGTGCGAAATTTCCATCAAACAGCGTGAGATTTGAAAATATAACTAAAGCTGGGTAAAAGAACATTTTGTGTTTTCCTTCTCAGATTCCATCCTATATGCCTTCATCTATCCGCGACCATTGGTTAAATAAAAAAGTGTGTACTCTCTCCCCCTTAAGAATGAGAAAAAAATATTTAAAGATGGATTTTTAGAATGGCCGTGTAATCCTCACTTTATATCATTTGCTATGGATGAGTGAAACCTATATGACCCAATGGTCGATTATAAGTGAACTAAAATGAAATAAATGAAATTAATTAAGTTTTAACAGAATTTAATAGATCAACCGCAACGAGATTATTAGTCTGTTTAGCATAATATATGGCATCGTTCCCGTATATATCTTTGATATGGATATCCAATCCTCTCTTAATGATAATCTCAAGGGTGGCATTCAGTTGGTTTATCACGGCAATGTGCATAACTGTCTGTCCATAAGCGTTGATGACATCTAATTTACTTCCTTTTTTTAAAAACAACACAAACAATTCAGGATTTTGAATGGCGGCAAACAAAGGAGTACTCTTATCTTCATTAGGAAAATTTATATCAGCTCCATTCTTAATAAGCATATCACACATTGTTTGGTCTTGATAATATGTTGCAAGATACAAAGGAGTCCATCCCCTATCCGTACTTAAAACATTGAGATTTTCCCCCATGAATCTACTTAATTCCTCTGAATCCCCATCGCTGATCGCTCTAAACATATAATTGTGATATTGCTACTCCGATTTCCCCTCTTTTTCATGCTGTTTGGGTTTGCAGATAGTTGGATACTTGTCCATTAGATGATTCTTGATAAACACAAATGTATACCATATTAACACAGATATAGAAGCAAATACGATGACCAAATCCCATGCTATTCTTAATGATGCCAATACACCAAATGAATAAATAAATCCATTATTGTATCCATTTGAACTCACATAATAATATTTACCATCGAACTGAGCCGAATCATTGTATCCTACATTGAACATAGAATTTGGAAAACCAGAAGTCGTATCCAGGAATCCATTATGACATAACAATATCATACTATAACCAGTATATATAGCTGAAATAACACAACCTACTGACAAATAGAAATAAGTTGTATAAGTATAGAACAGGTCAGGATGAGTTTGTTGAACATCATAAAATATATAACCAAGTCCAATGAATAAAATGGTATGAGGCGAATCTGTTTGTTGCCAATTTGGTACCTGAACAGCGAATGTAGCTATATTCAACCCAAAATCAAACACAACCGGGACGATAACACAGAAGGAGATTAGAGAATGTTCCACAAACAGAGACAATTTATTACAACATGGTGGAATATCTATATCTATATCTATCTTCTTTACATCTTCTTTTGGAAAATACACTTCACTGCCATTTTTAAGGGAATTCACTAAAGCACTTAATAACAATAAATTACTAATCACAAAACAAGAAGTATTAGCGGATGTCCATGGGTAAGCAGTGATGATATCAACTCTTGTTAATCCATTAACAGACAGAAGAAAGCAAGATATAAAACACCAACTGACTACAAATAGGATAATAACAGTCAACATAACAATCTTAAAATAATTCTTTTGCTTCACATTCATTTCTATCTGGAGAAACATTATAGCCGCAATAGCAAAACAATAGGTATGTAATACATTTGGATTAGGATACATTGGTTGATTATCCGGTACAATGGTAGCTAGTTTTGCGATTTGAAATGCGAATAACCACGCACCGAGTACATTCAGAAAGACGTCCGTGTAATTAATCATATTTTTGTGAATTTTCCCCCTTTACCATGCAACTCCAAATGGATGTTTCTAATTGTCATACTATCAATGAATTAAGAGTGTTGTCCAATCAACGTCCTTTATCAAGTTACAACAAGGAAGAGATGAAGCTATTTGATGATAAATCCAGGGTCATTATCAAGGAAGCATTAGATAAGAAAACATTAGCCAAGGAGAGATTATCAGATGACAATATTGAAGAGGCTATCGAATTGTTGCAAAAATCTTACACCTTGTTTGAATCGAAGGAGACTATCAGCATATTGGCCTCGTGTTATATCAAGATTGGTGACATGAGACTAGCCAGATACATGATTGACAAGATTAACTTCATGATGAGTGGCGATCTTGGGTATCAATATTATGAGGAAGTTAGAAGTGTGTTATCACAAATCACATAAAATGGAAGAGTTAGACGTTGATTACAATATATATAACATGGAGGAAGGAGAAGAATACCCACTCGAAAACAAAACGACCTTCTTTGCAGAACTCAATGGAGTACCTTGTCATACTTATTTTTTAAGCGACAAAAACTCTTCTAATTCAAAATACATAGTCTCTGCTAGCAAACTAGATGAACATATGAAATGGTGGGAGAAAGTACCAGAATTTTCAATTGCCATATTCAATGAACTCCACCTGAAGAAAGGATTTGACATGAGTAATCAAAATCCCACGAGGTTTGATGGCCATGTGCATGTTATCAGGGAGACACTATGGAAATATTTTGGGTCACTCGGTAGAGTTGAAAAGGAACAGCCATTTGTCGAATATAAAAAGAGAAGAGAATTAATGCAGACTCATCTATTATCACATTCTACTACTATCGATATCTGTGCATTTTTCAAATCCGATACCTTTAGAACCGTCGAGAAATTTATCTGGTACGACGACATCCCCGAGAAAATCGACGACGATCTCATCAAACTGGGTAGATTCCTGTACAACTCGAAGGAAAAAAAATTCCCTGACAATCTCCATAAATTATTCCATGGGATAAACTGCACCAAGGTATTGACCGGGGTCGATGTCATTCAAGGTGTTGGTATGGCTAGAGAAGCGGGAAAGATGTTACATAGCAGGATTGAGGCCATATTGAAAAATAAAGACCAAACCTTAGATGACGATGATGATAAATACCCTGTTAGAGAACCCGAAGACGAGCAACAAATCAAGATCATGCTTAATGCGTTCAAGGAGTTTGATTTTAGATATGTCGAACATTGTATAGGCTCTTATAAACATCGGGTGTGTGGTATGATTGATGCTCTAGCTTTAGATGAAAATGGGAAATGGAACATCATTGACTGGAAAAGAAGTGCAAGTTTATTAAGTTATGATACTCCAATGGGAAGAGATGGAAATACTGTGATTCATATAGATCTCAAAAAGTATGCCAGAAGTAATGTAATGATAAAATATGCAATTCAATTAGCTGTATATAGAAAATTACTTCTACTCAATGGATATGATGTAAATGTACTTGGACGTTTAGTTGTGTTTCACCCTATGTTTGGCTCTGGGATTTACACTTTGGTCATCGATTTAACCGGCGAGGGGAGAAATGGATTCAGTCCCATGCAACATGTAAATAATATGTTTCAAAAAAGAGAGGAGTTGTTGAGGAAGAGATTTGCAACTTGCTAATAAATAATCACAAACCATGCCTAAAAGAAAACACACACAAGTATATGAAAAGCTTGGCAACTTTGAACCCCGGAAGGTTGGATCATACAAGGATACTATTGTTGAATTTGCTTACGATGGAATTCATCAACCTTTAGATCAAGTACCTGGAGTAGGTAACGTTAATGCTGGCATTTTAAGGATTATTCAAGAAGAAGGCGATTTTCCAGTTACAACCACTTCTCAATTAATGGGATTATATTTATGTTGCAGAGGCTATAACTTTACACCCAAACAGCATGCGGATGTGTTTTATAGGTATATACAGATGAGAGGAATCACATCTCACAGGGATGATATTGTCATGAGTATGGCCGTGCTAGCTGATAACACATTTGGTGATATGGCAGAAGAGAGCTGGATAGATCACATCAATCATCACAACCGCGATGATTATTAAAATAATCATTTCCCTCTTATGTTTACTTTTTGTTGTGGCCCAATTACAAACAAACTACAAGGGGGCCATGGCTACATACACCCGTGCATTATATTTGTGGGAAGATTGTCTCAAGAAGGAATTTTATGACAGATACAAGGAGGATTGCAATATGTTAACTGGTGCTCCAACTCCTTTCATCGTTCATTGGATCAAGGTTACCATTCATAATACTTCAAAACAAGTGATTACTTATATATTAATTTAAAGCACACATGAACATGGTCATATGAGAACTACATTTAACACTCAGACATGGTTGTATCGGCTTCTTCTCCTTGTTCGTCGAAAAAAATCTTGATCCATATGTATCTTCGTTATTCTCACACACTCCGACCAAATAAGGGACTCCACTCCTTGTCATTCCTGGATATGGCCCACTCTGTCCATCTAGATGTTCAATTGAGAACCTCAAATCATATTCATTGGGAGACGAATGGATAGCAATACAGGGACAAAATTGAGGGGCATAGAAGTGTTTACTATATTCATTCAGTACTTTGCCTTGCAGATTACCTAGTTTACTGACATTATATTGTTGGCCATTAGTGACACGTACAAATTTCAACACCAAAAAACAAGTATCAAATGTTCTCAAGTCTTTACCCCATATATTCTCACAATTGATCGACCCCCTATACTTTGTCAACACCTTTCTATCCATGAATGTTTTAGTACTGCCATCATCTATAGGAGTGATACATACACCGCCAACATGCCATTTTAAACCCATTTTCATCCCAACTTCAATATCGTCCTCTTGTAGTTGGTATCGTACCCTCTCTTCTGCTGCCATTTTGCCTATTTTTTGATGCATATAATCCACAAATTCATTATATAGGAAATAGTTGACTTGAGATACATGATACAATCTGACAAAGGGAGTGTTTTTAAATGATCCCTCTTCGTAATGTGAATACATGGCAATTGAGCCTACTGGTAAATCATGGGAAAACGCTTCTCCTCCTCTTACGGTACTTGGCACAGTTGCATCAGGCGTATTCACAAGATCTCCAGCCGTAACTTTTTGCTGATAAAACATTTTTGTGTTCATGGGGCGCAGACGGAAGGAGAACAGCGACGAGGAGGAGAGCGAAAGTATCGCATTAGAAAATTCAGAGGTATTATCCTCCACAAGACCAGTACCATTTAACGACATCTATAGAAAACGATCAAGAACAGAGGAGACATGTTGGGGATGTGTCATGAGATTCGGAAAACAAAGACAACCCGGGAAATATGAAGCACTGGATTCAATCTGGGATATTTATATGGTCAATAAAGATACTATGTCACATGAACGATTAGTGGAAATCCTCAGAGATAAACATGAGACTGATATCTATATCCCATCTCATGAAAATGGAATACAATGTGCGGAATGGCCCAGTCATATGATTTCATTGCATCTCAAATATCACATGAATGACCCAAAGGTGGGAATACAACAATCTTTCAATGATCTATGTTATGTTGAGTATGAACTATTAGACAAGTGTTTCGACGAGAAATTAGGCGATGTACAGATGAACAAGGAAAGTATGAAGATGTATCTAGATGTGGTCAAACAGAAGATGGCCTTGTATGCTCACTTAAAATAATTCACAAATTATGAATCTCTATCTTTTTTTATTTCCATTGTCTCTTATCGCATGTACTGGAGTCATCTTTATAGTCGTCTCCATCATAATTCACCTCGTCCGAGAAAAAGGGGTTAATCAAGCAGTATCATGGAGGGAGTTGTTGGATGAGAGATATAAAATGAGCCAGGAGGATATATGTGAGGTGTTGGCAGAGAAATACGAGTATTACATGAATGTCGACTGACAAAATAATTCACAAATTAAATGAGCATTTACTTTTCCAGTGTCACTTCTTGTGTTTGTTTCATTCTCCTCCATTTAGCCTTGTTCATCACCAATATAATCCTCATAACTCATCCAGATCTCCCCTTTATCATCTTCATGTCTGAATTGTTCACCTTATTTATCATTTTGGAGGAATGTGTCAAATTTTGTACTACCAAGATGAATAATCAATTTGCCATGGTTTATGTTACCAATATTTCAACCAATGGATTTTTTTTGTTGTGTGATGTTATCATAGGTCCATTATTAGCTGTAGTACAGACCTTATGCATATTTGTGTCCCTGGTGACCTGTTTAATCTATGTCTTTGTGAATGCACAGAAAATTCGTAGCGAAATATAATTAATTATCACAAACATGAATCTTTTCGCCAAAACATACAAGGACATTCTCCCACAGACGGACTTATGGAACCAAAAAATTTATACTTATCACGACTTGACCATCGGCACCGAAATTTTCCATGATATCATCTCTGGCCATCACACTATACCAAACGAGGATATATATAAATTATCAGGGAAGGATGGGCTGAACACACTGACTGTAGCTTGTATGTGTCATAATGTGGAATGTGTCAAATATCTTCTTTCGTTGAATATCACTGTAAATCTTGGTTTATCCCTTTGGTATGCTTGTGCTTGTGTAGACATCATCAATCAGGAAATAGTGGAATTTCTCATTGCCAAGGGGGCTGATGTCAATTACACCTTCCGCGGAGTTACCCCTTTATTCTTTGCTGTTATTATGGGTCAAACTAATATCATTTCCATGTTAATAAAATCCAAGGCCAACATGAAAACCGTACTTGTCAATAAATCTTTACTATGGTTTGCCGTTCGCACTAATAAACATAGAGTTGTTGCCTTATTAATTGATACCCCTAATATTGGTGACAATCCACTCATTGAAGCTATGACAAGAGATGTCAAAAATGATCTGTATGAACAACTCCAAAACATGCTCATCGTCAAGGTGTTGAAAGATAAGGGCTATGTCCATCCTGAGATCAAACATTTGCCTCTCGCCGAACAGATGTTATATACCAAGGGAGCCAAATTAGATCAAGCTTTTCAATTATCATGTACTAATTATAGTTCAGATATTTATTTTTCACTACTAGATAAAGTGAAACCAGATATATTATGGCTAATAGAACACCATTGCAACGACATCGCTATCGAAGTGTTGTCTACTATGGACAAGGAGTTTGAAGGATGCATGGACAGGGCTATATCTTCTCTCAATCATCCACTCATCAAATGGCTATCCGATAAGGTGGACATAAATAAGTACATGTATTCTATTATTCTTCACTGCGAGGGCGACATGAATATGATATATACGTTAGTTAAACATGGTGCTATATTGAATGAAGGGGTGATTGATATGATAAGCAAGAACAAATGGCTCGTGAGAGATAAAGGCAATAACTGGACATGGATTAGGGATCATATTAAAGATAAACGATGTCTTCTGAAATTTTTCCTATTAGTCGAAGACACCGGGGCTGTATTAAATTTACTCATGCTCATCGATAGATCAGACAAGGGGATATTGGATGGCTTAGAATTACGGATATGTAAAGATGACAAGAATGCAATGTTAATGTATTCCAAGGGACTAGATAATGATATCGGGCTGAAGGAATCTTACAAGTATAGACTAGCATCTATTAAATTTGGTTGGCCAGAATTTCACCAGAAACACACAAATGAAACTTTACAAACAGAGTAGCGAAAGGACAACTAGAAAAGTGTTAGTATACATGGCTCTAGCAGTAGCTATATCAGATGGTGGAGATGGCAGTGACGACGATTCAATATCTCAGTTATGTAAAATTTTATTTGAAAAATACGTTAAACATAACACTGTTCTCGATCTCTGTGATTACGATTACCTATTGACTGAATATTGTCAATCTCATATACAAAATGATAAAAACCGTTGCACCGTATATTCATTGTTATCTTCGCGATTTCTAATTGAAGATAAACTGTGTCTAGAAATACTTAAAGTTGTTCCGAAAAATGAGACGGAAGAAACTGAAGACCAAAACATCTTAAATTTATGTGATGTAGTGGAGACACAATTTTGGGGTTATGTAAAACAACATGTTTGTAAATTGAATCTGAACACAAAAAACCCAAGTTGGCGTGTTGCTTCTATACATACTATTTTATCTCTTGTTTTGTTTGGGAATGAATACAATACTGAATTTTTGATGCAATGTACGGAGAAGATGACGGATGATGATGAAATTATCGCCTATATGGGAGGAAAATTAGATATCACAATTAAAATTCAGCCTTCTAACGAACAAATTGTTTTAGATGAAGAAGCTCCAGAAGTGGTGTATATTATGAAGCTCATAAATCAGTATAAATATTACACCGCCCCATACAATAAACGTACTTTCTCGACAGAGAAGGAAATAGACGAGTACATCAAGAAGATTGAAAATTTGGCAACGACAGAAGCACAATTCGCGCTTGTACCTCTTGAAAATCGGTATATCAATGAACACGATGATATTGAGTTGTTGTTCTATCTCACATACGATAATAGGGGTGCTCCAAGTTTTGAACCAATTACCGGAATGAAAAAATATACTGCAACTGGAGACAAAGTTTTAGGTGAAACCAATACGCGCTTATTTGTTAGTAGTTACGCCAGGGAAGTGAGCACGGCATGTGGCATGAATTACACTGGTAAAGGTCAAAAGAATTTTGAAATATTCAATAAAGGATATATATATTATTTTGTCGTGCATGGTAAAAAGACGAATGTTTATTATACATCATGGGATAAAAATAAGATTTCACCGAGTCAGATAATGAAGGACTTTGATATTGCTAATGTACATGATACAATGAAACTAGAATATCACAACAAAGATACGAAAGAGAAGGAATTAATTATTATCAAACTTGCGGCCATTTTTTGTCGTTATGTCAAACGTGAATGTCATAAACAGAGGGTATATCCTTTTAATCAATTCCTCTTTAAATTCGATTTAAAGAGTGATGTATCATATATAACGGAGAATGTAGTTGATCCAATAGACGAATTATTCAAGTTACCATTTAAACATGAGAGACGAGCAAGAGAGAGATATAACGATTCAAAAGAAATTGATAAGAAGGGAAATGAGTATGTAGATGATATCAAAAAAATATTTCACGTAGATAATCAAGAATTATCCAAAACACTGCGTGGCCCTAATAAACATTTTCTCAGGAAATTTCCGTCTTCGTTTAGAATTCTTTGTCTGGAAGATTCGTGGCAACTTGATTATTCTTTTATGATTCAATCACTAGAGGATAGTGCCATGAAATTATCATATGAAGATATTTTGTTGAGAAGTTTCATGTTTATAAATCTTATCAAGGATAATGTCAATGTGGTAAATAGTAATGAAATGGTTCTCCGAAGAGGTAACACGAATGAATGGACCAAAAAATATGTGATATGCATAGTAGAATTCACTGGGTCACATTGGGGGGTATTACTGGGTGTGAAGAACGAAGGGATATATCAATACGATGACCAGGGATGGAGTGGATTTCCTAATTGGAATGAGGCGATTCGCGACTTAGGTGAAGATCCAAATGACACAGATACAAAAGTATTAAAAACACGACAAGGGGATGGGGTTAGATGTGGCGTTACCGTTGCTATTGCTATCAAATTGTTTTGTATTTATTTTGAAAATGATGGCGCTGATTTTGATGGATTCGAAGACTATTTTAACGATAAGTTTAAAATGGAATCATGGACCGCATATGCAACAAGGGTATGTGAACTTTTGAAGAAAACACTCAAATATAAAGATGGAGTGGTCGAATTATATGAGGATATACAAGTAAATGCTGATTATATTAAGTTCGTAGAGGACGAAAAGAAAAAATTGAATACAACAAAATCGGGAAAGTCTGGAGACAAAGATCTTCCCACATTAGTCAAAGAACTAAAATTACAGGAACATTCCAAAGAAATGGAGATAGAATTTCCACAAGGTTACGATTCGATTTTGGCACAATATGTCCGAGACGGAAATGAAACGAATTTCAAAAATAGTTATAAGATACAGAATGAGTTTTATCGTAACAGAACCAACTTGTTTGGAGATTTGAAAAAGTTGGGCCATGTTGACGATGTTATCATAAGATTATGGCAAGATAACGATATCAACGATGATCAAATTGGCAATTTAACACGTAATAAGAAAGAAGTAGATGACCTGTTTAACAAATGGAAGAATGGGGAGATTGAGTCTGGTTCACAATTTATTCAACAGGTATGCGAGAAGTTGGCGTAAACACAGCTTTGTTCTTTGCCATTCAGTATGATTTGGTGGATAAAGTTAGAAGTTTAATTAGAGATGGATCAGATGTGAATTTTGTTACCAAGAGAGGAGATACTCCATTACTTATGGCATTAAAATTATATAGAAATGATATTAGTATTATGTTAATTAAAAGCGGAGCAGATATCAACAAAAAAGATGGATATGGAATCACCCCTATTCATATATGCATTGATGTTTTTAATATCCCAATGATCGAAATGTTAATTAATCAAGGGGCGAACTTGAATGTAACATGGAATGATCTCACTCCATTGGCATTGGCATGTAAACATCAAAATGAACAGATAGTCGATTACCTTTTAGGGCACGGAGCACATATCACTGATGTTGCTATAATCCACGCCTTTAAAGTCGACAATGAAGTCATCATGAATTCTCTATTGAGAGCTGGTGGTCATATTTCTGTGAGCGCGTTACAGATATGTGCCAGTATACAAGAGAAGAAGAGGAATAAAAATATGCTATACCAACTTGAAATCATACTTATCTTAACTTGGTGCAATCATCCCAATAACATTCTGAAATGCATCCCTGAAGAAATATGGGTAGGGGTATTTGAAATGATGCATTAATCTATAGGCGGCAATGTAATTGGTTCAATATCACTACACCATTCCAACTCATATTCTTGTTGTATTTCTTGTTCTTCATATAATTCATCATCTATTAATTCATGCTGAACGGCCACTCTGATATCAACTGATTTCGCCCAATCAAACAATAACACACCACAATTTTGGACTTTAGGGTTATGGAGATTTCCTCCTCTGAGCCAATATCCCATACTTCTGAAATTCACTTTGGGTATCTTTGCCTCCTTCATTACTCTTTTCCTTTTGTATCTCAACCTGCTGATAGCCTCTAAAACATATTTCCTTTTGACACTGTCACTCGCCGAGATATCAGGGACCGGGTCGAACCATATCTTCTCGTTCACTTTGGGGAAATAATCCAACAAGGTAAATTCACATGGGAATTCTCCGTCACACTCCTCAGATAATATTTTCATTAATTTGTGATGACTGTATTTATGCTGGCCTGTGTCTACAAAGAGAAACAGGAGGAGAACTTTATCCAACAATGTGTGGAATATGTCAAGGGACCCATTCATCACATCGAACTGGTGTTTATTAGTGGCCTTACTGTGATGAGATATTTCATAACCGAGAATTCGATCGTACCTAAATATATCGAAGCTCAATTCTCTAACATCGAAACCAAGTTTAATTTACAATGGTACAGATGCACCAATATCAACAAACACCAGGAGTATATTATTCATTTCAAATGTAAGGAGTTGGCCATGGACAAGAGGATCGTATTCGATGAATACACCATGTTCAAATCCGCGTTCCCATTTAATCACATGATTGGGGAGGAGTTTATCTTGAATAAATTATTTGGTGTCAAGAAGAAGATGATGAACGATAAATTAATGTTATGTACCTTCTCCTACTGTGCATCTCTTATTGTCAAGACTCTCCAAGACGCCCTTGGATTATTGGTTGGAGTTGTTCCAAATGAGTGCACGCCAAATGATCTCATTATATTGACAAGGGATGTGCTTGGCGGAGTTGCGGTGGGATCTCCTTTGGCAGGTAGTACAAATATTGTTATCACAGATTATAATGCTACAAGTTAAATTTGCAGACTCGTATGGTGTTGGGTTGTCAAATGGGGTTTATATTGCTCCAAATATTCTGTTATCGCCTTCACTTTCCATTCTAAATCCTGTTGTAATCGATTCTACTGTCACTCTTTTAAAACAATCCTTAAGACACGGGTATATGGTATGGCACACGGATACTCCATATCATGGCCATATCAAACTGTGCTCCAGGGTGGATTTCTATAGGGGTGAGAGAGTGCAGTTATTAGGTGGTATTAGTTTTACTTTAGAAGGATGGGTATGGGATAAAGAATACGGGACGTACACTATCAAATCTTATGACAATCTATGTTCTCCATTATATAGCGGATATGGTGTAGTGAACAAGAGAGGTGAGATTATCGGAATTGTCAAAGCAAGTGACAGATATGAAGACAGTATGTATATTATCCCTATCGATGTCGTCTCAAAAGATGAAGGATTTAGCGAAATTATTGGTAAATATTGCTTTCAATATGTTGATGAAATCAGATCTAAATTAATTAAAGAGGATGATCAAGTGATGATCGAAGATTTTTATTTCAGGGATGGCGATTGCAAATTGGAAAGAGGCGAGGACGTCAATTTCACAGATGTGGATGGAGAGACGTATTTCATGTCAGGAACCAAAAGTGGAGGGGTGTCATTCGGCATCCAATTATCTCCTATTGTCACTTTCACGGGCTATGTATTCCAATGTAGAGAAGGGAAAGTATATTGTTTGGATCGCGTAAATGGTGTTGTAAATCTCCTGATCACGGGAACAGAAGAAGTGTACCTCAGGATGGAGTTCAAACCATTTGTCGAGGAAGCGAAGAAACAAGGGGAGATGGGAGGAAGTATTAAGTTGGAATGGTCAGATGGGTACACAGAAACTATTCCTGTGATGGATTACAAACATTTTTTTTAAAATATGTACACCAACGTTTTCTTTTCACCTCTCCTCACGAAACCAAGAATCGACGAACCATTGCCCATAGAATCTAAAACACAGTTGAAGGAGAAAGAGATGGAATTAACCCAAAGAATGATGGATAATAATAGATTCTACGAATTGTCACTTTGTTCTAATTATGACACCAGATGTGGGTTTCTCATGCCTCCTTGTGGTTATGTCGCTACCATTCACAAAGACGAACTATTCAACTATGAAATGATGGACAGACATTTATTCAGAGGAGTGGCCATTTTGGAATTACCATCAGTCAAGGAGAACTTCTCTGATGCCACTATTGCTGATTGGAAACAGAAAATCAATGTCTTTATCCGAGATGAATCCATCAATCCCCCTTTGGCATCCACTTTCAACACTCATAGGTGGCAACCATCTCTCGGGCCCTTCGGATGGATTTCTGTATGTCTCAATACCAAAACCAACTGCCATGCTATCATAGTAGTTTCCAGTCTTGATCAAAAAACATATGAGGAGATGGAAGGGTATATGATCCAAATGACAGAGGAGGGGAAGACGGTCGAATATGCCATGGGTAAACTCGAGGTGTACAGGGGTATCGCCAAGAAGAACAGGAATTCCCTACTCACCGAAGTTGCCATGAGTATGGGTCTTCAACACATGTGTCTCCCTGATTACACTCCATTGATTCCACCGACCTTGCCCGATACATATCTGGACGAACAGGAGAAGGACGATTTTATTTCCATGGTTGGAACCAGTCACCTCCCTTTGTATTATGTATTTCCCAAGAGAATACCAAGGGGCACCAAACTCAAAACTAAATTCACTTCAAAGGCCTTGTGGTCCATGAAGGATAATGAGGTCAATGCCAGTAAACGGATCCCTCATTATGTGGATGTGTTTATGGACATCATTATCGAAGATCTCGTACCCCATGAAAATGGAAGGTACATCAGATTATCCAATTGTTGTCATGAAACATCTCCTAAAATCCAATTACAAGGACCATTGCAACCAATATTATTATCTCTGACCACCCAAAATACAGGGGACGAGTTAGGATGTTTCCCTGCTCAAAGCAAGGTAAACAGAGATGGCAAAGGGATTAATGATGCCAGAACCAAGAACGTGACATGGGAGGATGGTGATATCAATTTTAATCAATGCTGCAATGTGGACTATATGCCATTTGATAAACCTTTACCTGATCCAATCACTATTTATAATCCCATCATGGTCAGGGTATCGTGTGAGAATGATGTCATGCAAGCTTATCCAGTTGATCAAGTCAGGGTTAGGTTGGGTGTGTTTGGGAGAAGAAAATGGAATCCTTTATAATAATCAGAAAATGCTTAAAAAAATCGCCAGAGAATGCGGATTGAGACATGTTCTCTCCAAAAGCATGCACGATGACAAAGAACATGCCTTCTTCACGCTGAGAAAGGGTTATATCTGGAAAAATCCTACCACCAATCGTCACACCTATTTTATCACATGTAGAGCAATCGACGATCATATCCATGTCCATATTCATTTAGAAGGGTATAGTCAAACTAACAGGATCGTTGAAAATGCAAACGGATTCACTGTAGAAGGCGAAATTTGTCTATGGGATATAAGAGATAAAGTGAAGACTAATATATGGAGATTACATGCTAAAGCTAATAAATTGGTAGTAACTTATAAATAATTTATTCTTTTATCCCATCCATCTCCTTCTTCTCTCGTTCCTCAAACCAGTGAGCGTCTACCAAGAAATGCATGTCTTTCTCAAAAAAAGCGAAATCCATACAACAGTAAATCACTGTACAAAACACATGACATGCAGAAATCACCGCCAATGCTAACAATAAACACTGTTTACCATCACCTGCTATACAATGACTATTGAAAATGAAATGTAAAGTAAACGCAGATGGAATGGAAGCCACCGTGATGACAATCATACTCTCCACTGCCCCAAGATACCTACCCACTGTACAATATATAATTGAATAATCCCAGCCACTGAAAATCCCAAAGAAGATACAGAACAGGGAATAATAAATCATATTTCTATACCATAAACAGAAGATGACACAGAGGACCCCACTTGATCCAATATGTCCCATTCTTCTCAATGACATGTTCTTTGAGGTAATCACCCCCATAAACACACCTACTATACCCAGAGCTGAAATATAGAGCATATTTTGAGCAATATTACTTGAAGACACCGAATCATATTTCATAAGTTCAGGGAGATACACAAATGGGGCAATGAACAAGAACTGATAAGTAAGCACACTACAACCAAACATAATCATACACATCATCCTCATCTGATAAAATTTATATAACAATTCCTTTTTAGTCTGCTCATTCGGAATATTTTCAATCTTGATATCTTTTACTTGTTCACTTGGAAGTTCATAATGTTGGTCAATCCTAACCACACCACAAGCCACTAGGATTTCACATACGGTTATTAACCATACACATACTATAATAACTACTGTCGATGTGATGGCAACAGCTTGTAATGTGGATGTAGTGACGACCACACTAGAGAAAGCTGCCAGGTAGATGTATGGCCCAACGAATACCAAAAATAAGGGGGAGTTGAACCATAACATATCCATTACCTCTTTCTTGAACACATACAAAAATCCCATCCAATATAATATAGATCCACCCAATGGAATCAATCCAAGGGAAGTATCCATATATAATTGTTTCGTGGTGGTATCACTTTGAAGAACCCATGTACCACTGACCCACAATGCTGTACCGACCCATAAAAAAATACATCTTACTATTGGCATATTAAGTGGTACAGAACAACAATTAATATTTTTACTAGTAGGGGATGTGAAATAGGAAATGAAATAACATGCAGAATAGATAAATGGACCACAACTTATAAAAATACCGTATTGAAACGCGCCAATCTCTTCCCATGTCATGGAGATATTCTGAGGGGCAAAATAACCATTCT
>Ga0302200_10002313_pt1 | contig 16874 bp, 26 predicted proteins | sample II_Bog_N3_1_FD_194585 | JGI IMG/M metagenome (GOLD analysis project Ga0302200, IMG submission 194585) | Peat permafrost microbial communities from Stordalen Mire near Abisko, Sweden - II_Bog_N3_1 | ecosystem: Environmental > Terrestrial > Soil > Wetlands > Peat | place: Sweden: Abisko... | reverse complement strand
CCGCCAGGGCGGGATCCGTCTTGGTTTTCTTGGTGGCTGATTTCATGGTGACTCCGGGAAAACATAGTCTAACCGTTTGGTTGCACAATTTCTTCTCCCAAGATACCAACAGAGAAGGCCAATGCAAGGGAAACCTTCAACGCCCCAAAGGGGTCATTTCTGCAAAAATCAACTGAATCAACAGGACTATAGGGGAGGTAGGTCTTTGAACGGCACCCCGTTAAAACGTTGTAACGCCGGTTCGTCAATTCGTTGGTTCGTTACTACGAATCAGCGTTACTACGATCCAGCGTTACACTGAACCAGCGTTAGAGCGTAGGCTTTCTGTAACGTTGTAACGTCATGGAGGCATTATGCCACGCCCCAAAAAGCCCGGCTGGGAACCCATCACCATTGCCGTAAGCGGAGAAGTCGCCAGAGCCTTGCGAGTTCTGCACTCCTTCAGCAAGCGAGAAATGGGCACTGTCGCTGACGAATTCATGCTCAAAGGTGGCTTGTTGGAAGCCGCTGAATACGTGCTGGGGAATGGGGGCATCCCCTATCCATTCAGGCAGCCCAGCCAAGCGCCACCGGCACCAGCCAAGCCAGCAGCCCCATCACAAGCCGCGCCAGCCGCAGCCATCAAACCAGCGCCAGCAGCAAAGCCTGCCCCAGGAGAGAAGCGCACCCGCAAAGGTCGTTTCGGTGAAGGCGACCCGGAACTATTCCAGCGTTGCGAAGCCGCAATCGCCGCTGGCAAGATCACGCAGGGGGCGCTCATGGAGAAAGTAGCCCCCAATGTGTCAACCGCCAGCTACCGCAGCGGCTGGAGGGTGAAGGGGCACGTGCCAGCCCAATACATCGCAGCGGTTCAGGCGGTCCTGGCAGGACTGGAAAAGGACCTGGCACAGGACTGATCCGGGCGGAAAGAAGTAATACATTGGAAATCACAACGTTACAACTGCGTAACGTAACAACGTATATACATACCCACCAATCAACGTTACAACCATCCAGCGTTACAACGTTGCATCCTTTCGCTCCCTATGACAGGGCGACATAATTGCGGTTATGCCAAGCTGAAACTCTTGGGCCAAGAAGATCGAGAAGAGTGAGAACCATGCGCGCCTGAGGAGGTACCCATGGGATAGTCCATGATCCGAATTGGACATGGGCGTAACCTTCCCTTGGAGCCGACAGGTGAAGCCGGAGCTGGAACAGGTGCAGGGACAGCTCGAATCCTTCGAAACCCTGCTCCAGCATGTGCAGGCACAGCTAGAGCAGGCGAAGGGCCAGCTCCTGAGGGGTATTGGGAACCGGCGCGAGGTCTACCGCTAGGCTTCCTGGCGGTCCTGGGCAAGGGAGATCTTCCAGCCCCGGCGGAAGGCGAACACAGCACCGGGGCGGCCCCCGGGGAGGACTCGCCTCGCGCGTACGGAGAGATGCAAGGCCTTCTTGAAGGATCCACTGGGATCTGCGCAAGCCTCGATTTCAACGGGAAGAATGAACAAGTCTTGTTTCCGTGTAGGGGGTTGAATGACCAGGTGTGGAATGCCGGGTGCGGAAGTGACGCAGGGAGTCGTGTCCAGCTCCTGGGCGACTACCGCATCGGGCTCGGCCCCCGAAGGAAGGCGGGGGAACCGTTTTAAGGCCAAGTCAATCAGAGCAAGCTTCGCCTCAGCGGTCAGCCCGGTGTCTCCAAAATCAATGGAGAGCAGACTCTTGCCTTCCAACACCTGCTCGGCGATCCCCTTCATGTTGTCTTGATCCATAAACACCCCTACCCACAACCCAACTTACGAAGCCCTACCAGCCATGCCCCATCCCGCCAGTCCTGGGACCCTCGCCCCATGGCGGCCCCTTTGCGGCACGCTGCTGAGCCTCCTCAAGCGTTCCGAACATTCCCCAACAGGTGGGGCGATCTACGGCTTCGCCATCAAGGCAGTGAACATCAAAGCGGGTGCCTGAAGGGAAATGAGGGTTGACGGAACTTAGGATGAACGGCTTCCCCCACAAGGCCATGTGGCTTGCGGGGCGTTTCTCGTGGGGGGTGGACCACAACCCATCAGGGATCTCGGGGTCCACCGGAGTGTTTCCAACACCGTTCGAGGTTTCCATCTCACCTCCGATCAAATAAATATTTAGTCCCACCAAGTATTGGTCAAAACACCGAAATGTCATTTCTATTTTGTGGCTTTTCTTTATTTACCAAACATTTTGGCCTGGATGGAAGCAGAAAACGATTGATGAGAAAATCATTAAGGAGTGCCGCTTGGACATTTACATCACAATCCTGTGTAGATTCATTCCCCGCGCGGAAACGGCCGGTCATGAGACCACACCCTGAGATTGAATGAACACCACAACTATTTCCCCTCAAAATGATGCAATTTAGCCGAAAATACAGGCTATTTTATATTTTAAAGTCATATTACATCAACAGTTTACGGATGTGGCACGACAAATGCTCTTTGGTGTTAGTCGTAAAGGTCAAGAGAAGTGCAAATTTCAAAATGCACTGCTCTAGATTTTTCTCCCGTTTTGGAGAGGAGAGATGTGAACCAACTCAATGGATCAGAAGCAATTGCCAATGCCACACTTATCCGCCTGAATGCGGAGCGTGGCACTCAACTGGAAGAACTCGGCAGGCAGACCAATATCTTGGTGGATAGGCTCAAGGAGCGAACGCCCACGACAAGCACTCAAGCGACGGGAAGCGAAGATGTGCCTCTTACTGGTAGTTGATGACGATGACCTGGTAAGAGAATCTGTGGCAGCGATGCTAGCGAGCTTTGGACATGAAATTATTCATGCTAGGAATGGTCTTGAGGCACTGACAATACATCTAGCAAGGTATCCAGATATTAACTTGACAATCATGGACATAATGATGCCGAAGATGGATGGAATCGCAGCGACCAAAGCCATTAAAGAGATTCACCCTTCTGCCAAGATCATCCTAATGAGTGGACACTCTGACCAGTGCTGCCCAGTGGAAGCAGATGCCTTTCTTCCTAAACCGTTCCGGAGCAAGACTCTCTATGACACGGTTGAACAGGTTTTAAAGGCGGCTACCCCATGTTGAGCTACCCCGCATGCGTAGGCGGTGCGAGACGTTTGTGAAGGTTCGCGCACGACTCAGAAAAGCCTCTTGGCTATTTCCTTACGGTATTCCTCGTCTTTGGACATGCGGTCCATGACCTGGATGGCCCGCCGCAGCCAAGCGTGTGTGTCGTTCGGTTGGGGGGGCTCCGCCGGTTGGTCGGGATCAGGAATCGGCAAGGGATTAGGGTTCGGGATCAACGGGATCTCCTGGCTTTTGCCTAGATCAAAACGGTTCCTGGGAGTTTCCCGAGCTTGCGGTCAAAGGTGGCCAAGGGCGCCTGCCCCTGGGCCTGGATCGATTCCAAGATGAAACAATCGGCAAAGTCAGCGCCAGAACCTTCCCAGCGATCCAAGGCGGATTCAATGACTGTCGGCACTTCAGGGTTCAAATCTTGGTTATCCAAAAGAGCGCGGAGGGCCTGAATAATGGTTTGCTTGGGGCGCTCGTAGACGCTCCCGAGAACCCAAGCCAGCTCTAGGACGGACAGTTGGCTTGCGAAAACGGGAGCATTCCGCTGAACGAAATCTTGAGCTCGCCTGCATTGCTCGGGATCGTCCGACATGCACAGGCGAACGAGGACGTTGGTGTCAATCGCGGCCATTTCTTAGTCCTCCTGTCCTTCCGACCGCTTCCATCGGTGGGCCAGGAAGGCACCTCTCGCTTGGCGAAGGTCTTCGTCTGTTGCGTGGATCATCGGCAGACCTGGTGCATTCAAAATGGCCTGAACATCCGCGAACGTGTATCGCTTGGGATGCACGACCATTTCCCCGTTTTCTCGAAGGTCCCAAACCAATTCCGTACCGGTTCGAACCTGCATCCTCCGGCGCACTTCGACCGGAATGGAAATCTGCCCTTGTGCAGTTACTCGCGATGTTGCGATAAACATTGGAACCTCCATTACCAATGGTAATGCATTTAAAATGACGCGCAAGGGTCAACGGGGTTTTCTTCCATCGACGGCCTTGGTGAGTTCCCCAATTCCACGCCGGATTGCCGAAAGGTCATTGGCCAATTCAAGGCTCCGCTTGGATGATTCAAGGGCCCCTTCATGCATCCATTTGTCCATCTGGTTGAGGTGATCGGATTGAAGCTGGAGGAACCTCCACATGTCCTTGATCTGGCCCTGGAGGTCTTGGTAATCGGGTGCGATTCGGGCTTTTGCTTCACGTATCAGGAAGCGGATGGTGTCGGATCTGGTGCGTAGTTTTTGCGCTTCTTGGACTCGATCCAAGAGGGCTTCGTCCCCTTCCGAAAGCACGACATGCACGATCGGTTTGCCGAGCCGCCAAGCGTCCCGGCTCTGCTTTCTGATGCTTGATTCATCGGCCATTGGTTTCTCCATTTTCACCAACCACAACGATACCACATGCGGCAAAATCAATTATGATACAAACGATATCCTACAAGCCGCAACATGTTTACCCCATGATTCCGAAGTCACCAAGGTGTTACCCATACTTTTACCCGTAATCATCAAGCGGCAAAACCATTGAAACATATAGCATTTTTATGTATGCCGCAACAAATCCTCTACAATGTCCACAAGCGGCCCCAACTTGCCACCGCTTCCAGCGGTGCCTTTGGGGTCCGTTGTGCTACGATCACCTTCCTTTGTTTTCAATGATTAATTCAAAAATGTATTACGCCGTATTACAAAATAAGCCTTATTTTTCAAGGCTGCGCGGTCTCGCAGAGGCGTGTTGTGTGAATCCTGGGGAGCATCCCCAGGATTCCAAAATCCCCGTGCACTGCACGGCCCGCAATTCGACCTGGTTGCCTGGTTCCGGTCCGATTGCTCAGGCATGGAAACCCCATGGATTGCCCGATGGATTCCGCTTCGCGGAACGGCTGCGCCGCCCTCCGGGTCCACAAGCAACCGGTCCCGCTGGGACCTTCCACCGGGTTTCCACGCCGTCGGCCTGCGGCTGGAAAACGCTCCGCGTTTCCCACAACCAGACCTTTCGAATTGGCAGCAGCAGGGGTTACTGACCATGTGAACTTGGGTCCAGTAATTGGTTTGTATTGCACAATCCATTCCTGACAAGTGGACCCCTTGTCACCCCCAAGACCAGAGCCCGCAGGGCGGAACCCAGCCTGCCAGTTGTTCGGATCGAGGCCCCCCCTTTGGCTGTTTTCAGGAAGGCCCCTTCCTGAAACCCCGTCTGCCGTGTCGTCCCGGACCGCACCCCCCGCAAGGGGATGGGTGCGGCCCGGGCGCGGAGCGAAACGCCGGCGCGGGCGGTCAGGAAAAGACCAGGTGCCGGCGGATCTCCCCCGGACGCCCCGAGGGCCAGGGGGCGCAGCCCAAGGCCGCAGGCCGCAGCCGTGCCGCAGCAAAGCGGAGGCGCGGTCCTGGCGGGGCGGGCCGCGGAGTAGAGCCGACTAAGCAGATATCACTTGCTCTCCCCCCCCCCCCCCGAATAATAGATTCATCGACTGCGCGGCAAGGGTGGTCATTGTATATTAGCTTTCTTGCTATTTTTTGTAACGAACCTGCAATTTCGCCAGGCGGGAGAACGAAATCAATGCAGCCGGTGGCCTGAGCGTTAAGTGGCATAAAGGGTATTTGGGCAGAAACGTCCTGAGCGAAGGTCAATCCTCCCAGGGCCTTGATGCGCTTACAGCCTTCCGTGCCATCACTACAATAGCCTGATAAAATGATAGCAATAGCCTTCTCTCCAAAGGCATCAGCCATAGATGATAATAAACAATCAATCTGTTTGCTGATCTTTGTTGGAGGTGAAATTAGCTTCAGCACAAAATTATCGACAAAAATTTCTACGTTTGGAGGCATTACATAGACATGGTTTGCCAAAATAGGCAATCTATCTGAAACAACTAAAACCGGCATCTGGGTGGATCTTGCAAGTATTAGATGCAAATTGCTGGTAGCGGTAGGCAGTAGGTGAGAAACAAAAATGAAGGCCATCCCTGTCATTGGCGATATGGACTCCAGGAAGGCTTTGAAGGAGGGGAGGCTTCCAGCGGAGCCTCCAATGCCAACAACGTAGTCAGGGAGCAGGGTTGCCATAATCCCCATGGGGTTGGACCAATATTGCATTTTCCACTGTCGGATCAAGGGTTTTTATGAATTGTCAGACAATGGAAGCTACTACCGGAACCCAAGGAGGAGCCCAGGGCATAGCTTGAGGCTGCGGTGGGCGAAACAAGCACGGCCTGGCCGCGACTAGGTGGCCCAGGCGGCCGCACTGAAAACACGCCTCCCTCATTCCGGCGAGAGGGGAACAAAAACACCTGGCAGGTTTCCCGCCAACCTGTGACCAGGGCGGCGGAGGCTCCACACCCAGCACTTCCCCGGTCCGAGAAGCCGGGGCCGTTCCTGAGCCATCCCAGGCCCCAGGAACGGCCCTTCCGGTTTTCTTTGTCCCTTGCAGGCTTCGCATGCGCAGGCAGCGCGATACGAATTGCCAGGGCACTTCCTCTTTGCCGGGATCTTTCAGCCCCCGTTCCCCAAAAGGCAATCAGTAGCGCGGCGAGCTGCTGGTTCCCGGCTCTGTGCAGGACAGCAGCGGCCCCAACGGGGGCCGTTCCTAGTCTCATGCCCGGGAAATCCGCAGGATGGGGGTTGACCAATCATCTGTTTCTTTTTGAGTATATGAAAAGACAATAACTGATAATAAAGATGCGGAGCCGAAAACATACCTACTAGGCACGTGTCCGAGGCTCTTTTCATACCTACTAGGCACGTGTCCAGGGGACCAAAACCATACCTACTAGGCACGTGGAAAAGTGTGATGTCCACAAGCCCATTGCGGATTACGGAAGCACCTTCACCTGTTTGGGGTGAACCTCCAAGCCCAGTTTCCCTTCGGTGAAGCTCAGGGGCATATCCATCCAAGCCAGCGCCAGCTTTTGAAGCACCTTCCGCACATCTCCTTTAAAGCGGCTGGCGTTGCTATCCCGGTTACCCAGCTCCTCCCGCAGCTCATCCCATGGGATCACCGACTCTGACCGCGCCACCAGCGCCCTATGAGTGATGCGCTTCATCAGGTGGTATTCCGTGGGGTTCGACTTGAAGGCAACCAACACCTTCTCGGGAATGGGTACGTAGTAGCTCATCAGGTCTTCAAAGAATTCTTGGGAAAACCTTATGGCATAGGGAAACAGCCGCTTTGCCCCCTGGGATTCTGTCTTGGCCTCCTTGTTTGTGCTGAAATCCCAGCTATCCACCAGCCGCACATTGAAGCCAGCTTGGGCACGGCTAACGCTGATGACCACGGAGGCCAGCCGCACCAGGCGCTCCCGCACCCGCTGGTAGGATCGCCCCGAAGTGGTGTCTTCCAGCTCCAGCATCTCCAGCAGCTCCTTTGCCCGGTCAAAGGTGATCTCACGATCCTTCTTCCGGCGGGCTTCGCTGCATAGCAGGTCCAACAGCACGGCATCATTCCCGAAGGGCAGGGATACACCCTTGCGTGTGGCTGCAAAGGACACCGTGATGTTGCCCCCTGGAATCCTCGTCACGCGCTCCAAGATGGTGTCCTTGGGCTTCCGGTAGGGCAGTGGGCAAAGGATCAGGGCTTGGGATACCAGGGCGGGACGTGAAGGCTTTTCACGCTCAGCTAGAAGCGTGTCGGCTTGTTTCTGGATTTTGGGTTTAAGCGCCAGTGTCTCAGCCATCGCGATTCCCATCATGACGCCATCAGCGCGGCATCAGCGATCCGTTGCACGTTGCCAGCATCCCATTTCTTCCCGCGAGGATTGAACCCCTCAGCCGTGAGCGCCGCCGCGATCCGCACCCCGCCCATGCCAGCCGTCCGAAGCTCCCGCATCCGCCCCAAGGCTTTCTGCTCATCCTGGCAAGGCTCAAGGGCTTTCCCATCCGCCGCAAGCTGGAAGCCATATGGAAGCCTCCCGCTGATCCTTTGCCCATTGGCTTTCTTCACCGCCAAAGCCGCCTTGGTCCTGGCTCCAATCATCCGCCGCTCAAGCCGTGCCGCAGCGTCCATGACCGTTGCAGCCATTTCTGAAAAGGGGTCATCACCGCAAATGCCTTCCACCAGCGCCAGCCCTGCACCCGCCGCCCGTAACTCCCGCTTCACCACCTCTGACACGTAAACGTCCCTGGCGATGCGGTCCGCCTTGTGCGCCACCAGGACACCAGCCCGCAGCTCCCGGACCGCTCCAAGGGCATTCAGCAGCCCTGGGCGGGCTTCCAATTCAGCGCCACCAGACACCCCCAGGTCTTCATACCAACGGGCGATAGACATTTTTTGACGCTCTGCCCATGCGATGATCGCCGCCCGCTGGGCTTCCATGCCAAGTGTCTGCTCATCGGTCGAAACCCGAAGGTAGGCAACCGCCAGGGCGGGATCCGTCTTGGTTTTCTTGGTGGCTGATTTCATGGTGACTCCGGGAAAACATAGTCTAACCGTTCGGTTGCACAATTTCTTCTCCCAAGATACCAACAGAGAAGGCCAATGCAAGGAAAACCTTCAACGCCCCAAGGATGTCATTTTTACAGAAATCAACGGAAGCAACAGGACGATAGGGGCGGTAGGTCTTTGACCGGTATCCCGTTTCGACGTTGTAACGCCGGTTCGTCAATTCGTTGGTTCGTTACTACGAATCAGCGTTACTACGATCCAGCGTTACACCGAACCAGCGTTAGAGCGTAGGCTTGCTGTAACGCTGTAACGCCATGGAGGCATTATGCCACGCCCCAAAAAGCCCGGTTGGGAACCCATCACCATTGCCGTAAGCGGAGAAGTCGCCAGAGCCTTGCGAGTTCTGCACTCCTTCAGCAAGCGGGAAATGGGCACTGTCGCTGACGAATTCATGCTCAAAGGTGGCTTGTTGGAAGCCGCTGAATACGTGCTGGGGAATGGGGGCATCCCCTATCCGTTCAGGCAGCCGAGCCAAGCGCCACCGGCACCAGCCAAGCCAGCAGTACCCGCAGCCCCATCACAAGCCGCGCCAGCCGCAGCCATCAAACCAGCGCCAGCAGCAAAGCCTGCCCCAGGAGAGAAGCGCACCCGCAAAGGTCGGTTCGGTGAAGGCGACCCGGAACTGTTTCAGCGCTGCGAAGCCGCAATCGCCGCTGGCAAGATCACCCAGGCGGCGCTCATGGAGAAAGTAGCCCCCACTGTGTCAACCGCCAGCTACCGCAGCGGTTGGAGGGTAAAGGGGCACGTCCCAGCCCAATACATCGCAGCGGTTCAAGCGGTTCTGGCAGGACTGGAAAAGGACCAGGCACAGGACTGACCCGGGCAAGAAGGAGGATACATCAAACGTTAAAGCGTTACAACGTGAACACGCGGTTGCAAACCAACGTTACGACCATCCAGCGTTGCAACGTTACTATGGAGGCGAGGCCACCAAAGCTTACATTCTTCTGAGCGTATGTTAAGCCACAAAGGAAGACTTGACACCCTCTCAGTGCTGGATGGTTTGGATTAGGCTATAATGTCGAAAATTCACACGCATTTGCAGGCGGTGCATCTATGACTCGACCAACTTTGGCCATCCTTGTGTTAACAGCGGCCATCTCTTTGAGCCCTGCCTTCGGGCAAGATCCCATGGCGGCTCAGGAAAAATGTTCAGCGCTTGCGAAAAGGTTCTTTATCGATAACGATTATCATGAGGTTTCTCAACTCAATGGTAAAACGTGGTTTTTTTCGTATGAATGTCATTACAATCAAAAGCTAAACAAGTGTTTAATTTTAATTTCTGGTAAAAGCCCTGGACGCAATTATATTTCATCCATTGACTTAATTGATATCAATGAAAACAAGACAATAGCAGAATACATGAATGAATTCAACAAAAAGGGGATTCTTCAATTTCGTAACTGTTCATATGGCGGGATATCACTGAGCACAAACGCAGGCCGTGACTTCGACCCTGTCACCAAAAAGTGGGTGAGCCCTAGCAAGGCGGCTGTTGAATCACTCAAACACCCATTTTCCGATTTAGCCAAGGACGGGTTTGATCAATGGGTGAACGCGTATATGACTGAGTAGGCTGTAATAATTAGCTGGGTCCGATTGTGGCCCCAACTCCCCAATTTTTCGTGAGGCATCCCACGATGAGCGACGATCCTCTTCTTGACGCCCTTGCCAACAAGCTATTCCATGTCTTTTCCCGCGCAGAATATGCATTAAAGGCGGCAGGCTTTAACTGTGGTGATGGAAAGGCGAAAGCTAATTGGGATGCCTTCGCGAGAAAAATAGATGATCTTGTGGCAACCCCGCAATCGGAAGATCTACGCATGGCGGTGGAGTTCATGCTTGAATACCCGCCAAAGCAGCAAATGGTTATCCATGGAGTTCTTAGTTGGAAAGACTGTCGGCCAACTGGAAAAACTAAGGCAGAGTCCCTGTTTTTGTATATTCGGCGTGTACGAAATAATCTCTTCCATGGCGGTAAATTCAATGGCCACTGGTTTGAGCCAGAAAGAAGTGAGATGCTCATCAAGCATAGTCTTACGATCATCCATGCGGCAATTGAGACCATCCCAACAGTAAAAGATGCATACCATGGCTAGTCTTAGCGGGCTTCGTCCAATATCGCTCTCTCACCCTTAAGAATGTCATCCAATTTGTGGTAAATTGCCATTAGTTTAAGGTTGCGTGACGATGCTATCCCAACGTATACTGGCCCTAAATCATTGTCAATAAATTTTGCCATATATCTCATTAGATTAACTTTCAATTTACCGACAATAATTTTGTCGCCAGAGCAAACTAATGATTCTGATATTAACTGTAAACTATAAAGATGATTCAGGCTTGCAGATAGTCTGCCACTCAATTCCAATATGGTATTGCTGCCTGAAATATCACCAACGTCCTCACTTTTCAATATACCTGGTTGAATGTTAACCGTTTCGATATAAACATCATCGGTTTGTTCTTGTAGCGAGATAACTTTGGATGACAAAGATGGTGCTTGGGCAGAGGCTCTAAAGCAGACCATTGAGAGTGCCACGAATACAACAACTGACCGGAACATGCACCCCCCTTGGTTGTGGTGGTTATGGCACAGCGATGGTGTTCAAGCACCATGTCGGGCTGACTACGTGAAGCTTAGCGCACGGCTTAGAAAAGCCTTTTGACTATTTCCTTCCGGTATTCCTCGTCTTTAGACATGCGATCCATGTTCTGGAGGGCCCGCCGCAGCCAGGCGCGTGTGTCGTTCGGCTGGGGGGGCTCCGCTGACTGGTCGGAATCAGGAATCGGCAAGGGATCGCTGTTCAAGGCCATCGGATTCTCCAGTCAGTGCTTCGCCGCCCATTCCAGGACCGCCGCGCGGATCGCCGTATGGAGGTTCAAGTGCTGGGCCTTGGCTTTCTCCTCCATGAGCCGCCAAACGCTCTCCGGGAATCGGACGCTCTTGGTGATGCTCCCGGTTTCCTCGCCCCGTTTGGGGCGGCCCTTCTGGGACAGGATGAGGGGCTTCCAATCCTCGGAATGGTGCGCAACGTATTCCGCACTCGCGTTTGATTCCTTCCCGGAGGTGAGCCCCGTATCGGGCACCAACCGGAGCAGCTCATCCATCGACTTGGCGTTTCCCTTGGTCATGACTGCCTCCCTCCTTTGCGTTTGGAAATCCGAAAAGCGGTTTTCACCTTCACCTTCTGACCGCGCTTTTCGAAAACAATTCGGTAGAGCTTCTGGTTATGGGTTTTTTCTAGAACTAGGAACTGAATGCCGTTTCGGGTGGACTCGAACACGTTTTCATCCCCGCTCCATGTCAAAAAAAGCTCCTCGACGAACTCGGGTTTCATGTCCGGGTGGTCGCTCAGAATGTGCGCGATGTTCCCCTCTGGGTCGCTTGGATCGTCCCAAATGAATTCCACTCACCCTCCACTTTCTAAATGTAACACTTTTAGGAAAAATTTCAAGCCTGGACCAATTCGCAACGTCGGTCACACAGCAGCAAGGCCAGCTTGCTTCATCCCCTCTATAAGGGTTTCTTTGATGTGAGGGGGTAGGTACGCCTGCTCGATTTTGATTCTGAGCAGAGTTGCATAAAGCATTTTATTGGCTGCGGCCAATTGTTCTTTGAGGTCCATCTCCATTTGCCGGGTGATGGCGATGGAGTTTTCTACCCGACCACCGATCCTTTCCGTCGCGGTTTCCGTGACCATGGTGATGCGGTCGGCAGCGTTCCCGGCCCGCTCGACCAGCCGCATCACGTCGCGAGTTAAATCGGTGCGGAACCGGTCCTGCTCGTTGGACACGGAGGCTACCGTGGCCCTGACATCCGCCATGTCTTGGCGGATTCCGTTGAGCACATCAACGATTGTTTGTCGGGCTATGGTTGTGGTCCGCTCATGGCAATCCTTGAGCATCCAACGGAAGGTTTCGGCCTTCGATGGGAGTTTCCATGCCGCTTGAACCAGATCAAATTGCATTGACTCTTCATTACTGAGAACGGTGTGGAATTGAGGTTTACCCTCCCTCCACAAGTCCTTTGTTTTATTACGTTTAACATGTGCCGCTTTATCGATAACCATTTAACCTCCTATGTTTGAATGACTTGTTGCTGACCGCTACACTTGAACGAAATTGAAAATTCAACTGTACTACGCCCGCTCCAATAACTAAATACTGAAAAATAAGGGTTTTTTTATTTTATTGTACAATGTCCGCAAGCGGCTCTAACTTGCCACCGCTTCCAGCGGTGCCTTTGGGGTCCGTTGTGCTACGATCGCCTTCCTTTGTTTTCAATGATTAATTCAAAAATGTATTACGCCGTATTACAAAATAAGCCTTATTCTTCAAGGCTGCGCGGTCTCGCAGAGGCGTGTTGTGTGAAGCCTGGAAAGCAGTTCCAGGCTTCAAAAAATCCCCGTGCATCGCACGGCCCGAAACTCGACCTGGTTACCCAGTTTCCGGCCTGGTTGCTCGGGCATGGAAACCCCGTGGATTGCCCGATGGATTCCGCTACGCGGAATGGCTGCGCCGCCCTCCGGGTCCACAGGCAACCGGTCCCGTTGGGACCTTCCACCGGGTTTCCACGCCGTCGGCCTGCGGCTGGAAAACGCTCCGCGTTTCCCACAACCGGACCTTTCGAATTGGCAGCAGCAGGGGTTACTGACCATGTGAACTTGGGTCCAGGAATTGGTTTGTATTGCACAATCCATTCCCGGCAAATGGAGTCCCTTTCACCCCCGAGACCAGAGCCCGCAGGGCGGAACCCTGCCTGCCAGTTGTTCGGATCGAGGCCCCCCTTTGGCTGTTTTCAGGAAGGCCCCTTTCTGAAACCCTGTCTGCCGTGTCGTCCCGGACCGCACCCCCCGCAAGGGGACGGGTGCGGTCCGGGCGCGGAGCGAAACGCCGGCGCTGGGCGGTCAGGAAAAGACCAGGTGCCGGCGGATCTCCCCCGGACGCCCCGAGAGCCGGGGGGCGCAGCCCAAGGCCGCAGGCCGCAGCCGTGCCGCAGCAAAGCGGAGGCGCGGTCCTGGCGGGGCGGGCCGTGGAGTAGACTGGGGCCGCGGTGGGCGAAACAAGCACGGCCTGGCAGCGACCAGGTGGCCCGGGCGGCCGCACTGAAAACACGCCTCCCTCATCCCCGCCGCGAGGGGCAGCACAAACAAGCGGGCAGGTTTCCGCCCAACCTGTGACCAGGGCGGCGGAGGCTCCACACCCAGCACTTCCCCGGTCCGAGAAGCCGGGGCCGTTCCTGAGCCATCCCAGGCCCCAGGAACGACCCTTACGGGTTCCTTTGTCCCTTGCAGGCTTCGCCTGCGCAGGCGGCGCGTAGCTGGTTCCAGGGCACTCCCTCTTTGCCGGGTTCTCTCAAACTCCGTTCTCCAAAAGGCATCAGTGGCGATTCATGCAGCCGTTCCATGGGATTACCGCGCAGTCATGCCGCTAGTTTTCCCTGCCTTGCCTGGGCTGAATCCGCAGCCCCATGCTCACCAATCATCTGTAAATCTTTTATAATCACTGAAAGACAATAACTGCATTAATAGACCAACCCTGATTTTGTACCCGTTTTCACGGTTTCTGGGGGTCAAAGCGTACCCGTTTTCACGGTTTTTGGAGCCTCAAAGCGTACCCGTTTTCACGGTGGGAAACCCTGATCTCCACAGGCTTTTGTGGATTCCGCAGCCCCGCCCAGGTCATGGCTTGGGAGTGTCCTGGACGACCTTGAGCCGCCGTGGGCGAACCCCGATACCGGCTTTCCCGTCCGTGAAGGTAAGCGGCATGTCTTCCCAAACCAGCGCCAGCTTTTGAAGCACCTTCCGAACATCGGCTTTGAAGCGCCGTTGGTTGCTGTCCGTGCTTCCCAGTTCCCCCAGTAACTCAGCCCATGGGATCACCGATTCAGACCGCGCCACCAGCCCCCGATGCGCAATCCGCTTCATGAGGGCATATTCGGTAGGGTTCGATTTGAAGGCGATCAAAACCTTTTCAGGAATGGGCACGTAGTAGCTCATCAGGTCATCAAAGAATTCTTGAGAAAACCTTATGGAATAAGGGAAAAGCCGCTTTGCTCCTTGGGCTTCCTTCCGGGCTTCCTTGGTTCCCCCAAGGTCCCATGAGTCAACCAGACGCACGTTACGACCGGCTCCCAGTGCCCTTCTGATGCTGATTTGCATGTTTGCCAGCCGCAAAAGCCGTTCCCTGACCAGCCGGTAAGACGTGCCAGAGTCATTCTCTCCCAGCTTTTCCAGCAACTCAGCCGCACGGTCAAAGGTGATCTCAGGCGACTTCATGCGTCGGGATTCGCTACAAAGCAAATCCAGCAGCACCGCGTCTTTCCCGTAGGGCAGGGCATCACCTTCCGCGACAAAGAATTTCACGGTCAGCACCCCATCCGGCAACCTGGTTGTCCTGTTAACCGTGGTCCCAGTGACCCGCCGAAACGGCAACGGGCAAAGGATCAGAGCTTGGGACACCAGGGCGGCGCGGGAAGGCTTCTCCCGCTCCGCTAGAAGCGTGTTGACCTGCTTTTGCTGGCGTGGCTTCAAGGCTAGTGTCTTGGGCATCGTGGCTCCCATCATGACGCCTTCAGGGCAGCATCCGCGATCCGCTGCACATTACCAGCGTCCCACCGCTTCCCGCGAGGATTGAACCCCTCAGCCGTGAGGACCGCCGCGATCCGCACCCCCCCCATGCCAGCTCCGCGCAGCTCCCGCATCCGATCCAAGGCTTTCTGCTCATCCTGGCAAGGCTCAAGGGCTTTCCCATCTGCCGCAAGCTGGAAGCCGTAAGGAAGCCTCCCGCTGATTCGCTGACCATTGGCTTTCTTCACGGCCAAAGCCGCTTTGGTCCTGGCTCCGATCAGCCGCCGCTCAAGCCGTGCCGCAGCGTCCATGACTGTTGCCGCCATTTCCGAAAAAGGGTCATCGCCGCAAATGCCTTCCACCAGCGCCAGCCCTGCACCAGCCGCCCGAAGCTCACGTTTAACCAGCTCCGACACGTAAACATCGCGGGCGATCCGGTCGGCTTTGTGTGCCACCAGGACACCAGCCCGCAGCCCCCGAACCGCGCTAAGGGCTTCCACCAGCCCCGGGCGTGCTTCCAATTCAGCGCCACCAGACACGCCCAGGTCTTCATACCAGCGGACGATGGACATTTTTTGACGCTCCGCCCATGCCGTGATCGCCGCCCGTTGGGCTTCCATTCCAAGCGTTTGCTCCTCAGTCGAAACCCGAAGGTAGGCAACCGCCAGGGCGGGGTCCGGTTTGGTTTTCTTGCTGGCTGATTTCATGGTGGCTCCGGTAGAAAATTGTCTAACCGTTCGGTTGCACAATTTCTTCTCCCAGAATACCAATGCAGAAGGTCAATGAAAGAAAAACTTTCAACGATCATGGGGGATCTGTTTTCCAAAAAGCCATTGAATTAACATGACTATAATGGCTGTGCATCTTTGAACGGTATCGCGTTTCAACGCTGTAACGCTGGTTCGTCAATTCGTTGGTTCGCTGCTACGAACCAGCGTTACACCGAACCAGCGTTAGAGCGTAGGTTTGCTGTAACGTTGTAACAAAATGGAGGCACTATGCCACGCCCCAAAAAGCCCGGCTGGGAACCCATCACCATTGCCGTAAGTGGAGAAGTCGCCAGAGCCTTGCGAGTTCTGCACTCCTTCAGCAAGCGGGAAATGGGCACTGTCGCTGACGAATTCATGCTCAAAGGTGGCTTGTTGGAATCCGCTGAATACGTGCTGGGGAAAGGGGGCATCCCCTATCCATTCAGGCAGCCCAGACAAGCGCCACTGGCACCAGCTAAGCCAGCAGCAATCCCAGCGGCACCCGCAGCCCCACCACAAGCCGCGCCAGGCGCAGCCATCAAACCAGCGCCAGCAGCAAAGCCAGTCCCAGGAGAGAAGCGCACCCGCAAAGGTCGGTTCGGTGAAGGCGACCCGGAACTGTTCCAGCGCTGCGAAGCCGCAATCGCCGCTGGCAAGATAACCCAGGCGGCGCTCATGGAGAAAGTGGCCCCCAATGTGTCAACCGCCAGCTACCGCAGCGGCTGGAGGGTAAAGGGGCACGTGCCAGCCCAATACATCGCAGCGGTTCAAGCGATCCTGGCAGGACTGGAAAAGGACCAGGCACAGGACTGACCCGAGCGGGAAGAAGCGATACCCTAAGCGTTGCAACGCTGTAACGCTTATACGTTCCTACTAACCAACGTTACAACAATCTAGCGTTACAACGTTACACCTTTTAATTGCCCGTGGCAGGGATACATAATTGCGGTTATGCCAAGCTGGGGCCAGAAGATGGAGAAGGATCCACCTGGGTTCTTCTTCATATCGTGCCAGGTTGAATGGGCTTATGATGGCCTTGTTCATTCCAACGAGAAACCCATGC
>Ga0302200_10002306_pt1 | contig 16904 bp, 19 predicted proteins | sample II_Bog_N3_1_FD_194585 | JGI IMG/M metagenome (GOLD analysis project Ga0302200, IMG submission 194585) | Peat permafrost microbial communities from Stordalen Mire near Abisko, Sweden - II_Bog_N3_1 | ecosystem: Environmental > Terrestrial > Soil > Wetlands > Peat | place: Sweden: Abisko... | reverse complement strand
CGAAGGTGACACACCGTTCGGGAAGCATTTTTGGCCCAGTCAAACGTATGGTGATCGTCAGATCACATCCGTTAAACCGCCGAGGTCGTATCTCTTGGCTTGGTTGCTGGAAGCAGCAGGGCGATGCGTCAAAGCTGGACGATTTAGCCACTTTATCCGCTTCTGTAAGATGTTTCAATTCCTAAGTGCAAGATTCTAAAGAATAAGTCGGCAGTTCAATCCCGTCTCTGGCCACCACTTCTTCCGATCATCGATACCAGCGCGCCGGTTGCTACAACCGAATAAATCTACGGTGACTGGATCAGAGCGACAGCGCGCTGTAGGATAGCGCCAGCGCAGGATTTGAGAAATCAATGATCAGGAACCTGGAAGAGATCCCCATTGTCGAAAATTCGGCGGCCCGTGGAATTTCTGTGGTCATCCCCGTTTATAACAGCGAACTTATCCTGCCTGAGTTGGCTCGGCGGTTGGAGAGCGTTCTCAATCAAATCACGTCGGACTACGAAGTGGTGTTCGTCGATGACAGCAGTCCCGATCGCAGCCGGAACGTGATTTCCGAACTGGCCCTGCAATATCCAAAGGTTCGTGCCGTCAGTCTGATGCGGAATTACGGGCAGCACAATGCGCTGCTGTGCGGCATCCGAGTGGCGCGCCATGGCGTAATCGTTACAATGGACGACGACCTGCAGCATCCTCCCGAGGAGATACCGAAATTGCTGGCCGAACTCGCCAGAGGCTATGACGTTGTGTATGGCACACCGGAGCGCGAGCAGCACGGGTTGGGGCGGGATCTTGCCTCGATGATAACCAAGCTGGCCCTGCAGAATGTGATGGGTGCAGAGATTGCCCGGCAAGTGAGCGCTTTTCGCATCTTTCGTGTCGAGGTAGCCAGAGCATTCGGTCACTACGAAGGGCCTTTTGTGTCGATCGATGTCTTGCTGACCTGGGGAACAAATCGCTTTCATGCTACGCACGTCCGGCACGACATTCGCAAGCAAGGGAGTTCTGGGTATACTTTTCGCAGGCTGATTACGCATGCCATGAATATGATGACGGGCTTTAGCACACTACCACTGCAAATGGCCAGTGTGGTTGGGTTCGCCTTCACATTCTTGGGGTTTTGTGTTTTGGTCTATGTGCTGGTTCGTTTTTTTATTTCCGGCGATCCCGTTCCTGGTTTTCCTTTCCTGGCATCGATTGTCGCCGTGTTTTCGGGCGCTCAACTATTTGCGTTGGGCATCATCGGAGAGTACCTGGCGCGTATGCACTTTCGCAGTATGCAGAAACCTCCCTACGTAGTGCGCACAGACTCTGCCGACCCGGAGTGGGACCGCCCGTGACCTTCTCGATTCCCTTCAATCGTCCTTGCCTGACAGGGAACGAGTATAAGTACATTGCCGAGGCGATCGCGAGTGGCCATGCCTCAGGTGACGGACCGTTTACACGGCGGGCGCAGAAACTGATGGAGGAGCGTTTCGGCGCTCAGCGTGTCCTGCTGACAACTTCCTGCACTGCAGCATTGGAAATGGCGGCGCTGCTCTGCGACTTTGGTCCCGGAGACGAGGTGATTCTTCCATCCTTCACCTTCGTTTCCACCGCCAACGCGATTGTGCTGCGAGGCGCCTCACCGGTGTTCGTCGATATCCGACCGGACACGTTCAATATCGACGAACGGCTGATCGAAGCAGCGATTACCCCACGAACGCGGGCAATTTTCCCGGTCCATTACGCAGGCGTCGGCTGCGGGATGGACGAGATTATGGCGATCGCCCAGCGTCATCAGCTGCTGGTCGTCGAAGATGCGGCGCAGGGTGTCTCCGCCCAATACAAGGGACGGTGGCTCGGCACCATGGGCCAAATGGGCTGCTATAGCTTTCATGAAACCAAGAACTTTTCGTGCGGAGAAGGCGGAGCGCTGGTGGTCAACGACCCCGCTCTGGAGAAGCGCGCCGAGATTCTGCGTGAGAAGGGGACCAACCGCAGCCAGTTCCTGCGGGGTCAGGTGGACAAGTACACATGGGTGGATATCGGCTCGTCCTATGTTCTCTCGGACATGTTGGCCGCCTTCTTGCTGGGCCAGCTTGAAAACATGGAGAAGATCACCGCACGGCGGGCAAAGATCTTCAAGCGTTATGAGAGCGTGCTGGCCCCGCTGGTCGAGACAAGGGTGATACGTATCCCGTTCACGCCTCAGCATTGCACCCCGAATTACCATATGTTCTACGTGCTGGCAGCAGACCTCGCGGAGCGGACAGCGCTTATCGCGCACCTACGCCAGGCCGGCATCCTTGCGGTCTTTCATTATGTCCCGCTCCACTCCTCGCCCTTCGCCAAATCTCTCGGCGTGCCGCAGCCGGATCTGCCAATCACGGATGAAACGAGCAGCCGGCTGGTCCGGCTCCCGATGTACTACGATTTAAGCGATCAGCAGGTAACTGAGGTTGCCGAGGCTGTACTCAGTTTCTACCAGGGCAGGAGGAGTCAATCGTGATGTTGGCATTAAGACCGTCTTGTGCTTGTGGAGAGCATTCTTTGGCGCTCTCGGATGAAGAATGTTAGATTCTGTTGGAGTGGACGCCTTTCGACCTGAGTACGACTTTCTCTCCACGGCATCGCCGGAGTGGGGCAAGATGGCTTTGCTTCCCTGGGACGAAGAGGTTTTCGGCTTCCCGGTAGCCGATTTCGAACTGGGACCGAATCCACCCCAAATCCGGGATCTCCCTTTATTCATCAACGCCCTTGAGGATTTCAGCGCGAGGACAAAAGCTCAACTGATTTCGACGCATGTGCAGGGCGACGATATGTCGACGATCGCCCGGCTTGTGAAGGCAGGTTTTTCCCCGGTCGAGTTCAGCCTGGTGGCTACGCTCCCTCGGATCAGGCCCGCATCGTTGCCTCCCCGGCGGTTGACCCTTCGCGAAGCTATCCCGGAAGACCATGCTGCCATTTGTGAGATCGCCAGTAGAGCCTTTCAGTTCGGTCGTTACCATACAGATCCTCAATTCCCGCGTGAGCTCGCGAACGCCAGGTATGTACGCTGGATAAGAAATGCTCTCGACAGATGGGACCCATGTGATTTGGTCTATGTTCTTGGGCGACCTGGGGAAGTCCTCGGATTCCTGGATGTAGTAATCTGTGATGGTCGCGCCGACTTACGTCTTGCTGCAGTAGACCCACAAAATAACCTTGGGTTTATGGGGTTCTCGCTGTACGCTGAGACGCTGCGGATACTCCTGGAACACCATGTCGAGTCTGTGTCTGCAAAAATAGCGGCCGCCAACACGCGGGCCATGAATGTCTATTCCATGCTTGGCTTTCAGTTTTCAAGGCCGGAAGCAGTCCTTCACTGGCATGCGCCGGAATCATCGAATCTTCAGGCTTAAGTCGTTCTGGCAGCTTGGCAGAGTACCAAGCCGAAAGGATACTAAATATGACTCGCGATCAATGTATCAACATAATCATAGATGCGTATCGACAGTTCGTGCCTCTGGAACGAGTTTCCGCACCCATCGGAGCAGAGACCCGCATTTTTGGGGGTGACAGCCCTTTGGATTCTACTGCGCTTGTTTCTTTGATCATAGAAGTGGAGCAGCAGGTCAACGAGGCCTATGGTATAGAGACCGTGATTGCGGATGATCGCGCCATGTCGCAAGCGCACAGTCCCTTCCGGACAATTGGCAGCTTGGCCGACTACATTGAGACGCTTCTTAAGGAACCGCGGGAGGGGTAGCGTGGAGACGTCAGATAGTAGGGTGGTGCTGATAACGGGTACCCGAAAGGGAATTGGCCGATATCTAGTTGAGCACCTTACCAAATCGGGCTATATCGTAGAAGGGTGCAGTCGACAGGCGCCTGACTGGACTCTGCCGAATTATACCCATCACCTCGTCGACGTCACGGATGAGGCTCAGGTGAATGCGATGATTCGCGATATTGGACGGCGTCGAGGACGTTTGGATGTAGCCATCAACAACGCTGGAATAGCTTCCATGAATCACTCGTTGTTGACTCCCGTCGCAACGCTTGACCGCCTCATGGCCACAAACTTCCGTGGAACTTTCCTGGTGTGCCGTGAAAGTGCCAAGCTGATGCAGAAGCGGAGGTACGGGAGAATTATCAATTTCGGCACCGTTGCATTGCCTCTCCGGTTGGAAGGTGAGGCAATCTATGCCGCATCCAAAAGCGCAGTTGTCGCATTCACACAAGTCCTCGCATTCGAATTGGGCAGCTTTGGAATTACTTGTAATGTGATCGGTCCGACTCCAATCGATACTGACCTCATTCGAGGTATCCCGAAAGCAAAGATCGATGAAATCATTGGAAGGCTAGCTGTTAAGCGCCTGGGTAAGCTGGAAGACGTGGCAAATGTCGTTGATTTCTTCATGAAGTCCGAAAGCGATTTCGTCACCGGTCAGGTTATCTACCTTGGAGGCCTGTAGGTGTTCATTGATTTTCTTTTGGGGCGATTCGATATCTTTAGGCAGCACGACGCGATCGTCTATAAAGACGATTGCTTCTCTTATGAATGGCTGGCAGGCGCCATTCGACGTTGGAAGGCGCGTCTCGAAGAATCGACCGTGCCTCGCGGGGCGGTGGTTTCGGTTGAGGCGGATTTTGCTCCTGAACCCATAGCCCTTTTGATGGCCCTAATCGACAGATCCTGTGTCGTTGTTCCTCTTTCCGCCACCCTTGGAGAGAAGAAGAGCCGGTTCAAACAACTCGCTGAGGTGGAGTGGGAGATCGCGCTGGATTCCGAAGGTGGATCGACGATGGCACCTACTGGAAATCAAGCGAGTCACATTCTTCTTCAGGGGCTCAAGTCAAAATCGCATCCCGGCCTGATTCTGTTTTCCTCCGGGTCTACAGGTGACAGTAAGGCGGCGGTACACGACCTGGTTCCATTGCTTGAAAAATTCAAGACAGAGCGTCCAGCGTTGCGCTCGATTGCATTCCTGCTGTTCGACCATATCGGCGGCTTCAACACGATGATGCATATGCTCTCAAATAGGGGGTGCTTGATTACCGTTCAGGATCGATCCCCGGATGGGGTGTGCAGATCCATCGCGTGTCACAAGGCGGAAGTCCTGCCGACGTCCCCGACCTTCATCAACCTTATGCTTCTCAGCGAGGCATATAAGCGCCACGATCTTTCCTCCCTTAAGGTGGTCACATATGGGACGGAGGTGATGCCAGAGAGCACACTGCAAAGGTTCCACGACCTTTTTCCCGACATCCGCCTGCAACAGACCTACGGACTCTCGGAAGTGGGCATCCTGCGGTCGAAGTCACTATCGTCGGACTCTCTGTGGGTGAAGATCGGTGGAGAAGGATTTCAGACCAGAGTGGTGGATGGCTTATTGGAGATCAAGGCCGAGAGCGCTATGTTAGGGTATCTCAACGCTCCCAGCCCGTTTACCGAGGATGGTTGGTTCAAAACCGGAGACTCGGTTTTAGTGAACGGGGAATTCTTTTGTATATTGGGGCGGGCTTCAGAACTCATAAACGTGGGTGGCCTGAAAGTTTACCCAGCTCAAGTTGAGAGCGTCATTCAGTTGATGCCGGGTGTCGAGGATGTTGCTGTTGTCGGCGCTCCGAATGCAATCACTGGCCAGATAGTTACGGCGAGGGTTTTGGTGGGAACAGGTGAAGACTTGGCGACCTTTCGGAGGAGGATGCGAGAGTTTTGCGCCGGCAGACTTGAACCCTTTATGATCCCGCAGCGGGTTGTGTTTGCTGACAAGGAGATGCACGGGGATCGATTTAAGAAAATGCGCGGAGGAGTATAGAGAAAGTTGGGAACCGGTATTTGCGAGCGGTGCCCCGAAGTGAAACTCGTATCGCTATGACCCCAACACGGAAGAATGAAAACCGTGAGAAACTGACTAGAATGGAGACCACCCCAAGAACGCCCCTCGAGGAAGATATAACCACGCCTGTGACGAAGTCGCCCAATGGTTACGCTGTCACACTCTGGTTCCTATTCCTAAGCGTGCTGGCGAGCATTCCTGCGTACTACCGCATGTTTACCGGATTCTCGTACTGGGACGACGAAGGCGCGCTCATGGTCACTGTCAAGCAGTACCTGGGCGGGATGAAACTCTACAATCAAATCTCAGTCTCGTACGGACCCATATATTACTTCTATAATTACTTACTGCGAACTCTTTCCGCGACGGCTGTAACTCACGATGTAGTCCGAATGAGTTCGCTGCTCCCCTGGTTATTGACCGCGTTTGTGTGCGCCTGGATCGTTTATCGACTCACTGGTTCATTGGTGCTGTCCTCCTTCGCCCATCTCCTGGTATTTTTTACGTTAACCTTTTTCTGTAACGAGCCTGGTCACCCTCAGGAATTATGCATTCTCCTGCTTGTCTGCCTACCGGCGGCGGGCATCCTATCTTCTATTCCGCGCTGGCACTTGTTGGGCATCGTTCTGCTTGGCACGCTTACTGCTTTACTCGTGTTCGTCAAGGTCAACATCGGAGCGTTTGCGTTCCTTGCAACGTCTTTGGCTATCCTGGCGCATTCTCCTAAAACCAGGTTATCGCGACTCTCTTGCATCGCACTTGGCGCTGCGGGTGTCTTTGCCCCGGCGGTTCTAATGAAGGCGCATTTGGGCGATCCGTCTGCGAGGCTCTATGCCGTTCTCGTCACCGTCTCGATGATGACAGTGTTGCTGGTGCTCTTCAGAGTGTCGCGGACCTGCTGCTTCCTATTTCGTGACTCGTTGATTGCAGGGGGGGCCTTTGGATCGACATTCATTGCAATAGTCTTCGTTCTGAAAGCGCAAGGCGTCTTTCTGACCCGCATGCTGCATGCACTGCTGCTCGATAGCCTGAGTCACTTTGTTTTTCGTGGGTCGTGGTATATGCCGATCCCGTTCGCACGAGGATGGTATTTCTGTATCGTCAGCGGACTACTTATGGCTGGATACTTCTCATGCAGCGCATTGAGAATAGAGCGTATGGAGAGCTACTTAGCGGTTCTGAAGCTCGTGCTCGCTTTGTTGACAGTGGTGCTTTTCCTTTCCGAAGTCTTATTGGGGCTTTTCTTTTCTAAATTCGGGCCGACCCAAATTTTGCTTCCGTTCTTCTTCTTCCTCCTGCCACCGTTTTGCTGGCTGGTTCTATATGGGCCTCCCGATCGGGGCAGCAGGCCGCATGCTTTTCCCAGGACTCTGCTCTGCATCGTAACCGTGTTGCAAACACTTTATGCGTATCCAATTGCCGGTAGCCAATTTCAATTTGTCCAGGTCTTGCCCGTCATCGTGGCCATGATCTGCTGGAGTGATTACCTGGCGTGGCAACAGAAAAGAATGCGTTCGTTTTCCCCGATACTTATGGGTGCCGCTATCCCTGTTTTGTTAATTTGTGTAGCCACATCCTACATTGCAATCGGACGCATTGCGCGCAAAGACTACGATTCCCTGCCTTCCTTGCAGCTTCCCGGTTCCGACAGAATCCATGTTCAAGAGGCGGAGGCCCAGGATTACCGTTGGCTGGTTCGGGAACTGGATGACCACTGCGACGTATTCGTGGGCCTGCCGGAAGTCCCAAGCTTACACATATGGACTGGAAAAGACCCGTTGGAAGGCATGGAGATGGATGACTGGATGTTAGATGATTCCGACCAACAACAGTTGGCAGTGTCGTCAGTTCTTTCTGGACACCCAAACGCCTGCGCGATTTATAACCCGGATCTTGTAAGGTTTTGGGATCCCAAGGGGGAGATGGAACCAGCTTCTCCACTGGTGCGTTATCTTTTTGCGAATCTCAAGGTCGTGGGTCGGACAGGTAAGTTCTTCTTTCTTGTTCGAAACGAACGAAATCTCACTGTCGTGTCAACTCACTGACATTCTGTTCGCTCACCCTGCTCCCGACCTGGGGTGTGCAATTTTGTTGGCCATATGCAATCCACAATACCGCAGATTCAGCCGTGATTACTCTACCGACATTGGTGGACGCGGTAACCCATAAACGCCGATTCTGCGCACTCGCAGCATCAATGGCCCGATGCTGGGCGCGCGATCACGAGGCGGGGATAGCAGTGAAGGAAGCTACATTGGGGGAGAAGACCCGTGAAGGAATCTTTTGCCGGATCAGGAAGCCTGCCACCGTCTTTTTAAATGAGGCACATCGCCGGAAGCGTGCTCTGGAGGGGGCGTATTCCTAGCGAGTTCCCTACGTTGGCGATGGGATTCGAAGCAGATGACGCCGACCATGACGTGACACCGTTCTTGCGGCGATGCCTCACAAACAGGGCAAACGTACTGCAAAGATGGGTCGCGTCCCGCCATTTTCAGCCTCACTCCTTCAATCAGAACATGAAGGAGCGGTCAAAATTGATCATTCTTACATTTTTCCTATTGACCGGATGAACATGTCACTCGGGCCACACAATTGAAGGCGACCTGGCCTTGAAAGTTCCGGCAGTCATCGATACCGATGTCCACCCAGGTTTTCTTCTTCGTCGGTAACCAGCAAAGGGAGTTATCCTGAGTCGCTGGTTCTGGCAGGCGGGAACCCGCATCACCAGTTCGAAACAGAGCTACCGAGCCAGAGAGTGACGGATGGCGGGGAAACACAGGAGGTGCTGAATGGAGATGCGCTGGCTGAATTCAAGAGTGTTTGCGATTCTGGCTGGCGGTTGCCTGCTGGTTTCGCTGCTGAGCGCGCAGTCGCCGAAGCGGCCAAAGATTCTGGGGCTTGCTCATGTCGCATTCTTTGCGCATGACTTTGACCAATCGAGGAAGTTCTATGGCGAGTTTCTGGGGTTTGACGAGGTCTTTCCGCTGAATAATACGGATGGAACACCGTCGATGACCTTCTTCAAGATCAATGACCGACAGTATATTGAACTGTCTCCGGAGAAGACTGCGGGATCGGATCGATTGAGCCACATTGCGTTTGAGACGGATGACATTGACGGGCTGCGGCAGTATCTCGCCGCAAAAGGGGTGAAAGTGCCCAGCCACGCGGAACGGGGCAGGATCGGCAACCTGGCCTTCAATATTACCGATCCGGCCGGGCATACGGTGGAGATGGTGCAATACATGCCGAGTGAACAAACGATGCTTAACTTCGGCAAGCGTCTGGGGAGCAATCGCATTTCGCAGCATATGACGCATGCGGGGCTACTGGTGACGGATCTTGATCCGGAGTACCGCTTTTATACCGAGGTGCTGGGGTTCACGGAGACCTGGCGCGGGAGCTCAAATGGAACGGTGCTTTCGTGGATCAACCTGAAGGCTCCGGACAGCGACGACTATGTTGAACTGATGCTGGCGAAGACGGCGCCGGCGGAAAATGCGCGCGGAGGGGCGCACCATCTGTGCCTTGTTGTTCCCGATGTGCCGGAGGCGGTGGTGAAGCTGAAAGCGACGGCGTACATGAAAGAGTACCCGCGCGAGATCGAGGTGCATTTGGGCAAGAACCGGAAGCGTCAGGCGAATTTGTTTGACCCGGATGGCACGCGGACGGAGGTTATGGAGCCGAGGACCATTGATGGAGTGGCGCCGCCGCCGTCAAGCGCTCCTCCGCCCGGATAACCGCATGCGGTGGGGCAGACGCTCGCGGGAGGTTCGCACCTGTCGTACTGCTTCCCGCCTTCGCGCCAGAAAAAGGGCGCGAAAACGGGGCACGGGGCTTCATACTTCCCACCCTTCCCGCGATGAGACTCCGGGCAGTTGGGGCACCCTCAGTTGTGCGATGGGAGACAGGCTGAGGCTGTTTTGAGGGGTGGGGGATTGGTGCGGGAGTGAATTCGGGGTATACTGGAAGTTCGGCAAGCAGGCGGAGTTTTGCGCCCCGCAAGCGGCGGCGGGAATGCCGCACCAGAAACAGCAAAGGATTTGGAGCTAAGTCATGGCACAGGTATGCGATATTTGCGGGAAAGGCCCGCAGTTCGGCAATAACATCTCTCATGCGCACAACGTTACGCGCCGCCGCTGGAATGTGAATCTGCAGGCGGTCAAGGCTTTGGTGAACGGTGCATCGAAGCGGATCCGGGTCTGCACCAGCTGCATCAAGACGGGCAAGATCACCAAGGCAGGCCCCACCATGGCCAAGGCAGCGCCTGCTGTCGCCAAGGCGTAGAGTTTCGCCAACCTCTTCCAACAACCTGATTGGAACGCCCGCGACGCCGCTTTCCGAGCGGCGTCCCGGTGTGTTTTCGCGGTCCGCGAGCTGCCCGACTATTCTCCGGCGCGGTTGAAGGTGAGCGAGGCGGAGTTGATGCAATAGCGCAGGCCGGTGGGTCTGGGGCCGTCAGGGAAGATGTGGCCGAGATGGCCACCACAGCCGGCGCAGGTGACCTCGATGCGGCGCATGCCGAAGCTGCGGTCTTCATGCTCGACGATGGCCTTGGATTCGGCCGGAATCATGAAGCTGGGCCAGCCGCAGCCGGAGTCGAATTTGGCTCCGCTGAGGAAGAGGAGCGCGCCGCAGCCGGCGCAGCGGTAATTGCCGGTTTCGTGGTTCTGGGTGAGCGCGCCGGTAAAGGGACGCTCGGTTCCTTTTTCGCGGAGAACGTGATATTGCTCGGGCGTGAGTTGGGTGCGCCACTCGGCTTCGCTGCGTACGATTTTTTCGGGTGTTTCGCTCATAGATGACTCTTAGATGAGATTCTAGCTTCCGAGGTCTCAAACACTCGCGGGATCCTCGCTGGGCTTGAGCGGTCCGCTTGCGTCTCCAAATGAGTTCGGTCGCCCCTACGGGGCTTAGTCAATTCACGCCAGTTCTCCTCCGCTTGTCCTGGGCTATTTTCGCTTCTCCCTCCGGGAGAAAGAGCGGTCCGACAATGTTTCATCTCTTGCGGGTCGGCTACGCCGGTGGAGGACTGTTACAAAGCCTGTCCGCAACGAGTTTTCCGCAATCTTCTAGACTTCCGCGATCAGTTCGATTTCTACCAAGACATCTTTGGGCAGACGGGACACCTCAACTGTGCTGCGAGCTGGGGGCGTTGCGCCATCCGCGGCCAAGTAGGTGGCGTAGACCGCGTTCATTGCCGCAAAGTCATTGAAATCCTTGAGGAAGACCGTGGCTTTGACGGTTTGCGCGAGGCTGGATCCGGCAGCTTCAAGGATGGCTTTGAGGTTTTCGAGGACGCGCTCGGTCTGTTCCGTGATGCCGGGTGCGACGACCTGCTGCGTTTCCGGATCGAGCGCGATCTGGCCGGCAGTGAAGACAAGATTTCCCGCGCGGATGGCCTGGGAGTATGGCCCGATGGCGGCGGGAGCTTTTCCGGTTGCGATGACGGTTTTGCTCATAGGTCGATTGTAAGGGCGGACGGTCAGAGTTAATGCCAGAGGGCGAGCAGGATGCCGGTGGCGACCAGGGCGACCAGCCAATAGCCGAGATTGATGGCGAAGAGCTTGAAGGGACGGCCTTCGTAGATGTAGCTGGCGGAAAACGGGGCGGCCATGAATCCAGCCCAGGCGATAAAGCCGATGAGCGCGCCCCAGGCGGCGGTGGTTGCGCCGGACCAAAGAATGAGGTGTGCCAGCACGAAGGACAGGACGAGACTGCCGACGAAGGATGTGATCATGCCGGCGATCATCGCGTTCTTCTTTGATCCGCCGGGGGTGATACCGACCATGGCTGCCCAGGGCTTGGCGAAGAGGACGGGCGAGTACCAGATGGCGCCGAGAAGCCATTGCAGGATTGCCGAAGCGAGGATGGCGAGGTGATTGAAATGGAGGTGGTGCATGGATGAGGCTCCTTGAACAGTGGCTGGTGCGGAGGGGAGTGGTGCTGTTGACTTTGCGGGAGAAAGAAAACCTTGTCAAGGAAAAATGCGGCCGCTGAGGGCGGATGACAAGAAGAAGCAGATCCTTCGGCTTACCGCCCACGAACTCCACTCCACAGACGAAGACCTGTCTGCGGGGACCCCGGGGCTGAAAGACGCCTGGGGCCCCGTTCGCTCAGGATGGCAGCTCTTTTCGGATGCGGGCTTTGAGAGACCACGCTAGCGGCGCTTGAGGGCTTCGAGCTCGTCGAGGGTTCGGGGCCAGTCGGAACCGAGGAGGCGGGAGAGGCTGCGGTCGGCGAGGACCTTGCCGCCGGTCTGGCAATGGGCGCAGTAGTTGGTTTCGTTGTCGGCGTAGCGGATGCGCTGGACTTTCTGGCCGCAGCGGGGGCAGGGCTGGTCGAACTTGCCGTGGACGGCGAAGTCGGGGCGGAAGGCGGTGACTTTTTCGGGGAAAGTTTTGTCGGCTTCGGCGCGGAGGCGGTCTGTCCAGAGCTTCAAGGTGGACTTAGTGGCGGCGAAGAGGCGGTCCCACTCTTCCGGCTTGAGTTTTTGGGTGAGGGTGATGGGGGAGAGCTGGGCGGCGTACAGGATTTCGTCGGAGTAAGCGTTGCCGACGCCGCTGATGAGGCGTGGATCGGTGAGGGCGCGCTTGAGGGTGCGGTTCTCGGCGGTAAGGGCAACGCGGAAGCTGGTGAGGTCGGTGGAGAAGATCTCTACGCCGCCGGGGTCGATGGCTTCGAGGGCGGCTTCACCGCGCAGGACGTAGAGAGAGGCGCGGCGTTTGCTGCCGGCTTCGGTGAGGACGAGGGAGCCGGAGGGGAAGTCAAAGGCGGCGAGGGCGATTCGGCCGGCTAACTTGGCTCCGGGTGGCTTCCAGTGGAGGCGGCCGGCGATCATTAGGTGGAGGACTAGCCAGAGATCGCCGTTTTGCTTGTCTTCAAGGCCGATGGCGATGCGCTTGCCGATGCGGCGGAGGGCGGTTACGGTTCGGCCTTCCGCGGAGGCGAGGGGTGGGTCGACGGTGCGGAGGAGGAATACAGAGGCGATGCGGACGCGCTCGAGGGGCTGGCCGAGGATGCGGGGCTCGAGGGCGGTGATGTAGGCGGCTATGTCGGGGAGTTCCGGCATTTGTTCGCTTTCTGGGACGATGGATGGTTTAGGACTGAACTTACTTCATGCGTAGGCAGGTATATCCGAAGTCCAGCTTCTTCTGTCCCGATGCGGCCGCGCTTTCAGGATCGAACGCCGCCATATCGCTGGGAGTTCTCGGTTCATCGAAGTGAGCCGGGTTTGCCTGAGGGTTGCCAAAGACCCGGTCAACAACAAAGCCTTTAGCGCACTCGCCGTAGAGAACGAAGCCACCGGTGAGCCAATAATTCGCATAGGCCTGCCAGGGGTGAAGCTCCCTTCCTGCGCTCGTCACGCGGAAGACAACCGGATGATCGCCCGGCTCGTAATCAATGTGCATGTCCACCCGGAATGCGCGAATCGACTTGTCTGGTTTTGCGCGGGAATAGTCCGGAAAAGCCGGTTTTGCGACGCATTGGCCAACAGGCGCGATGGTTTGCACGGATTGGAACGTGTCGAGTGAAAAGTAGCCTGTGCCCGATATATCAAGCTGTCCGGTTGTTCGGACTCGACAGTCCCGCAGCACCTCAAGGTGGGTTCCGAGTTTTTCCCCACCGAGAAGTTGAATAGATGCCTGATTGCAATCAGGCTTTTCGAACCTCAATTCAAACCATTGCCGAATGCTGTCGTGGTAGATCATCGTGCCTTCAAGCGTGCGCACTTCAGAAGGAGCGGACGGGCCGTCTTTGCTGGATTGTGGACACTGCTGACCGAGCGCGGGCAGCATGGAGCATGCGGCAAGAACAAGCGTGAAGAGGAATCGATCCACGGTGAATATCTATACCACGGATTGGTATGCGGCTAGCGGAAATTCATTACAGGCTCGCCTGACGAGTAAAGGGAAGACTTGAGAGTCGAGCCCGGGCTTCACCATCTCCCTTGTTTCAGAAGCGATTCATGGGCACCCGCCGCAATGCCGTTGAAGCTTCTTTCTCACATCGCCGCGCTTCTTCGTTCGTTTGCGGGTGTAGCGAGTAACCTTCCTGATCGCGTTCCTCCAAGGCGTTCTCCTCTACCCTCCGCAGGTGTTCCAGCACTGCATCGGAGCCAAGGATTGTGTTGTCGATGAGGCGGGTTTTGCCTACGTAGGCGGCTACGGCGAAGAGCGTGCCGGGAGCGGCGACTTCTACAGGTAAAAGCGTGGCCCAGTCGACTAATTCGATGTAGTCGATGCGGACTTCAGGGACTGCGGCGAAAAGTTGGTTCGCGGCTTCGACTAGGACGGTGGCGCGGCGTTCGCCTTGGGCCGCGAGGGACTCAATTTGATGGACGGTGCGGCTTAGGACGAGGGCTTGGGAGCGCTCGGCTGCGCTGAGGTAGATATTGCGGGAACTTAGGGCGAGGCCGTCGGGGTCGCGGACGATGGGGCAGACTACGATTTCTACGGGGAGCAGGAGGTCGGTGGTCATGCGGCGGAGGACGGCGACCTGGGCCGCATCTTTCTGGCCGAAAAAGGCGCGGTCGGGTTCGGCGGCAATGAGGAGCTTGGAGACGACAGTGGCTACGCCGCGGAAGTGGCCGGGTCTTGATGCGCCGTCAAGTCGGGTGCTTAGGCCTTCGACTTCTACGAAAGTTGAGTCGGGGCCGTTGGGGTAGAGGTCTTCAACGGAGGGCGCGAAGATTGCGGTTGCGCCGGCGGATTCGGCGAGGGCGCAGTCGGCGTCGAAGGTGCGGGGGTAGCGGGAGTAGTCCTCATTGGGACCGAATTGGGTGGGGTTGACGAAGATGCTGACTACGACTTGATCGCAGGAGGATTTGGCGGCGCGGATTAGGGAGGCGTGGCCGGTGTGGAGTGCTCCCATGGTGGGGACGAGGGCGATGGTGGGTTGGTCATTCCCCGGTCCCCAAGTGCGAGGGACCGGGGGCACCCAGTCGTTGCGGTGGGAACGAGACCATTGGCGGAGTTCGGCTACGGTGCGGAGGATTTGCATCGGATTATTTGAAAGCGTCCTTCAGGGGCTAAAGCCCTGCTTACTTTATGGGCATATCGGCACGACTGAAGTCGTGCCCTGACACTTGTTGTGGTCCCAGGGAGTTATTCCGCAAGCTCGAAAGCCTGCATTCATTTAGCAGTCCTTGGAGCGCGACTGAAGTCGTGCCCTGAAACTTTTCGCTTCGCCCCCACCTCGTCCAAAGTGTTGCGGACCGATTCGGGCAGGTGGTAGCTCTCCTCGTCGGAGGGGAAGGCGTGGTGCTCGACGTCTTCGCGGTAATGCTCGATGGCCGAGCGGATGAGCGTGCCCGCGTCGGCGTAGCGGCGGACGAACTTGGCGGGCGGCGCGAAGGTTAGGTTGAGCAGGTCGTGGAAGACGAGGATCTGTCCGTCGCAGTCGGGGCCTGCGCCGATGCCGATGATGGGCACGGGCAGCTCGGCGGTGATTTGCGCGGCGACTTCGCGAGGAATGCCTTCGAGAACGATGGCGCCTGCGCCGGCATCAGCGAGGGCATGGGCATCTGATTTTAGTTGAAGAACGGTTTCGGTGGTGCGGGCCTGGACACGGTATCCGCCCATGCGGTGCACGCTCTGCGGGGTGAGGCCGAGATGGGCGACGACGGGAATCTCCGCATCTGTCAGGGCGCGGACGAGTTCGATGCGCGGGCCTTCGATTTTGACGGCTTCTGCACCGGCTTCCTTGACAAAGCGAACGGCGTTGGCGAGGCCTTCGGCGACCGTGCTGTAGCTGCCGAAGGGCATGTCGGCGACCACGAGGGCGCGGTGGACGGCGCGTCGGACAGCGCGGGTGTGGTGGATCATCTCGTCTACGGTGACGGCGAGGGTGTTTTCGTGGCCCAGGACGACCATTGCAAGGGAGTCGCCCACGAGGATGAAGTCGATCCCGGCTTCGTCGGCGAGGCGGGAGGTGGCGTAGTCATACGCGGTGAGGGCGGAGATGGGCTTGCCCTGGCGCTTCATGTCAGAGAGCGCGGGCATGGTGACTTTTGTGATGGGGGTGGAGTGGGGCGAGGAATTCGCGCCGCCGGGGAAGCTGGTGAGGCTCATATTGTCTCCAGTGCCGCTCCGTAGAACCACCCCAGCGACGAAGACCTGTCGCCGGGGACCCCGGTAAACTCAGGATGCGACCCGAACAGTTGTGAGTATACGCCGAAAGGCAGTTGTCAGTTATCAGTGGTCAGCAGCGGGGGCATACGCAATTTGCGGGCCTTGTTTTTTGGCTTGTGTGCGTCGGGATGGGTGCGTAGAATTCCGGTACCCCAAGCCGGGGACCCGGCGATCTACGAGGTGGATTGAATGCCGAAGTTTGTCATCGAGAGGGAGATCCCAGAGGTTGGGAAGCTGACCCCGGAACAGTTGCAGGCGGTATCGCAGACGTCATGCGGCGTGCTGAGCGAGATGGGCCCTCGGATTCAGTGGCTGCACAGCTACGTGACAGACGACAAAATCTACTGCGTGTACATTGCGCCGGACGAAGCGACCGTGCGGGAGCATGCGACCAAGGGTGGTTTTCCTGCGAACCGGGTGTCGCAGGTGCGGGCGACGATTGACCCGACTACGTCCGAGTAGGGCTTGTTTCCATTCGCGGAAGGTTGCTGCGGGTGCGGTTCAGGGCTGAAACTGGAAGGCAGAATGCTTTCCTCCATCGAAACTGGAGTTTACGCGGGGTTGGGCGCGCTGGGCGCGGCGGGGCTGGCGTGCGGCGGTTTTGCGTATGCGGCACTGTGGCCGGGGTCGCAGATTTTTGGGAAGACGCTGACGGCTCCGCGGAAGCGGGGGGAACTGGCGCTGACTTTTGACGATGGGCCCAATCCGGCGTGGACTCCGCAACTGCTGGACGTGCTGGCGAAGCATGGGGTGAAGGCTACGTTCTTCATGGTCGGGAGCTTTGCCGAGGCAGAGCCGGAGTTGGTGCGGCGGGTTGCGGAGGCGGGACACCTGATTGGGAATCACTCGTGGAGCCACCCGAACCTGGCGCTTACGGCGGCGCGCAAGGTGACGGAGGAACTGACGAGGACCAGCGAGACTCTGCAGCAGATTATCGGGGCGGAAGTGCGATTTTTCCGGCCACCGT
>Ga0302200_10002303_pt1 | contig 16914 bp, 13 predicted proteins | sample II_Bog_N3_1_FD_194585 | JGI IMG/M metagenome (GOLD analysis project Ga0302200, IMG submission 194585) | Peat permafrost microbial communities from Stordalen Mire near Abisko, Sweden - II_Bog_N3_1 | ecosystem: Environmental > Terrestrial > Soil > Wetlands > Peat | place: Sweden: Abisko... | reverse complement strand
CGAGCGCGCAGCCGGCGGCTGGGTCGACGAATACTGGAGGCAGGACGATTCGTGGTACATGCCGGAGCCACCGCCAGCGCGGATCCCCCTTCCTACCCCTCCGCCACCATCGCCTTGCGCGCCGCCCCCAGCCGAGCATCCACACACCGTCGAAAGACCGAAGAGCTATGAAGATTGGCTCAAGGAACAGGCAAAGTCGGAAGCGCAGCGCAAGCGCGAGCAAATCGCCCGCATCCGCGAACGCATCCGCGAGCTCATGCGAAAGCGCCGCGACCCCGCTTACGATTATGAAGAAGTCCTCAAGACGATCGATCGCTTCATCGAAGAGCTGATGAAGGAATTAGAGAAGCTTCGGCAGGAACTCAAGGAAGCGGGCGAGGACACAGGCGAGGAGTTCGATGAGCCGCTCGACCCGCTGCCGCCCGCGCCTTTGCCGCCATGGCCTCTTGGCCATCCTGTACGCCCCTACCGGCTTTACGTAAATCTGAAAACCGGCAGATTGGATTGGTTCATCGACCCGCCGGGCAGCGACAGCGGCTGGGAACCCGCTTCAGAGTATCACTGGGGCTGGGTGCCCGAGGTCGACCCGGATACAGGAAAAATCATTTGGAAGCCGGGTTGGTTGCCGGGTGCATCGAGCGGGGAAATGCGAGCGACGCGTCTGATGGGAGTGGCGCGGTGCCGGTGTCCGAAAGATTAGTCTGCGGCGGCAAACGGAGAGGGGGCGTGATAGTTCCAGTTGGTGCCAGAAAGCCGCAATAACGTCGACAACTCGCCGTGTGCCTCTACTTTTCGCATCCAACTGAAAGCGGCTGAAAATCTTCACCCGAATTCAACGAGTGGACATCTCCGTCGCCTGAAAACCATGCCCGCAAGAATTGAAGACTACGCCCTCATCGGCGATTGCGAAACCGCTGCCCTCGTCGACAAGAACGGCTCCATCGACTGGCTCTGCTGGCCCGATTTTTCTTCCGAAGCCTGCTTCGCTTCCCTCCTCGGCGGCGAGGAAAATGGCTACTGGAAAATCTCTCCCGCCGAAGGCAAATGGAAGACGACTCGCCGCTATCGACCCCACACCCTCATTCTCGAAACCACCTTCCACCACAAAGACGGCTCGTTCCGCCTCATCGACTTCATGCCCGTTCGCCAGCGCAACTCGCACGTCGTCCGCATCGTCGAAGGCATCCGCGGCAATGTCCCCGTGCGCATGGAAATGGCCCTGCGCTTCGACTACGGTCTCACCGTCCCCTGGGTCACGCGCATACGAGGCGGCATACGCGCCATCGCCGGCCCTAACCTCGCCACTCTGCGCGCCTCCGTTCCCATGAATGGAGAAAACATGAAGACGGTCGCCGACTTCACCGTGGGCATGGGAGATCGTGTGACTTTCGCGCTCACCTATGGCCTTTCGTACAAGCGCGACCCCGCCAAAATCGACCCCGTGCAGACACTCGACGAGGCAGACAAACTCTGGCGGCATTGGAGCGGACGTCTCAAATACAAAGGCAAATATCGCGATGTAATTGAACGGTCACTGATCACCCTGCGCGCATTAATCTATCGGCCAACCGGCGGTATCGTCGCCGCGGTCACTACATCTTTGCCGGAGTGCATAGGCGGCGTGCGCAATTGGGATTATCGCTACTGCTGGCTCCGCGACGCGACGCTTACTCTGCTGGCGCTGGTCAACGGCGGCTACCAGAATGAGGCCATTGCATGGCAGGACTGGCTGCTGCGCGCGCTCGCCGGCAGCCCGGAACAGGTGCAGATCATGTACGGCCTCAAGGGCGATCGCCAGCTCATTGAGTGGGAAGCCGGCTGGCTCGCCGGTTACGAAAAATCGAAGCCCGTGCGCATCGGCAACGCGGCATCCACGCAAGTACAGCTCGATATCTACGGCGAGGTCATGAACTGCTTCTACCAGGCGCATCGGGCCATCGGCCACCACACGGAAGAGGATTTTCGCGTGCTGGTGAAGATGATGGCGCAGTTAGCGAACATCTGGCAGCAGCCCGACTCGGGCATATGGGAAGTGCGCGGCGAGCCCCAGCAATTCACCTACTCAAAAATGATGACCTGGGTCGCATTCGACCGCGCCGTAAGGCTCGCCGAGCAGTTTCACTACGAAGCGCCCATCGAAGAATGGAAAGCCATCCGCGAAACCATTCATTGTGAAATCTGTGCCAACGCATTCGACAGCAAAAAGAACAGCTTCATGCAGGCCTACGGCTCCAGCCAGCTCGACGCATCCCTGCTGCTCATGCCGGTATTTGGATTTCTGCCCGGCAGCGATCCCCGCGTCAAGGGCACCGTGGAAGCCATCGAGCGCGAACTCATGCCCGACGGCCTGGTGCTGCGTTACAAAACGGAACACGTGGACGACGGCCTTCCGCCCGGAGAAGGCGTCTTTCTGGCATGCAGTTTCTGGATGGTAAGCAGCCTCGCCGCCATAGGGCGCGTTCGGGACGCGAAAAAGCTCTTCACTCGCCTGCTCAAATTGCGCAACGATCTTGGCCTTCTCGCTGAAGAGTACGACCCGGTCTGCAAACGCATGGTCGGCAATTTTCCCCAGGCCTTTTCACATATCGCACTCGTCAACGCGGCGTTCGATCTACAGTGTCAACTCAACGCCCCCAGACGCGCCGGCCAAAATTCCTGTCACTGAGTCGCCGCATGCCATCACCGACACTTCAAATCAGGAGCAGTTGCCTCCATTGGGTGTATCCTTTCCGCATGAAATCCAAGCTAGTTATCAAGTTCCTGCTCGCCTTGACCTTTGGCGCGGTCTTCGGTCTGCTGGTTCATCAGGACCAGGAAAAGTGGCATCGGCTCGGCCGCGAGGCATTTCTCGCCTATCAATCCAATCAGTTTGATCAGCACACAGCCACCGCCGCGGGGGTAATCATTTTTTGCGCCGTCTTTGCGCTCGGCCTTTACTCGCTGTATGAAGGCGTGGCCTTCGCCATCCTTAAGCTTGTCACCCACGTCCAGACTCGAGAGCCCTCTGCCCCAGAGTCTCTCCCTGGCCTGAATTGAGCAACCAAGCCAGTGTGCGAGCCTCCCGCGAGCAGTTCGCCCCACCGCGGGTGGTTGACGGACGCACCTCCCTCTGTTCTACTTCTGTTGAACATCATGCACATGTCCAGCCCCATCTCGAACCTCTGTCCGGCCTTGTGCATGCCTCTGTTCATTCCCGCCATTCGAATTACAAGCCCCAATCTGTGCGCGGGAATTTAAGCCTGACCAAAGAGCTTCAGTAACTAAGCAGCACCCAGGCCACCTCCCGCAAACGCGGCTGGTGGTTTTTCATTTTTGCCTGATTTTTTGGATTGGCAGGTCAGGGCTTTATCCCTGACAAATATGAAGGAGAAACGCAAGTGGAATCCGTAAGCCTCACCAGTATCCAGGCCGCCCGTGCCCGCATCGGCGATGCAATTCACATCTCGCCCTGCCAGCTTTCCCACCATCTTTCCGAGCTCGTTGGCCTGCCGATCCATCTAAAGCTGGAAAACCTGCAGCGCACCGGCTCCTTCAAAGAGCGAGGAGCGCTGAACAAACTGCTCACCCTCAATAAGGCCGAGCGGGACAAAGGCGTCATCGCCGCCAGCGCCGGCAACCATGCCCAGGGAGTCGCCTTCCACGCTTCCGCCCGCGGCATCAAGGCACAGATCGTCATGCCCCTCGCTACCCCGCAAATCAAGGTTGCCGCCACTCGCGCATATGGCGCAGAAGTCATCCTGCACGGCGCCAGTTATGACGAAGCCTGCGATGAAGCCCTGCGCCGCCGTCTTGAAGAGGGCCGCACCTTCATCCACCCCTTCGACGATGCGGAAGTCATTTCCGGCCAGGGTACCATCGGCCTTGAGCTCTTGGAGCAGGTTCCCGACATTGAAGCTGTCGTAGTCCCCATCGGTGGCGGCGGCCTCATCGGTGGCATCGCCTGCGCCCTCAAGGAATCCAATCCAAAAATCCGCGTCATCGGTGTCGAGCCTGAGAAGCTTCCGTCCATGCTTCGCGCCCGCGAGGCAGGCCGCCCGGTTACCATCTCTGCTGAAGCCACCATCGCCGACGGTATCGCCGTCCGCCGCGCTGGCGACCTCACCCTCCCCCTCGTCAACCGTTATGTGGATGAAATTGTCACCGTCGACGACGAAGAAATCGCCAGCGCCATTCTTCTTCTACTCGAGCAGGAAAAGACTCTCGCCGAAGGCGCCGGCGCAGCAGCCCTGGCGGCAGTGGTCCAGTCCAAGACCAACCTTCGCCATCGCCGCACCGTAGTCCTCGTTTGCGGCGGCAACATCGACGTCTCCCTGCTGGCCAAGATCATTGAGCGCGGCTTGGTCAAAGACGGCCGTCTGCTCCGCGTCCGTGTCTACCTGCAGGACCGTCCTGGCGCACTCCTCACCCTCACCCAGATCCTCGCCCAGGAGCGTGCAAACATCGTCGAAACCATCCACAACCGCGCCTATTACGGTGTCAGCCTCGGCGAAACCGTCATTGACGTAACGTTGGAAACACGCGGCGCAACCCACATTACCGCCATCAGTCACGCCCTGCGCGAAGGAGGCTTCCGCTTCGAGCGCATTCAATGACAAGGACTCAAAATCGAGACGGAGCTACGCTAATTCGTAGTGCGTGATTGGTGTCACGTTCGACTGCACCCCTGAGACGGTATGACTGGTAGGTAATAGAAAAACGCCGACCACCCAGGCAAGGGAGCAAGACATTGACAATTAGATTCAGAGCGGCAGCCGTGTTTCTGCTGGCCACTGCCATTGCGGGTACTGCCTTGGCGCAGACGCGCGGTGCAGACGTCTTCAAGGCCAAGTGCGCGAGGTGCCACGACGCCAATGGGCTCGCCACCACACCGATGGCCAAAGGCACAGGGGCCAAGTCGTTCAAGTCTCCGGAGTTGATGAAGTGGAGCGATGACCAGTTTTTCGCCTACGTGAAGAAGACTTACAGAACAAATGCACCCACCGATGCGCAGATCAAGGATGTCGTGGCATACATCCGCCAATTGCAAAAATAGGCGCGCAGGCAGGCTCAAGAAACAGAATGTTGGCGCTTACCCGGCGGCTTGTCCGCTTGCGGATCAGGGCTCACGGCGAAATAAGGACCGATCAGAATATATGCTCGTCCGCCTTGCCCCAAGCCAAATCAACCCGATCGCTCCGATCAGAAAAGCCGCATTCCCCACCCGCACGCTCGCGTCCATCTGCCCAACCGCCGGGTGCTGCATGAATGCATGCCATCCATATGCCAGCGCGGCCCCGGCCCCCATCGCTAGTTGATGTGCCAGGGTCATCAAGCCCTTTCGCAACCAAACCAACACAACAATCAGCATTCCCGCGTCGACCGCCAGCAACGCAGCCACAGCGCCCCATCCCCAGTTCATGGGCACCAACATCGCTGCCGATGCCAACATCAGCGAAACCCCTCCCAAAATCCACGCCGACGGCGCCAACCGATAGGCGGCGTATCTTCGAATCACCGGAATCCGGAATGCCACCACAACCAAAACAACAATCGCCACCGCCGCCCCAATAAACTGCGCATTCGATGCCATGTAGTGGTCCTGCCTGTATCCAATCGCCGTGGTCGCCACAATGCCAAACAGGAATACCAGCCCCGCAACCACCATCCCCACCCGCCCCAGCCACGCGGTTCGCGCCCGATCCGGCACACAAGCCTCAATCAGCGCAATCGGAGTCGATATGCTCCAAATCGCATGCACCATCAGCATCCACAAGGTCCACCACGCCCCAATGCCCAGCACCGGAATGTAAGCAGGCGCGAGCAATCCAAGATTGAGCTTCAGATAGTTCGGATTGAAAAGCGACTGTGTCGTGAACGCCTCTTCCAGAATCGCGTACGCCATCCCCAGCACCAAAATGCTCGGCCAGCCCCGCCCCGTTCTCCTCACCACTTCGCGAATCAGCAGCGCCCCGCCACCATACATCGGAGCCAGCACAATGAGCGCGGGCAGCATTTTGATCGGCAAATTCCCCAGCAGAAATTCCGCCACCAACGGCGCTGTAAACACCAGCGCCAGCGCCGGCCAAATACCTCGCTTCATTTTCTCCACCCGTTGCCCCCTCCTTCTCGTCCGCACCAATTTGCGCTCTTCGTGCCTGTTAACGTTGAAGTACGCAATCGGAATAGCCCAGGTTCTCCAGGAGCCCCATGTATTCCCCGAAATTCAACCAGGTAGCCGACCGCAGCCTTCTCATCGAAGCCATGCAGGCCTATTCCTTCGCCATCCTTTTCGGCCCGCCATCCACGCCTGAGGCTTCATCCGCGCTCGTGGCCACCCACCTTCCGCTGGTTGTCAAAGACGAAGGCGATCACGGCCTCATCGAAGGCCATTTCGCCAAGGCCAATCCTCACTGGAAATCCCTCGCGGGCCACGAAGTCCTCGTCGTCTTCCCCGGCCCGCACAGCTATGTCTCGCCCACAAACTATATCGATCCACTCTCCGTCCCCACCTGGAATTACATCGCCGTCCACGCCTATGGAACTCTCCAGCTTGTTGAAGACGATGCCGGCAAAGACACGCTCCTCGCCGGCCTTATTCAAGCCAATGAGCCAGCCTTTGCCGAGCAATGGCGCAGTATGCCCGACGGGTTCCGCCGCACCATGCTTGCCGGCATCCAGGGCTTCCGCATCCCCATCTCTCGCGTCGAGGGCAAGTTCAAAATCAGCCAGAATCGCGCTCCCGAGGAGCGCATCAACGTGCAAGCCACCCACGCCGCGGGAACCGATGACCAGCGCGCCCTCGCAGCCTGGATGGCCCGCCTGATTGTGTGAGATGTCGAGAGATAAGCCTGTCGCGCCTCCAACAAATCGCTCCGGGGATCAGCCGCGTTGCACACGAGCGTTCTATAATTGCGGAGCGCAATTCAACCGCCTCGCGTCAAGCAGGATAGGAATCATTCCATGCGCAAGTTGCTGCTCGTCCTCGGCCTGTTGTCCTTCTACCCTCTTATGCTTCCAGCCCAACCCAATCGCGTCCCCACCGCGCCCTCCCCCACTCCCACTTGGAGAGACCGCGTCGACGAGGCCATGCCCCTGCTCGGTCATCGCAACTGGATCCTTATCGTCGATTCCGCCTACCCCCTGCAAACCTCAACGGGAATCGAGACCATCGAGACCAATGCCGATCAGTCCGAGGTCGTTCGCGAGGTTCTTCGTGCCATCAACCGGTCCATCCACGTTCGCCCCGTCATCACCATGGACTCGGAATTGCGCTTCGTTTCTGAAGACGAAGCTCCCGGCGTCACCGCCTATCGCAACAACATCACGGACATGCTGCGGGACTTCCCCGTCACCACCCTGCCACACGAACAGATCATCTCCCAGGTCGCCCAGGCAGGAGAGCAGTTCCATATCCTCGTTCTGAAAACAAATATGACCGTCCCCTACACCTCCGTTTTCATCAGCCTCGACTGCAAGTACTGGAGCGCCGAATCCGAAGCGCGCCTTCGCGCAAAAATAGCTGCTGCCAATCCAAAGCCGTAAGCTGTGCCTGACAATCCGGGTCTGCGAGGCCAACAGGAAGGGCTGAATGGACGAATCACAGCCGTTTCCGGCCCGCCCGCGATACACTCATGTCAAATTCACAAAAGGAAAATCATGCGATCCTGCAATCGGCTTGTTCTTGCTCTGGTCCTTGCTGCGCCCTTCCCAGTACTTCTTTCCGCTCAGTTCCCGAAGCCTACCCCCGAAGAACTGCAGATGACCTCCGATCCCAAAGCGCCCGGTGCCGCCGCGGTTTACCTTTACCGAGAAGAGACGACCGACGATCAGGCCAGCGTGCACTCTTTTTACGAGCGCATAAAAGTGCTTAATGAAAAGGGCCTCGACTTGGCTACCGTCAAAATCCCATACGAGTATGGAAAGTTTCAGATAGTTGCCATCCAGGGACGCACCGTCCACGCGGACGGAGCCGTGATCCCGCTGAAAGCCAAACCCACAGATTTGCTCGATTTCAAGAACGCCGGCCACCAATATAACCAGATGGTCTTTACCCTTCCCGACGCGCAGGTTGGAAGCATCCTGGAGTACAAGCTCAAAGTTCACTACAGCAGTGAAGAAGCCCGCTCGCCTCACTGGATCATCCAGCGGCCCTACTTCGTTCACACCGCGCATTACAGCTTCGACCCCTTCTACAACACCGGCAACACAGTCACCAACAGCCGCGGCGAGCCGATGGAAGGCCTCATGTATTCCAAGCACCTTGGCCCTGGTGCGCAAGTCCAGCGAGACAGCCATAACCGCTTCACCCTCGATCTAACCGACATCCCAGCACTGCCGGACGATGATTGGATGCCGCCGCTCAACACCATTGAATGGAGCGTTACCTTCTATTACACATACGCAAACAGCGCAGCTGAATTCTGGGCCAGGGAAGGTTCGCATTGGGCGAAGAATGTCGATCACCTTGATTCCGTCTCAGGGCCCGTCAAGCAGGCAGCCGCCGGCATCGTCGCGGCCGGTGACTCCGACGAAACCAAGGCACGCAAACTCTACGCTGCGGTCATGAAAATCCGGAATACGGACTTCATCGGAAACTCCGCCACTCGCCGCGTGGCCAGTCAGGACGCTGCGGGAGTCTGGAAGCAGCAAAGCGGAACCAGCGACGAAATAACGCTGCTCTACATCGCCTTGGCACGTGCCGCTGGGTTGAAAGCATGGCCCATGCAGGTAGTTGATCGGGACCGCGCCACCTTCGAATCCATCTATCTCAATACCAGCCAATTCGACGACTTCATCGCGATCGTTCAGATCGATGGAAAGGACGTCTATCTCGATCCCGGTGAAAAAATGTGCTCCTTCGGCAACCTTCACTGGACGCACGAGCTCGCAACAGGATTTCGCCAGACGGAGAAGGACACCTCAATTGAGACCACTCCCGCCGGGCCCGCCAAGTCCGCAGACATCCAGCGCTTTGCCGACATCGCCATCGACGAAAAAGGCGGCGCACAGGGAACAATCCGGCTCGTCATGACCGGCCAGGAAGCGCTCTACTGGCGTCAGGTCGCCCAGGAGAACGAGCGGAAAGAAGTCAGTCGTCGATTCAACGAACGGATGAGCGCGAACCTGCCGGAGGGCGTCACTGCTGACTTCGATCACTTCGACGGCTTGGATGACTACGATGGAAATCTCGTCGCCACCGCAAAAGTGTCCGGCACCCTCGGCTCGGCTACCGGCAAGCGCCTTATTGTCCCTGCGCTATTCTTTGAATCTCGCGGCAAGCATCCCTTTGTCGAACAGGAGAAACGTGCCACTCCGATCGATCTCCATTACGCCACCACCGAGGAAGACGACGTTTCCTACCGCTTCTCATCCGGCGTCGACGTCGCTACAATTCCTCAGTCCGCCAACGTCTCATGGGGCGACCACGCGTCACTGCAGATTCGACACATAGCCAACGGGAACTCCTTCCGCGTCACTCGTAATCTAGTACGCAATTCGGCCGTCCTCGACGCCGGATACTACAGCGTGCTGCGCGATTTCTACCTCCAGATGAGCCAGGCCGATCAACAGCAAATCGTCCTCACCCGCACCGGATCAGGAATGTAGCCACGCGCGTTTTTTCAGACCGCTGCGGACAAGGTTCCGTTCAACGCATGACCTTTGCTATACTTGTTGAGGTTCACCTACGTGCGGGGGTGGTGAAATTGGCAGACACACCAGCTTGAGGTGCTGACGCCGCGAGGCATAGGGGTTCAAGTCCCCTCCTCCGCACCAAAATTTCAGAACAAGCCTTGTTAAATCAAGAAAATGAGCCCCTTCAGTCAACTGAAGGGGCTTTTCATTGGGTTGAACTACACATCAGTGCTCAGTTGCGGACTGCTGGGCTCTTCGAAACGGAACGTTTATCGAGCTCGCTGGTTTCAAACGCCCTTGAGACCACCTCGAGTTCTAAATAGAGCACGATAATACGGGCCGCCCGCTGCGAGAAATCCGCGTAGTTCCCGAAATCCTCAGCAATCAATCGTACATAGAAATATGCAGCGAACTGAGTCAGTCTGATTACTTTCGCTTGCACCACGGTTCGCTACCCCGCAAGTTCTTCGCCGCTGCGCCGAAATGGTCAATGAGCGAGTTCTCATTCGAGCAATCTCAGCGCTCCTGTTCCTAAGGCGAAGTCATGGCATGGCGCACGCTACACTCTCTTGCCCCTTTTAATCCTGCGATGGGTTCCATATCCCGCAAGTTCTCGAACTTGGCCGTTCAGATTAGGAGCTGCGTATTTCTCGCAGTCTTCGTTTCGGTGCTAGTTGGTTGTAGTCAATATCGGACCGGCAGCCAGCCCAGCATCCAACCAACGTCAGTCAGTGTGGCGATCTCTCCAAACGTCTCCCAAATCATGGCCGGACAAAGCATACAGTTTGCCTCTGTGGTCAGTGGCAATACAAACTCCCTGGTCTCCTGGGCAGTCAATGGAGTGAACGGAGGTGCATCCACCACGGGGACTGTTTCATCAGCGGGTCTCTATCTTGCGCCGGCGAATGCCCCGGCAGCGGGGACCGTGACGATCACCGCCACCAGCGTCGCCGACGGCAGCCAGAGCGCGAGTGCAATAGTCACGATTCAGAACACGGTTGCCGTCAGTCCTGCCTCTCTCTCCCTCGCAATCGGAACCACACAGCAATTCACCGCCACAGTAAATGGTCAGGCTAATTCTCAGGTTATCTGGGCGGCGGGTGGCACTCCAGGTGGAAATGCAGCATTCGGCACAATTTCTGCAGGAGGGCTCTATACCGCACCCTCAGTCATTCCGAGTTCCAATGTCACCATAACCGCCGTCGACGCGTCGGATAGCCAGGTTTCCGCCACTGCCACCATCAGCTTCTTCGATCCAGCGATCGTATCGGCGCACAGTCAATGGCTGGCGGATGTTGAAGATGCCGCGGCCTCTTATGGGTGCAAGGACACTTCAGTCCAACAGCAGTCCACGGAGTCTATCAACGACGTAATTGATCGATTCGGCCAGACTGCAACCGAAGGAAGCTGCCTGGTCCTATGGCCAATTTCCGCAAACCCGGGAGCGATCCGATATTCATTTGCCTGGGGTGGCACGATTGATGGCAAAGACATCCTCTACATCTCCGATGTCAGTCAGATGCGGATCTGGAATGGCGAAATTGCGACGGGAGACTAAGTGGCTTCACGTTGAGGCAGACATTCTGTGCGCAAGCGCTCGAATGAGTAGGAGGAGAATTATGCGATTGATCTCATGGATATGCGGACTCACATTGATTGGGCTTCTTTCTTGTATCGCTTGCGATACGTTGCTGTATGCACAGGCTTCTACGCCGCCCGCCATAACGCTCTCGCCTGGAGAGAACATTGAATCGGCGGTAGCAGCCGCACCCGCAGGAACCACTTTCGTCCTGCTTCCAGGTGTCTATCGCATGCAGATGGTTCAGCCCAAAAACGGCGATACCTTCAATGGCCAGCAAGGTGTAATTCTGAACGGATCGCAAGTCCTGTCGTTCCAGCTCGACTCCGCCGCAAGCGGCCTCTGGGTCGCAAATGCAAACGCCAACACCGTCAATCACGGAAGCTGTCAGAGCACTTATCCATTGTGCGGTTACACGCAGGACCTGTTTATCGATAATGTTTTGCAGGCGCCGGTAAGCAGTCCTCAAGGAATGAAGCCTGGCACATGGTTCTTCGACCGCACCAACAATATCCTCTATGTTCCGAGTAACCCAACCGGGCATACGGTGGAATTGGGCATGCAGCAATATGCATTTTATGGCGGCGCCACCAGCGTAAAGATCAGCAACCTGGTCGTTGAGAAGTATGCTGCGCCAGCGCAGAGCGGAGCTGTCGGAGGCGCGGTGGTCTCAACCGCTAACGGCTGGGTCGTAACTAATGTCGAGGCGCGTTGGAATCATGGCAGGGGCATCTCACTCGGCGGGTCAAATTCGCAAATACTGAATTCCTTTATCCATCACAATGGCCAGCTGGGCATCTCTCTTTACGGCACAGGGTGCCAGGCAATCAACAACGAGATTTCCTGGAACAATTATGCCGGTTTCAGCACGGCCTGGGAGGCTGGCGGGAGCAAGTTCTGGGCCACTACAAATCTTCTGGTTCAATCCAACTATGTCCACGACAATTATGGACCAGGCTTGTGGACCGACACCGACAACGTGAATACGCTCTACGATAGCAATAGCGTCATAAACAACCTGAATGAAGGGATAAGACACGAGGTAAGTTACAGCGCCGTCATTCGCAACAACATTTTGAAGGGCAACGGGAATACTTCAACTGTATGGGCATGGAATGCGCAAATCGATGTGCAGAACTCATCTAATGTAGAGGTGTCCGGGAATACAGTGGAAGTGGCTGCGGGCGGTGGCAACGGCATCTTTATCATCAATCAAAACAGGGGTAGTGGCGCGCTCGGTCCGTGGGTTGCAGCCAATGATTACGTCCATGGCAACACCATTACTGCTTTGGGGGCGAAAGGGGATTCCGGGTTCGCTGACGACACTGGATCAACCGCTTCACTGGGTAACGTATTCAATTCCAACCACTATATCGTGCAGAATGGCCAAAGCAATAAATTCTGGGGATGGCTAGGTGCGGGGTTCGATTGGTCCGGGTTCCAGGGAGCGGGGCAGGAGGCTCAAGGAATCTGCTGCGATTGAATATTTGAAAACTGTGCGGCTATGCTCGCCCAACTCGAAAGGACGTATGGCCGCGGAAGCCATAAGAGGTGGACGCCCAGGTCAACTCCGACGCAGATTACCGGAAAATGTAACGCAGTCCGAAGTTGGGAAAAATCGGCATCTGATTGATTTCATCAACGGGGTTCAGCGCTGTTTTGCAGTCTTTCTTATACCGTGGGAGCCACACGTACGAAAGGAAGTTGGACCGGTCAAGGATGTTGTTGACTCCGGCGTAAATTTCCAGATGTAGACCATGCACCACGGCGTCCTTGTTCAGTTGCGCATCCAGCCGGGCAAAGTAGGGCGCCCTGGGAATGTTCATCGAAGAGACATCGTAGATGGGCCTGTCCTGAGCAGTTGAGTCGGCATCATCGTATGGCGTATAGGGGCGGCCGGATGCATATCCATATCTGGTTGACACTTCATAGCCATGCCCCAGGTGTTCGAGCGCCGCTATATTCAGTATCCATGGAAAATCGAAGTTACTCGGCCGCATCACATGATCGAGCCCCGCGAACTTGGCTCGCGAATAGGCCAGAGACCCTCGAACGGTCAAACGAGAATGAATGCGGGTTAGGTCGGAGAGTTCAATCCCGGATGAAGTGCCATTTCCGCCGCTGTTCATGGGAAGCCAGACGAACTGCTGACCGAGCATGTCAACCATGTCGTGCAGAGTTACGGACGGATACTCCGTCGAAGCGGGCGTGTCGCTGTATTGCTTGTTATAGGCTTCGATTCGGATCGCAGAGGATCGCACAAAGCCCAGGTCCATCCCCACGATTTCGTGGGTGGACCTCATAGGCAACATCGATCGATTCTGCTGATACGACATCATGTACACGTATGGGGGCAATTGGGCATAGCTGGCGTATGCCGCATGCAGTGAAACCGATTCACCGAGGCTATACCGAACGCTTGCGCGGGGCGTCAACGTGGTGTGACTCCCGAACGCGAAGGTCTGCAGACGACCTCCCGCGCTCAACTCGAGAGCTTTGTTGGGATGCATTGTGAGTTGCGCAAAGGTTCCAGTTTCGCCGGTAGAGAAATTGGAAGCGAAGGAGGTGCTGTCGGTCCGAATAGGAGCCACAGAGTACGGCGAGAAAGCACCGATAGGCTGGTCAATGTCGTAATGCGGCCGTTGCAGCCACGCAGCGCTACCAGCGGATAGCGAGATTCGGGAACCGCTCCATTCATAGCGGAGGCTCCCAGTGCTGAACGCGTTGTTTGAGTCTTCCATATAAACCGGTGTTGGTTGAAAGACGGATGCAGGGATAGGGCAGCCCATTGTAGAAAAATTGACACTCGTGGGACCAATAATCTGGTCCTGCTGGTGAATGTGTTCAATCTGTTCCGAGTCGCTTACACTGGCGACAACGAACGAGTTTACAGAATGTATATGCTGGAATTCGGCCCCCGTTGTCTCGCGCCAGCCGGAATATTGCGATGCGATGCTGGTTGTTTCCTCAGGGTCAGTAGCGCAAGGATCGGCCACGAGGGAGTCCCATCCAGCAACGTGAAGGATGGTAAGTCGATTGCCGGAATCATCAGAATGTCGAAGGCGTGCCATTTCATTTGTATAGGAGGGCAAGCCACTGATGCCGACACTATTCATCACGTCCAGAAGGCCGTAGTGCGCCGAGACCAGCAGATCTCCCATGCGCAGCCTCTTTTCGCCGAGCCCGCCGAACCCCTGAATGCCGAGATCTGCTTCTGCATGTTCCGCCGAGTTTGCCTGATCCAGCGTTTGAATCTCAGTCACCGACGAAAGACGTTCGGGATATCGAGCGTCGTAGCCGCCGGTGTACATCTTCAGTCCCTGGATAACTCCCGAATCAATCATCGGACCAAAGCCGCCGGTTGTGCCCAGCGTTGCCATATGGTTGATGTTCGGCACCTCGATGCCGTCTACCAGGAATAGGTTCTCCATCGGATGTCCGCCGCGCACAACCACTTCATTGCTGAGATCGCTGGTGGCGACAACTCCGGGAAACATCTGCAGGAATCTTGAAATATCGCCGAAATCTCCCGCGGTGGTCATCACTTCCTGGCCGCCCGTTTGAAACGGTTCCGGCCGGCTGGTGTCCAACTCTCGTGCTGTTCCATAGACTTCAACCGTGGTTGTAACCGGCTTTATACGGCTAGCGAGAGCGTCGAACATCGATGCTGACTGGGGTGCAATTCCGCTTGCAGGGGCTACGGCAACAGGCCCCCTCATCACAGGCGTGGTCGTAACAGGTGCAGGCGCCGCTGGCGCATTTCCAGTTGCTGCAGGTCGATTGCTCGCAAGCAGCATCTTTGTTTCCGATGACGGAAGTGGACTCTGGCACCATGAGGAGGCCGTCACGAAAAAAGCGGCAAGCAGACCGATCGACAGGCGCGTCCACGAAGGAACAAATGGTTTCCGGGAGTAGGAAAGCTCACGTTCCACACCGTTGCATAGCAGAGCCCTTGTGTCTTGAAGATCAAGGGTTGGCTTGGCTATGCAAGGCACGCTGGCACTTGCTTTAGTTGATGTCAGTTGCGAATCGCCGATATTGCGAAGGCGCTTTACGATCGTGGAGTCTTGTACCCAGGCTGCCATGGTCCCCCCAAAAACGCGATGGACAGACAGGTAAACTGTTCTGGCCACGACCTTTTGGGTGAATTTCAGCAGCTCGACAACCAGAATGAACAAGAACAAAAGTGACGTTCCCGTTCAACAAAAAGTGCAATCGCAACTCGTGTCCCGAGATACTTTACTCTGCCCTCAGAATGAAGCGATGTTAGCCGAGAGTAATCTCCACCACAGTGACCTCGGTCACCGTTTGCGCAGTATTTAAGTAATCCAACTTTTCTGGACTAACTCATCTAACATCAGCGACCTAAGTTCTCTCAGACAACACATCTAGCTTCGTGGCGTGCTGGATGAGGTTGAAATCTTCGGATTGCAACGATCGCAACACTGTTAGCACGCGCGAATTCTATCGGACGATGCATTTCGCCGATTGAAAGAAGATGAAAGGATCAGGCTTAGATTGTTGATACTGCGCAAGCCGTTCATTCTCTTTGACATACTGCATTGGCTCGCATCAGGCTTCTATGCTTCCCTGCCTTGATCTGCCTCCGGCGGTCTGCAGGCTGGCATGCAAACCATCCACAGCTTCAGCCAGAGACGAAAAGCTGAGATCAGCCAACTCCCGAGCAGTGTCCGCACCGGGCTTCCGTCGCTCTGGATCGCCCTCGATGTAAACGGTCAGCATTCCGAGGAGCCGGCCAAATTCGATGTCAGATAGCGAATCGCCGATCACTGCGCTGGTTGCTGTTGAAATTTCAGGAAAATCTGTCAGCATACTCGAAAAGCGCCGGCAGCGGTTTCCGGCACGATCTGCTGCACAATGGCCGCATCTCTGTTCTGGAACAATCCCGCTTTGGCGACAGGCTGATTGTCGCCATAAACAGCGACGCGTCTGTGAGCCGACTGAGGGACCAAGCCGTCCAATATAGTTGGCGAGGACGAAGGGGCGCGCGTGCTGGCGGCGCTAGCCACCGTTGATGCCGTGATGGTGTTCGGCGAGTCCACGCCACTGGAAATAATTCTCGTCGTGCGTCCGGACGTGATGGCAAAAGGCGGCGATTACAGCCCCGACACAATTAATCGCGCCGCCGAGGTTGAGTCGTGGGTTGGTCAAGTAAGAGTTGTGCCAATCGTCAAGGGACTTTCCACCACCGGGCCGATCGAAAAGGACGCCAGGAAGCAACGGGCATAAAGTAAGCGCTTGAAGAAGTTGGCTGCAGATCGGGCCGTATCGGAATTTCAGCGGAGGACGATCCACAAACGGTCTTCTATGGCGAGCCTAAGTCGTTACGAGTTCGGAGGTAGCGAAGCCGCGGTGGACGCGTCAAATAAACTCGCGGCTGCCATTGGCCCGAGCAGCATCTTCGATCCTGTGGCTCGAGAGTCGCTCGATAAATGGCTGGTTTTCGCAGCCGATGCTGCCGCTGCTTCGGGATACAGCGATATCTCAATTCAACAGCAGTCTTCGGAATCCACCGGTGAAGTTATAGGTCGAATCGGCCAGACTGTAAGTGAAGGGAGTTGCGCGACTCGGTGACCTAATCCTCCCGATCCAACGACTATGGGTACTCGTTCGATTTGGGTAGTATGATTGACAGAAAAGATATCGTGTATATCTCCGATATGTCGGTCTATTGAGATCTTGAATGGCGCCGAATTGACTGG
>Ga0302200_10002292_pt1 | contig 16968 bp, 13 predicted proteins | sample II_Bog_N3_1_FD_194585 | JGI IMG/M metagenome (GOLD analysis project Ga0302200, IMG submission 194585) | Peat permafrost microbial communities from Stordalen Mire near Abisko, Sweden - II_Bog_N3_1 | ecosystem: Environmental > Terrestrial > Soil > Wetlands > Peat | place: Sweden: Abisko... | reverse complement strand
GGTTATAGTGGCGTGGCTATATATTCTAAAAACCAGCCAAAAAATATAATCTCTGGATTAGGCTGGCCAATAGCCGATGATGAAGGTCGTTATATACAGCTTGACTTCGAAAATTTTAAAATTGCCAATATTTATATCCCGTCCGGAACATCTGGCGATTTAAGGCAATCTATAAAATATGATTTTTTAAAACTTTATCAAGAAATTTTAGCTAAACAAATTCAAGACAATATTCCTTATGTTATTTGTGGTGATTTTAATATTGCTCACCGTAATATCGATATAAAAAATTGGCGTACTAATCAAAAACATTCTGGTTTTTTACCAGAAGAACGCGCTTGGTTAGATTTAATTTTTGATCAAATCGGTTTAAAAATCCAGATAAAATTGAATATACGTGGTGGTCAAATTTTGCAAATTCTTGGAATAATAATGTTGGATGGCGTATAGATTATCAAATAGCATCACCTCAATTAAAAAATAAAATTATTAGCACAGAAATATATCGACAAGAAAAATTCTCTGATCATGCACCGTTAATAATTGAATATGACATTGAGTTAAGCCATCCACCCGGCGGCTGACGCCGCCACCCTCCTTCGAAGCGAAGGAGGGTTAACTACAAGCAACTTAATGATTTTTTTATAAAAAAAATTACAACAGCTTAGTATATTAGTATAATTTTAAATTTGTATAAATCTCACCCTCCTTCGCTTCGAAGGAGGGTGGCGGCGCCAGCCGCCGGGTGGATGGCAGAGAGGCCTCGCACACCACTATTTATCAAGTAGTAGTAGCGTTATCGTTCCTGTTTAATGCTTCTCCCAACGCTTGTTCTAGCTCTTCCTTGGTAGTTGCTGGTTTTTTAGTATGCATAGTTGCCGCATTAGCAAGGCTAGCTATGCGATCTGTGCGCTGTTGTAATTGTTTTATCTTTAGTGCCTTATGATACTCAAAACCAGTACCAGCTGGTATCAATCTACCAACAGTTACATTTTCTTTTAAACCTCTTAGCTCATCACATTTACCACTAACTGCAGCTTCGGTTAAAACTCGTGTAGTTTCTTGGAAAGATGCGGCCGAAATAAATGAATCGGTAGCTAAAGATGCCTTAGTTATTCCTAACAAAACACGCTCAAATTTAAGTGGAGTTTTATTCGCTTCTAATAATTTATTGTTTTCTTCTACAACAACAGAAATATCTAATTGATCTCCTGCTAAAAATTTAGAATCACCGGCATTTAAAACCACAACTTTACGTAACATTTGTCTAACTATTACTTCGATGTGTTTATCATTAATCTTTACACCCTGTAATCGATATACATCTTGGATTTCTTTTCCAATATAATTAGCCAACGCATCTACACCTAACAATCGCAATATCTCATGCGAATTTGGTACACCATCAGCTATTACCTCACCTCTTTGTACATATTCACCTTCAAATACGTTCATGTGACGCCACTTTGGAATTAAATCTTCATGTGACTCACCTTCTACTGGGGTAATAATTAGTCGACGCTTACCTTTAGTTTCTTTACCAAAGCTAATAACACCAGACATTTCTGCTAAAATCGCTGAATCTTTTGGCTTACGTGCTTCAAATAGATCAGCAACTCGAGGTAATCCACCTGTGATATCACGAGTTTTGGAAGTTTCTTTAGGTATACGCGCAATAGTATCACCAACCCCTATTTCTTGCCCATCACTAACACTAATAATAGTGTTGCCTGGTAAGAAATAATGTGCAGGGAAAGAAGTACCATGCAAACATAAATCTTCGCCATTAATATCTACTAGTTTGATCATTGGACGTAAATCTTTACCACTCACACCCAACTGCTTAGTATCACTTACTACAATACTGCTAAGTCCAGTTACCTCATCAGTTTGACGGCTCATAGTTAAGCCTTCATATAGATCTGAAAACAGCACTTTACCTGCAACTTCAGTAATAATCGGATGATTATGTGGATCCCAATTAGCTACAGTTGAACCAGCTTGAACTTTAGCACCATCTATAGCATTTAAAATAGCACCGTATGGTAATTTATATCGTTCTTTTTCACGACCATCATAATCATCTATAACAGTTAATTCTCCTGATCTAGATACTGCTACACTATGACCTGATTTATGTTTAATAATTTTTATATTATTTAATTTGATCACACCATTATTTTTAACTTGAATACTGTTTTGAGCAGTAGCACGAGATGCAGCTCCACCAATATGGAAAGTTCTCATTGTAAGCTGAGTTCCAGGTTCACCAATAGACTGTGCTGCTATTACCCCAACTGCTTCACCAATACTAACTCTGTGCCCTCTAGCCAAATCACGACCATAACATTTAGCACAAACCCCATAACGTATTTCGCAAGTAATAACCGAACGTACTCTAACTTCGTCTATACCACGTTTTTCTAATGTTTCTACTAGAGCTTCATCTAACATAACTCCAGATGGAATAATAACTTCTGTAGTACCTGGTTTGATCACGTCTTCTAATAATACTCGTCCTAATACGCGTTCTCCTAGAGGTTCTACTACATCTCCACCTTCTATTAAAGGTGTCATGGTTAATCCATTTTTAGTACCGCAATCTTCCTCAACAACAATTACATCTTGAGCAACGTCTACTAAACGACGAGTTAAATAACCAGAATTTGCTGTTTTTAAAGCAGTATCTGCTAACCCTTTACGAGCACCATGAGTGGAAGTAAAGTATTCTGATACTTTTAATCCCTCTCTAAAGTTAGCTGTAATAGGCGTTTCGATAATCGAGCTATCTGGTTTTGCCATTAATCCACGCATACCTGCTAATTGGCGCATCTGAGTCGGAGAACCCCGCGCTCCAGAATCAGCCATCATATACAGTGAATTAAATGATTCTTGCATTACTTTGACGCCATCTTTGTTGATAGTTTCTTCTTCAGAAAAACCAACCATCATTGCTTTTCCTACTTGATCTGTAGTTCTAGACCAAATATCTACAACTTTATTATAACGCTCACCATCGGTTAGCAAACCTGAAGAAAATTGTGATTGAATTTCTTTAACTTCTTGTTCAGAACGAGCAATAATATCAGCCTTGCTTTTAGGAATAACTAAATCATCAATACCAATTGAAATACCAGATCTAGTAGCATAATAAAAACCCATGTACATTAAATGATCAGCAAAAATTACCGTATCTTTTAAACCAGCTTTTCTGTAACACAAATTAATAGCTTCTGCGATTAATTTTTTATTCATTGGTCGATTAATAAGTGAAAAATCTAATTTTTCTGGCAAAATTTCGGCTAATAAAATTCTACCAACAGTAGTTTCGATTAAACCAGAAGTTGCCGTTAATCTTATTTTCACTTTTGCATGCAAACTAACGGAAGCAGTGGAGTAAGCTCTCTGGGCTTCAGCAATACTTGCAAAAACCATACCTTCACCCTTAGCATTAACTTTGCTACGAGTCATATAATACAAGCCTAAAACCACATCCTTGGATGGAGATATAACAGGATGTCCATTTGAAGGAGATAGAATATTATTAGTGGACATCATTAAAACCCTAGCTTCCAACTGTGCGTGAATAGTTAACGGCACGTGCACAGCCATCTGATCACCATCAAAATCCGCATTGTATGCTTCGCATACTAAAGGATGTAAGTGAATAGCTTTACCTTCTACTAGCATTGGTTCAAATGCTTGAATACCTAATCTATGTAAAGTTGGAGCTCTATTAAGCAATACCGGATGCTCTCTAATAACTTCTTCTAAAATATCCCAAACTTCTGGATCTTCACGATCTACCATTTTTTTAGCAGCTTTAATTGTTGTGGCTAATCCACGATATTCTAATTTACTAAATACAAATGGTTTAAATAACTCTAATGCCATTTTTTTAGGCAATCCACATTGGTGTAATTTAAGATATGGGCCAACAACAATTACCGAACGCCCAGAGTAATCTACTCGCTTACCCAATAAATTTTGTCTAAAGCGACCTTGTTTACCTTTAATCATATCAGCTAAAGATTTTAATGGTCGTTTATTTGATCCAGTAATTGGACGGCCACGTCTACCATTATCTATTAACGCATCTACAGATTCTTGTAACATGCGTTTTTCGTTACGCACAATAATATCTGGTGCGTTTAGCTCTAATAATCTTTTTAAACGATTATTTCTATTAACTACCCGTCTATACAAATCATTAAGATCGGAAGTTGCGAATCTACCACCATCTAAAGGTACTAACGGTCTTAAATCTGGAGGTAACACCGGCAGAACAGTTAAAATCATCCATTCTGGGGAATTTTTAGATTCAACTAAAGCTTCAATTAATTTTAATTTTTTACTAAGTTTTTTAAGTTTAGTCTCTGAAGTAACATTAGGTAATTCAGCACGGATCGTTTTAGCTTCTTCTTTTAAATCCAATTGACTTAATAATTGTTTAAATGCTTCTCCGCCCATTAATGCAACAAAATCATCGGCATATTGTTGGAAAGCTTCTAAATATTCTTCTTCGGTAAGCAGTTGACCTTTTTCTAACGAAGTCATACCAGCATCGACAACTATATAAGCTTCAAAATATAGAACTCTTTCTATATCTCGAAGAGTCATATCTAATAGTAACCCAATACGTGATGGTAAAGATTTTAAAAACCATATGTGAGCTACAGGAGTTGCTAGCTCAATATGCCCCATTCTTTCACGTCTAACTTTGGTTAAAGTAACTTCCACACCACATTTTTCACAAACAATACCACGGTGTTTTAAGCGTTTATATTTACCACATAAACATTCGTCGTCCTTCATTGGACCAAATGTTTCTGCACAAAACAAACCATGTCGCTCTGGACGTAAAGTACGATAATTGATAGTTTCTGGTTTTTTAACTTCACCATAAGAACGAGCTAACATTAGTTCAGGAGAAGCTAAACCTAGCGTAACACTAAAAAATTCTTTTTTACTTTTTTTTAAAAAATTTACTATGCCTTTCAATTATGCCTCCAGTATTAAAAATCTCCTCTGCCGAGCTACGATCTAGCGAGAAGTTTTATTCATCGTAATCTAATTCCATATTAATGCCTAACGAGCGAATTTCTTTTACTAAAACATTAAATGATTCAGGAATGCCTGGTTCCATAGAATGATCACCATCCACAATGTTTTTATACATTTTGGTTCTACCATTAATATCATCTGATTTTACAGTAAGCATTTCTTGCAATGTGTATGCAGCACCATACGCCTCTAATGCCCAGACTTCCATTTCTCCAAATCGTTGTCCACCAAATTGAGCTTTACCACCCAACGGCTGTTGTGTTACTAAACTATACGAACCTGTAGATCTGGCGTGCATTTTATCATCAACTAAATGATTTAATTTTAAAATATACATGTACCCAACTGTAATAGAACGATCAAATTGTTCTCCAGTTCTGCCATCATATAATATTGTTTGACCATTTTCTGGTAACCCAGCCATAGATAATAATCGTTTTATTTCATTTTCTTTAATGCCATCAAATACTGGAGTTGCCATAGGAATGCCACTTTTTAAATTATTGGCTAACTCTTTAATTTCTGCATCTTGTAGTTGATTAAAATCAATCTTGCGCTTTAGAACTGTTTGCATGTGATATTGTAAATTATAAACTTCGTCTAAGTGTTTTCTCAAATCATTAGCACTAGCACCTTGATAAATCAGCTTACCTATTTTTAAGCCCAATGCTTTAGCCGCCCAGCCCAAATGAGTTTCTAATACTTGCCCAACATTCATACGAGATGGCACACCTAAAGGATTTAAAACTACGTCAATTGGAGTACCATCAGCCATATATGGCATATCTTCTACTGGTACAATAATCGATACAACACCCTTGTTACCGTGACGACCAGCGATCTTATCACCAGGTTGTATGCTTCTCTTAATTGCTAAAAATACTTTTATAACCTTTAAAACTCCAGGAGCCAAATCATCACCTTGTCTTATTTGGTTAGTTTTTTCTTCTAAATTTTGTTTATGATCGGATTGAAAAGTCTTAATTTGATCCGCAGCTATTTCTAATTGTTTAGAGATAGCTTCATCTTTAAGTCGGATCTTAAATACTGACTCACGATCTTGTTTAAATACTTTATGCAAATACCCAGAAGTAATAGTACCACCAGCTTTAAGTTCCTCTGGACCACCGATTGCAGATTGCCCAACTAGCAACTGTTCTATACGGCTATACACATCATTTTCTAAAATAGCTAATTCATCGTCTAAATCTTTTTTAACTTTAGCTAGTTCAACCTTTTCTATTTCCAAAGCCCTAGTGTCTTTTTTAACTCCATCTCTAGTAAAAATTTTAATATCAACAACCGTGCCACTCATGCCTGTAGGGACTCGCAATGAAGAATCTTTTACGTTAGAGGCTTTTTCACCAAAGATTGCTCGTAATAATTTTTCTTCTGGAGTTAATTGAGTCTCTCCTTTAGGAGTGATTTTACCAACCAGAATATCTCCAGCATTAACTTCTGCGCCAACATGAACTACGCCAACACTGTCTAGCTTAGCTAAAGAATTATCACTAACATTAGGAATATCAGCTGTAATTTCTTCTGGTCCTAATTTAGTATCTCTTGCTATACAAGATAATTCTTCTATATGAATAGAAGTAAAACGCTCTTCTTTAACAACTCGTTCAGAAATAATTATCGAATCTTCAAAGTTATAACCATTCCAAGGCATAAATGCCACTAATAAGTTTTGTCCTAAAGCTAATTCCCCCATATCGGTTGAAGAGCCATCAGCCAATATATCATTTTTCTTAACTTTATCGCCAGCTTTCACTAAAGAAGTTTGATTAATACAGGTGTTTTGATTAGAACGTTGGTATTTAATCAAGTTATAAATATCAACACCAGATTGAGCGCTCTCAGCCTTTTCGTCATCAACACGAATTACTATTCTAGAAGCATCTACTGCATACACTACACCATCACGTTTAGCGGTAACAGTTACTCCGGAGTCGACAGCAACTGCATGTTCAATACCAGTACCCACTAATGGCTTTTCAGCACGCAAAGTTGGTACTGCTTGACGTTGCATATTAGATCCCATTAAAGCACGATTAGCGTCATCATTTTCCAAAAATGGAATTAATGCAGCTGCGACTGATACCATCTGTTTAGGAGACACATCCATATATTCAACTTGTTCTGGATTTGCAAAAGTAGGTTCATTTTTATGACGACAATGTACTAAATTATCAATCAAAATTCCTTTAGCATCTATGGTCGCATTTGCTTGAGCGATCATAAAATCACCTTCTTCTATAGCAGACAAATATTCTATTTCGTTTGTTACTTTGCTATTTTTTATTTTTTTATAAGGACTTTCTAAAAATCCATATTCATTAATGCTCGCATATACCGCTAGAGAATTAATAAGACCAATATTTGGTCCTTCTGGAGTTTCGATAGGGCACACCCTTCCATAATGGGTTGGATGTACATCTCGCACTTCAAAGCCTGCTCGATCACGACTTAAACCACCTGGACCCAATGCAGAAATCCGTCTTTTATGAGTTATTTCTGATAAAGGATTATTTTGGTCCATAAACTGGGATAATTGACTAGAACAGAAAAATTCTTTAATAGTTGCAGATACTGATTTTGAATTAATAATATCTTGCGGCATTAATGATTCTGATTCAGCAAAACTTAAACGCTCTTTAGCTGATCGCTCTACACGAATTAAACCCAATCTAAATTGATTTTCCACCATTTCGCCAACCACTTTAACGCGGCGATTTCCAAGATGATCTATATCATCAGTATGCCCTTGACCATTTTTAATTTTAATAAGTTCTCGAAGCAAATCTAAAATATCTTGTTTAGTTAAAATTCCTGGGCCATCCACAGATTTACGGCCTACTCGCTTATTAAATTTCATTCTGCCGACTGCAGAAAGATCATATCGTTCTTCAGTAAAAAACAATCCATTAAATAGTTGCTCTGCAGAATCTTTAGTTGGTGGTTCACCAGGACGCATCATGCGGTAAATTTCTACTAATGCTTCATATTGGCTTTTTGTTGGATCAATACGCAAAGTATCAGAGATATACGCTCCCTTATCTAAATCATTTGTATAAATAACATTGATACTAGTAATAGATTGTTTTTTAATAATGTCTAAAACATTTTTATCTATTTCAGTATTAGCTTCAACTAATACTTCTCCACTTTCTTTATCAACAATATCATGTGCCAAACATTTATGAGTTATATATTCTTCAGTAACTTCTAGTTTTTTAATATTGGCCTTTTCCATCTGCTTAATGTGTCGAGCTGTAATACGTTTTCCCATTTCTAACAGAACTTCTCCGTCTGGCAGCTTAATTGGGAATAAAGCAGTTTCTCCACGTAACCTGCTAGGAATTAAGTCTAAGACAATTTTATGATCTTTAGTGAAATTAAATTTACTTGTTTCAAAGAATTCTGTAAGAATGGATTCTGTTGATAAGCCCATAGCTCGTAATAAGATGGTAGCTGGTAACTTGCGTCTTCTGTCGATCCGCACATAAATACAATCTTTTGGATCAAATTCTACATCTAACCAAGAACCACGATATGGAATAACTCTAGCCATATACAATAATTTACCAGAAGAATGGGTTCTACCACGATCATGTTCAAAAAACACTCCTGGTGAACGATGTAACTGAGATACCACTACCCTCTCTGTACCGTTAATAACAAATGTGCCACTATTTGTCATCAATGGGATCTCACCCATGTATACTTCTTGCTCTCTAACATCTTTGATAATTTTATTATCTGCAGTAGATGCTTCTTTATCATAAATAATTAAATGCACTTTAATTCTAAGCGGAGCTGCAAATGTTGCTCCTCTTATTTTACACTCATTAACATCAAAACCAGGTTTACCAATGTTGTAACTAATAAATTTTATAATTGCATTGCCAGAATAACTAGCAATAGGAAAAATCGACGTTAAGGCAGCCTGTAACCCAATGGTTTTTCTTGCTGAAACTGATACGTCAACTTGTAAAAATTCTTTGTACGAATCTAATTGTATGGCTAATAAAGAAGGTATAGCTAACGCCTCTTCTATTTTTCCATAATAAGCACGAATACGTTTTTTTTCAGTGTACGACAACGGCAAATTAGATACATTAGCCATTTGGGCTCCTAATTAAATAATCACCCCCAACCCCAATCTTCTTCTATTTCAACTAGAGAAGACATCGAAAGCCTCTCCCCAGTTTTGCTAGAGAGAGGCTTTAAGAAGAAGGTGCAAAAAAAAAATTATTTGATTTCGACAGAAGCTCCAGCTTCTTCTAATTTCTTTTTGATATCAGCAGCTTCTTGCTTAGAAACACCTTCCTTAACGGTAGATGGAGCTTCTTCAACTAAAGCTTTAGCTTCTTTTAATCCCAAAGTAGTAAGTTCTCTTACAACTTTAATAACTCCAACTTTATTAGCGCCAAAATTAGTTAACAGAACAGAAAATTCCGTTTGTTCTTCAGCTGCTTCTTTAGCGCCACCACCAGCCGAAGGCGCAGCTACTGCAACAGACGCAGCTGACACATGAAACTTTTCTTCCATAGACTTAACTAATTCCACTATTTCCATAACAGTTTTATGAGATATTGCATCTAGTATTTGTTCGTTCGATATAGCCGTCATATTTATCTACTCCATCATTGGTATCAAGTAAAAATTTCTATTGCATTGTATTCTGAACTGCAACTACAGTTCGAACTAATTTTGCTGTTGGTTCGGCTAAAGTTCTAACCAGTTTAACAATTGGTGCATTCATGACTACAACTAATTTAGTAATAGCTTCTTGCTTAGTAGGCAAATTAGCTACCAAGTCCAATTGATTACCATTTAACAGCTGACCTTCTATGAATAAAGCTGTAACTGATAACTTTTCTCGTTCTTTAGCAAAATCTCGCAACAATTTAGCTATGGCACTAGGATCATCTTTAGCAAAAGCTAAAACTACTGGGCCATGTAAATGCTTAATTAATTCTTCGTAATTAGTTCCAGCAAAAGCTTTTTTAGCTAAGGTATTTCGCACAACATGCAAATTAACCCCACCTAATTGTCGCAATTTAGCACGCAACTCTGTCATATCACTAGATTTAAGACCTTTATAATCAGCCGCTATTACAGAAGTAGATTGTGAGGCTACTTTCATTAGCTTATCAACCATGTTCTGCTTTTGCTGAAGCATTAATGCCATTGTCTTCTCCTAATATATCAACTCTTATCTCAAACTAGAGATTGTTAATAGCTAAAAATTTTCTGATTATACCCTAAAAATTCAAAAATTCAATATTAAACGTTTATCGACGCTAAGTCTATTTGTAAACCAGGGCCCATCGTAGTAGAAATAGTTAATTTTTTCATGTAAACACCTTTAGAGGTGCTTGGCTTAACACGCTTAACTTCACTAAGTAATGTCTCTAAGTTTTGCTTTAAAGCATCTGCTGTAAAATCAATTTTACCAATTAAACAATGTATAATACCAGTTTTATCTGTTTTATACATAACCTGACCACCTTTAGCATTTCTTACAGCTTTTGCTACATCTGGTGCTACTGTTCCAACTTTTGGATTAGGCATTAAACCACGAGGACCTAACACTGGCCCTAATTTACCAACCACCCCCATAGCATCAGGAGTTGCGATCACCACATCAAAATTCATCTCTCCACTTTTTATGGATTCTGCTAAATCTTCCATACCAATCAAATCTGCACCAGCTTGCTTGGCTAACTCTACATTTGCGCCCTGAGTAAATACCGCAACACGCACTTTTTTACCAGTACCATTAGGCAACACAATAGCTCCCCTTACTACCTGGGAAGAGTTACGTGGATCAACCCCAAGGTTAAGGCTAATATCAACACTTTCAGATGTTTTAAATTTTGCTAGAGGCAACCCAGACAATAAAGCTACTGCTTCATTAAAAGCATAAATTTTATTGGGTGTAATTTTTTCTAATATAGCTTTTCTTCTTTTTGATACTCGCGACATCTTAAATTCTCCAATCTATTCATGTATCATGTTCTAGTATTTAACAATCAACCAAAACAAAACTAACTACCTCTTCAAACTCCCCCTCTCCCATTTATGGGAGAGGGCTGGGGTGAGGGCCTAAGTGGCCATGTGAGGCTATTCCTCGACAATAATTCCCATACTTTTAGCAGAACCAGCAATAGTACGCATTGCTGCTGCAATGTTGGCGGCTGTTAGATCTGAACTTTTCAATCTCGCTACTTCTTCTAACTGCTTTTTAGTAATTGTGCCTATTTTATTTTTATTAGGATCACTACTACCTTTGGTAATACCTATTGCTTTTTTAATTAAAACACTAACTGGCGGACCTTTAATTATAAATTTAAAGCTTTTATCACCATAAACAAAAATCTCTACCGATAACGGAGTACCTTTTTCTATATTTGGTAAGTTTTGAGTTTTTTCATTAAATTGTTTACAAAACTCCATGATATTAACACCGCGTTGACCTAAAGCAGGTCCAAGTGGTGGACTAGGATTTGCACTACCAGCTCCAACTTGTAACTTAACCCTAGATTCTACTGTTTTTTTACCACCTTTAACGATTGGTTTTTTAGCTGGCCCTGACATCTTTTTGTTAAACCTCTTTTTAAGCCCCAACACCTAACCTATAACAGGCTCAGCACGAGAATGTTTATTAAAACCCGCATTAACTTACCACAAATTAAATATAAATACAGCTTTATATTTAATTTTTTTCTACCTGACTAAAATCTAAATCTACAGGAGTTGAACGACTAAAAATCATAACTGCAACTCGCAATCTATTTTTGTCATAATTTACCTCTTCAACCACTCCATTAAATTCGGCAAATGGTCCATCTATTACTCTTATGACTTCCCCTGGTTCAAATAATATTTTTGGTTTTGGTTTATCAACACCTTCTTCAATCCTAGATAAAATTTTATTGGCTTCTCGATCCGAAATTGGCGCAGGACGATCTGAAGTTCCGCCAACAAAACCAAGAACTTTAGGGATATTTCTAACTAAATGCCATAAGTTTTCATCCATATCCATTTGAACTAAAACGTACCCTGGGAAAAATTTACGTTCAGTTTTTCTTTTATGACCAGAACGCATTTCTACTATTTCTTCGGTCGGAACTAAAATATCCCCAAATCTATCTTCGTAAGAACCTGTTTTTATTTTTTCTTCTAAAGATTTTTTTACTTTTAATTCATCTCCAGAAGCTACTTGCAATACATACCAACGCTTTAATGCTTCTTGACTCATATTTATACGCTACCTCTTTGTAATAACCATGCAACCAATCGAATTAATACCGAATCTACTGTCCAAAGTATCAACCCCATAACGAACACCATCGCAACAACAGCTAAAGTAGTCTGCATAGTTTCTTTTTTATTTGGCCAAGTTACTTTTTTAAGTTCGTCTATAGCCTCTAACCAATATCTAGAAAACCGCACTCCTTGTGTAGTTTTTCTTAGTGACAAAAAAATTGCTGTCAGCACTAACAGAACCGTTATTATAAATTGTAATAATATATAATTATAATGAATACATTGCTGATTAATTATTGAGAAACCGCCCAAAATTAAAGCTAATGCCCATAACATAATATTATTTTTTTTACTTTGTATCATATCCATTCACTTTTACTTCAACCTCCCCCTCTCCCATTTATGGGAGAGGGCTGGGGTGAGGTTTAATTCACACTGCTTTCTGGCAGGCCAGGAGGGACTCGAACCCCCAACCTACGGCTTTGGAGACCGCTACTCTGCCAATTGAGCTACTGACCTAAATTTCAAAAATTACCTCATCTAATCACCCACTTCTTGCCTACCTCTCTTCCACAAGTAGAGAGAGATAGTGAGAGAGTCTATTCTACCTTCTTTTAACAGCCCACAACCGGGATTGAACCGGTGACCTCTTCCTTACCAAGGACTTCCAGTACTAATCCAACATGCACCACAAAACACCAAAATGCAACGTTTTCCCTTGATTTTACTGCCTATTTCTATTAAACCATTCATTCAAGGTGTTGCACCATTTAGCATGATTGTGCTTGTCTGGTGGACTTACCGTGGACTTACAGTTACAATGGAATTAATTGTATTATAAAAAGTGTAAATATGAAAGCAAAATTAACTGAGCGTATAATTAAAGACATTATACCAAAACAAGCTCCATATGAGATTGTAGATTCAGAAATAAATGGATTTATTTTAAGAATACAACCCAGTGGAATACTAACATATTATTTAGTTTATCGCACAACTGATCGGATAAAGAAACGTTACCGTTTAGGTCGTCATGGATCAATTACTTTATCTCAAGCAAGAGATTTAGCTAAACAATTTTCAGCTAAAACTTTACTAGGGCAAGATATTCAGGAAGAAAAAAAAACAGCAGCCCTTGAAAAAGAAAAGGCTAAGGCACGTACATTAGAAGGGTTTATAGAATCCCACTATGCTCCATGGGTAACAGCAGAACGTAGAACTGGATTAGCAACTATTAAAATGCTATGGTTTAACTTTTCTAACTTAATGCAGTTACCCCTTGAAGATATATCACCTTTATTAATTGAAAAATGGCGAGCTGAACAACTAAAGAATGGAAAAGCTGCGGCTTCAATAAATCGCAACATAACAGCTATAAAAGCAGTCTTGTCTAAAGCGGTTGCATGGAGTTGGTTAAAAATAAGCCCATTAATAAAATTGAAGCAGCTTAAAACAGACAATCTAGCGAATATACGTTATTTGGAGCAAAATGAAGAAAATAAATTATTAACTGCTTTAAAAGAAAGAGACCAACATTATATTGATAAGAGAATATCTGGTAATGCTTGGAGAGCAGATCGCGGCTATAACTTATTACCAGAGTTAGATAAAAATAGTTTTTCTGATCACCTTACACCCATGGTATTACTTGCTATAAATACTGGGATTAGACGTGGAGAGCTGTTTAGTTTACGCTGGAGTAATGTTGATCTTAATAAAGCAACTATTACGGTTACAGGAGATAATGCAAAAAGCGGTAAAACTCGACACATCCCATTAAATAATAATGCTCTCCGTGCCTTAAAAATTTGGCATCAGCAAAACCAAAATAGTGATCTGGTTTTTCCAAATCAAGATGGGCAACGTATGGATAACGTGAAAAAATCCTGGAATAACATATTAAAAAAAGCCAATATAACTAACTTTAGATGGCATGATTTACGACATCATTTTGCGTCAAAACTAGTGATGGCAGGGGTCGATTTAAACACCGTTAGAGAATTACTTGGACATGCAGATCTAGAGGTTACTTTAAGATATGCTCACTTAGCCCCAGAACATAAGGCCGAAGCAGTAGCACGTTTAGAATAGATTCTTAACATATTAAGTTATCTCAGTTCGAAAACTAATTAATCATAATTAAATTTTCTCTGTTAATTCCAGTAATACATGGTTTTTTTGGTTTTATGGCGTAAGCTATTAGAGAACATAATAGATTAACAATAAAATTTTTAGGCCTTCTATGTCTAGAGTGCTCAATAATAGATCTTTTGTTTAATAAAATTTTATCTTATCATTGGTAATAGTTTATTTTCTATATTTTTCTTAATACCAGTGATTAGAGTAAACCACTTTTAAATAATTTATAAAGTAATATTTGTTGCAGATCATGGTATGATGAGTAAAGAAAATCTGTGTAACTGCATATATTTAGTAATTAAACTAATATTTCAACGTTTAAACTCAGCGGCTCTAAATAATAATCCTATAAATTACAACATTTTTAATCATTCTAAAAAATATATTTCGTAAACTTGTTTTTGAAAAACTTAATGATATCAAGCAATTATGGCATTTTAGAGCGGGAGCCACTAGTTTAAACCTAAAAAGAGAGTATTTTCATGTAAATAGTGTTATATTTAATATAGTAATCGGAGAATATTATGAATAAAAGAAAATCATTAATAGAAACTAATCCTTATTTAAAAGATCCAAAAAAACGAGCAGAACTAATTAGAATGTCTGTTTTAACTTCTAGTGCTGTTGAAGGGATATATATTAATATTCAGCCACTACCCATGCCCCATAAACAATCTCACCTATCTGGGAAAAACAAATTTACTAATTAATCCTTAAGCTTAGATTCTATTAGGATACGCTTAAAAATGCTTTGCATAGCAGAATAATCTTTACCCATACCTAAATGAATAGCTTCAATATACTTAGAATGATCAATATTATTTTTATCTTCAATGCTAGCAAAATTAAATGGTGGATAACCTGCTTGTAATCCCATAATATAAGATATCATTCTGCTTATTCTGCCGTTACCATCCCTGAAAGGATGTATTAAAATAAATTCTACATGCACTATAGCTAGTGCTAACGCAAGTTTTTTAATATCTTTTAAACGACACGGCGTATATAATTTAAGCTCGCTTTTTCCAAATGTCTCCATCAACTGTTCTATATTGCCTGGTGCTGCAAAAGGAAACCCATCTTTAGACATAGATACAGTTCGATATGTACCAGCAAATGGGTATATCTGGTGTAACCATTTTTTATGCATTTCTTTAATTATTTTAGGAGTTATTGGATCTTCATTAGTTAAATTTTGAGCATAGTATTCATATGTTAATTGTAGGGCTTCAGTTTCTTTTTGAGAAATCACTATAGAATCACACGTTTCCAAGTAATTTTTTAATATTTTAGAAGATCCTGGTTGGAAATCCTCGTTTGGATGTACTATATACCTGTTCAAAATGTTGGTTCTTTCTATGTCATATAATTTATTAATTTGCAATTTTATATTTTTTTAAAATATTTCTGATATTATCAAAATTAACCATTTTTAATGGTTTAATTTGGACATTAGTACAACATTTCTTGATAGTAGAAATATCATAGTCTCTTTGTAAATTCATCCATACCTCTACGTCTATTTCTGGTAGTAATTTAGATAAACGTACAGCCATTTCTATAGAGAGACTAGCTTTTCCACCTAATAACCTATAAAGCGTTGCTTTATGAACCTTCAATTGTTCAGCAGCTTCGTGTACTGAAAGATTACAGCCTTCTTTGCTAGTAAGGATTTTGGCTATTATTTTTCCTGGATGCATAAACTTTTTCCATTACATTTATATGACGTATTGATGATCTATTTAAATATTTATTAATATCATATTAAACCATATACAATTGCGCAACACACATCAAATAAAAATTGACAAAGAATATGTTTTACAATATTCTGTTAAAACTATTATTGCAAGGCGCGACACGCAAATGACGCAAACATTTACGTATCGCTTCATAAACCCAATCTTCTTAGGAGATCGAGAATATGCTTAATCAAAATAACATATATTTATGTTTGTCACTATTACAACAACAAATAATTCTACAAAATGAACTAAATAAATTTTGTAGTTTAATAACTACATTTGATGATTTTTTAGAATCTTCAAATCTTGCTAATGATCTATTATCAATTAATATTAACCTAGAGTATATTGTTGCAGCATTAACTGACGCAAAAATAACTAATAAAAGTTTTATTGCTGAGTTACAAGAATACATTAAAATGTTAATTAAATTATCTTTAACTTCTAATTCTAAAAATTAGGTTTTTTTATAACTTTAGATTGAGGCATTTTAGTCCCAGGGGCTCTACGATCTCCCAAATAACTCCATGCTAATGTAGTTATTTGGGGGAATCTTAATATTATAAGTCCACAGTAAGTTTCAACAAAGTCCTCTTTTTAGTATTAGTAAACCATAATAAATAGATACACGCGCGCAATTAGAAGAATTAAATCAAATTGCAAAATTAGATGAACAACAAGGCTGGAGTATAATTACAAGCCAATCTACTTGGCCATTAATTAGCTGGACTGTATTAATTAA
>Ga0302200_10002288_pt1 | contig 16996 bp, 20 predicted proteins | sample II_Bog_N3_1_FD_194585 | JGI IMG/M metagenome (GOLD analysis project Ga0302200, IMG submission 194585) | Peat permafrost microbial communities from Stordalen Mire near Abisko, Sweden - II_Bog_N3_1 | ecosystem: Environmental > Terrestrial > Soil > Wetlands > Peat | place: Sweden: Abisko... | reverse complement strand
GACAAAGGAATCAAAGGAAGAGATTTGGATTCCAAAATCACCAATCTTGTCAAGGCAAAGTTGATTACTGAAAAAGAGGCTGATAGATTACATCCTATTCGTTTTATGGGCAACGATTCCGTACACGAGATGACTGTTCCAACAACAAAAGCACTATATATCGTGCTAAATATTGTAGAACATTTATTAAATAACTTATATATAATTGATCAACAGATTCAATATCATCTAGAAACTGTCATTAGCAATTTCGAGGATTTCAAAAGTCTGCTAAATGAGAAATTAAAAAAACACACTATAGGCGATAGTTTATCATTAACCCAACTTTTGGGGAAATCTTATAGAAGACTACATAATAAGTTTTTGGAATTTGAGACAGAGTTGCAAACGCAAATTGATAATGGCGAATATCTGAATTTAGTTAGGGGAGATTTAATACCTAATTTAGATCCTAAGAAAGTCATTCAAAAATATACTGTGATAAATATTGAAGAAGAGGATGATGATTCTCCTTTTTAATAGCTCAAATTTATAACCTCTCCCCGCCCATTCAAGCGTCTACGCTTGAATGATGCCTTTTGTAAGCGTCCACGCTTACTTTCCTAAAAGTTGCTAAAATCGTAAGCGTGGACGCTTACATTTTCTGTGCGTTCAAGCTTGGATGCTTGCACGAGCGGGAACGCTAATTAACCTTCAAGTTTTCCACAAAAATGCAATATAATTTATTTGTCAGTCAGAATTGAGCCCAAAACTGTGGAGAAAGAACGAAAATAAAAGTTGCATCCCTGTACAAGTTTTCCCAATTTTGGTAAAGCTAAAAGCATTACCAAAAAGAAACCCCGAAGCTGTGAACTCCGAGGCTTCTCAAGATTGACCATAAAACTTGCTTGTCTTATGTTTAGTCTTTTCTAGAACCAGTCTTGCGGACTGATTTATCGATACGCAAAGGAGCCTTCGGGCTCCTTACTATTTTCAAAGATAGGGGTTAGTGCTTTTAATGTGTTAGTGATAGTTTTTAACAACGGGTGCAAGTTGTTAACAGTTGAATTTATTAAGTTAGCATTCAACATCTTAACGTCTCGATTTAAATAAACTCTTCCTAATCAATTACATCAAGTTTGCAGACACTTATTAACAATCGAACACCCATAATTCAATAGTGCCTGAATCCCCTAAAACAAAAATGTGCAGATGTTTCATCAACATCTGCACATCCGCATATTTGCACATCTGCAAATTCTATAATTTAATTTCTTCGTCTTTTGATGAGAAGAAGTGGAACTCCGCTATCTGGTAGGCGGGGTTGCTCTTAACTTTTATCCACTGACCATATTTGAAATACCATTTCATCTGGCGGTTGATAAGGCCTTTTTTAATATAGGCTTCAATGTAGGGGTGCACGCAAAGCGTAATATTTTTTTCGTTTTGCTCATCCAGAATATAATTGAAATTATTTTCAATATCATCTATGAGCAAAATAGTTGGCCTTATGGTTCCTGTTCCACCACAAGCCGGGCAAACTTCGTTGGTAACGATGTTCATTTCAGGGCGTACACGCTGACGGGTGATCTGCACCAGCCCAAATTTGCTTGGTGGCAAAATGGTATGCTTGGCCCTATCATGCGCCATTTCGGCCCTTAAATAATCAAAAAGATCTTTACGGTTAGTTGGCTTGTGCATATCGATAAAATCGATCACCACAATACCACCCATATCACGCAGGCGCAACTGGCGGGCTATCTCTTTGGCAGCCTCCTTATTAACCTGGAAAGCGTTCTCCTCCTGGTTTTCCTTACTGGCTGTACGGTTACCGCTGTTCACGTCAATAACGTGCAGCGCCTCGGTATGCTCAATTACCAGGTAAGCGCCACCGGCAAGATTTACCGTTTTGCCAAAAGCTCCTTTTATCTGCTTATCAACACCAAAATGCTCAAACAATGGTTCCTTATGCTTATGCAAGCGGACTATGTTCTCCAAATCAGGCGAAATCTCATGGATATAAGAGCGTACTTCTTCAAACATCGCGTTATCATTAACGGTGATGCCCTGGAAATCGGCGTTCAGCAGATCGCGCAAAATAGTTGAAGTACGGCCAATTTCGCCCAGTACTTTTTTAGCAGGCTCAACAGATGGTAAACGGGTAACAAATGCTTCCCATTTTGATACCAGGTCGAGCAGGTCCTTTTGCATTTCGGATACGCCCTTACCCTCAGATACGGTGCGAATAATTACCCCAAAATGCTTGGGCTTTATGCTTTCAATTATTTTACGCAAGCGATTACGCTCGGTATTGCTCTTTATCTTTTTAGAGATAGAAACCACTTCAGAAAAAGGCACCAATACCACGTAACGCCCGGCTATGGATAAGTCGGCGCTTAAGCGCGGCCCCTTTGTTGAAATAGGCTCTTTAGCAATCTGTACAGGTATAAGCTGGCCCTTTGTCAGGACCTCGGAGATCTTACCTCCCTTATTGATATCAGCCTCAAGCTTAAAGTTATCTAAAAGCTTTGATTGATACCCCCCGCTACGTACTTGCTTGGTTAATTTTAGCAGGCTCTGCACCTGCGGACCAAGATCAAGGTAATGCAAAAAGGCGTCCTTCTCGTAACCTACATCTACAAAAGCAGCATTTAAACTGGGCATTATTTTTTTAATACGCCCTAAATATATGTCACCAACAGTATAATTGTTGCTAACCTGCTCTTTGTGTAGTTCTACGAGTTGTTTATCCTGTAATAATGCAATAGTAGCCCCGTTGGGGGTTGAATCGATAATTAACTCCTTTATCAATGCTACTCCATTTCTTAAAAACGACAAAAAATGCCGTTTGGTTATAAGAGGGTAAAAAACAAAAACTAAAATAACCTGCCTTAACAGGCAGGTTCATAAGCAATGCTTAAAACAGCCGCTTATTTCTTTTTATGTCTATTTTTTCTTAAACGTTTTTTACGTTTATGGGTAGCCATTTTGTGTCTCTTACGTTTTTTACCGCTTGGCATAATAATAATAATTTAAAATGTTATTTAATTTTTTAATTCCTTAATATATTGATCGATACGCTGATCGAAATTCGCGTCAGGCATCATTTCTTTACATTTCTGGTAAGCGTCAATCGCTTCCTTTTTCATTCCTAACTGTTTATAGCTTTCGGCTAAATAAAAGTAAGGCTCAACTTCAGGCTTTTGCGCTATCAGCGTTTTAAACCTGTCAACAGCTTTTTCAAACTGTCCTGATTTCATGGCGAACAAACCTAAGTTAAGTTCGGCATTTCTGTTGTTTGGGTCTTGCTTAACTACATCAAGCAACAAACTAATACCTTGCATTGGCGCGCCGCCTCCGTTTACGTAGGCAATACCTAATCCCGCTTTTGCATCAAGGCTTTCAGGCTTCAGCTTCATCGCGTTTTGGAATGCCTCAACAGCATTTGCATCAAAAGTTGGTTGCGCTGCAGTATCCTGCGTAAGCTTGTAAGCATCATTAAAACGGCTACCGGCATTTATCCAGTTTTCGGCGGTATTTTCTTTCCGGGCTATAGCCTGGTAATAAAATGCTGCCGGCGCTGGCTGACTTACGTCGTCCCATGCCTTGGCCAGTTGTTTTTGTATACTCAATTTATCAGCATCACTCGAAGCGTTTTTCAACTGACCTTCCAGATCAACTATTTTGGCTGATAAACCGCCACCGATCACGTTCTTGGCTGAAGTAGATACCATATCAACATTGATATTGGCATTCGGACGTTCAGTTGTTGATGCAACCTTTCCCGTACCTTGCTGTACTTTCGGCTGTACTAATCCCTTAACAGGTAATGAATACAAATAGCCTATAACTATAACTACTGCTACAATAATGGCTATTTGTTCCTTTTTCATGCTAAAAATTATTTGCTTGCTTTTATTTTGTTACCTGATCTAACTTTTTCAACAAAAGTTTTAGCTGGTTTAAAGCTAGGTACAAAATGCTCAGGAATAATAATGGCAGTATTCTTTGAAATATTACGAGCTGTCTTTTTTGCTCTTTTCTTTACTACAAAACTTCCGAATCCTCTAACGTATACATTCTCGCCGCCAACCATTGAACTCTTAACTACTTTAAAAAACGCCTCAACGGTTTCTTGTACGTCAACTTTCTCTATGCCTGTTTTAGTTGAGATTTCAGTTATAATTTCTGCCTTAGTCATATCTGATTTTCTTTTTTTAATTATATAAATACTTAACTGTTTTGGGGTTGCAAAAGTATCTCTTTATAACCAAAGATTGAAATAATTAATACGTTTTTTTTATTCGTTAACAAAAACAGGTGTAAATCTTACATTAAATAAGCAAAACCATGCTTATCATCCTACTTTTGTTACACATGAATTTCTCAGACGAACTGGTACAATGGTACATACAAAACAAGCGCGACCTGCCCTGGCGCAACACTAATAACGCGTATATTATATGGTTGTCTGAAATTATTTTGCAGCAAACGCGTGTTGAACAGGGCCTGCCTTACTTTAACCGTTTTGTTGAACAATACCCCGATGTAAGCAGTTTCGCAGCCGCACATGAAGATGATATTTTAAAGCTGTGGCAGGGCCTGGGTTATTACTCGCGCGGACGTAACATGCTTAAAACAGCACAACTGGTTAATGAACTTTATAACGGTAAGTTCCCTGAAAAATATGACGAGCTTATAAAACTGAAAGGCATTGGCGAATATACCGCCGCGGCCATATCCTCATTCTCCGCAAATGAAGCAAAGGCCGTAGTGGATGGTAATGTTTACCGGGTTTTGGCCCGATATTTTGGTATTGATGAGCCGATAAACAGCACCAAAGGCAAAAAAACATTCCAGCAAATGGCCGATGAACTGCTTAACCAGGAGCAACCTGGCCTGCATAACCAGGCCATGATGGAGTTTGGAGCCATGTTGTGCAAACCTAAAAACCCGGCTTGCGGAACCTGCCCGGTGAGGACGGGGTGCTTCGCTTTTATTCATAACGCCACTACTACTTTACCCGTAAAATTAAATAAGTTAAAAATTCGTGAAAGGTATCTTAACTATTTCTTAATAGTTGACGGCGATACACTCCTAATGAACAAGCGCGACGAAAAAGATATATGGGCAAATATGTACGACCTCCCCATGATCGAAACGCCGTCTTTGATCTCTGAAACCGATCTTATCAACTTACCCCAACTAAATGATCATTTTGGAAAAAGAATTAAAACACTCGATATATCGCCTGTTTACAAGCATATACTTACCCACCAGCGCCTGTACGTACGCTTTATAACCATACAGCCCGAACAAGTTAATTTAAGTCCAAACTGGTTTTTTACCGACATAGAAAATTTACAAAAATTGGCAATGCCAAAAATCATTTTTATATTTATAAAAAAAATTTTTAATTTGTAGTACAATTTTTTGTCTATTTAAAATATGTCTGGTATAAATAAAGTGATCCTTGTAGGTCATTTGGGTAAAGATCCCGAAGTGCGTTACCTGGAAGGAGGAGTATCTGTAACGAGTTTTCCATTGGCCACTTCCGAAACTTTTAACAAGGATGGACGAAAAGTAGAACAAACCGAATGGCACAACATAGTAATGTGGCGCGGTCTGGCCGATGTAGCGGTTAAATTTCTGCAAAAAGGCAAACTCGTATACATTGAGGGGAAATTAAGGACCCGCTCATTTGAAGATAAGGAAGGCATTAAAAAATATACCACCGAAGTAGTAGCCGAGAATTTCACCCTGCTGGGTCGCAAAAGCGATTTTGAAACAGAAAGCATCGCCAAGCCGTACAAAGCAGGTGAAGACGATGTATTAGAAAGCCTGAATGGGGACGATATTAAATTCTGACCAATTATAAACCTAAATAGCGAAGCCTTCCTGTTAATTCGGGAGGGCTTTATTTTTGTCCGTTTTCCTGATAATTTATAAATTAAATATTATCGATAAATTTTTTGCCTTAAATTAGTTGCAGTTAATAAATAGTATGGGGCATAAACCTATATTTATTTTATTAGCCCAACGCCTATGTTTAGTTTGATAAAAAAGTTGTTACTGCTGCTTATAGTATACGGTATTGGATTACCTGCTGCCTACGCGCAGAATATTGACCGGAGCAAATTTATTACCGATAGCCTGCAAACATATATCAGTCGCGCATTAACTAACTGGCGTATTCCCGGCGCAGCAGTTTGCATTGTAAAAGATGGTAAAATAGTGCTTATGAAGGGCTACGGTGTTAAAGAGCTTGGCCTTACTGAAGCGGTTGACGAAAATACCCTGTTTATGATCGGCAGCAACACCAAAGCTTTTACAGCTACCATACTGGCTATGCTGCAAGCCAATGGCAAACTTAATCTTGACGACAAGATAACAAAATACATCCCCTCGTTTAAACTGGAAAACAAGCCCGCAGGCGATATGGTTACCATCCGCGACCTGTTATGCCACCGTATAGGCTTCCAGACCTTCCAGGGCGATTTTACTTTTTACAACACCAATCTTACCCGCGAGGATATTATCAGCAAGATGGCGCTTGTAAAGGCCACCTATCCCTTCAGGAGCAAGTGGGGATACACCAACTCGGCATTCTTAACCGCAAGCCAGGTGATCCCGGCAGTAACCGGCAAATCATGGGAGGCTTATATCAAGGATTATATTTTTGCTCCGCTGGGCATGGGTAATACCCTCGCCCTAAGCAAAAACCTGCCAACGGCCCTAAACCGCACGGTACCTCATACCATTGTTGATGGACGGCTAACCGCTATCCCCTATGATCAGATTGACGGGCTTGCCCCTGCAGGCAGCATAAGTTCAAGCGTAAATGATATGAGCAAATGGGTGCTTTGCCTGCTTAATAATGGCAAGGTAGGCAACAGGCAGGTAATACCCGCGGCCGCTATACAAGCTACCCGCGAACCGCAGGATATCGTCAAAAGCGTACACCATTTAAACGGCATGGAAGATTATGAGTTGTATGGTTTAGGATGGTTTTTGGAAGACTATGCCGGGCACAGGATAGTGATGCATACCGGCGGTGTTGGTGGCTATGTGTCGTCAGTAACATTAGCTCCGCAGGAGCATTTGGGGATAATCGTGTTAACCAATACCGACCAGAACAGGCTTTATGACGCCCTGAAATGGGAGATTATGGATGCCTATTTTAAAATGCCCTACCGAAATTACAGCGATAACTTTTTAAAAACATTTAAAGATGATCTTGATGCCGCCCAGCAACTCGACCACCGGCGTAAGGACACTATAGCCCTGTTACACCCACCAGCATTGCCAGCAACGGCCTATCTGGGTAAATACACTAACGAGCTTTACGGCAACATGGCAATCACAGCCGGTGAGGGTAATGACTTAGAGATGCGCTTTGAACATCACCCAAAAATGTACGCGCACCTGATGCCATTGGGTGGCAACCGTTTCTACGTAGTTTTCTCCGATCCTGAACTGGGCAAAGCTGTATTCCCTTTCTCTGTACAAAATGGCACTGTAACCGGGGTAAGAGTTAAGGTTGATGACGATGTGGAGTATAATCCGTATGATTTTAAGAAAGTGGAGTGAGGTTGATTTACTTTCCGTACGCCGTTGCGAGGCACTAAACGATCTCTAAGCTATAAAGAGTAGGTTGATTTTTCTATTGGGTCGCTTGGTGTCGCTCATAGCCGCTAAGGCTTAGTCCTTTTGTCTTCGCCACAAAAGGACCAAAAAGGTTAGTCAGTAGAAATGCTGATTTACAGCGCAAGGCCTTCGCGCTGCAAATCAGGCAAAACCTGGGCTGCTATATTTTTACCCTGCTGTCGCTACGCGCTTTTGCCTTTGCCCTTCTGTAAAAATCTGCTATGCCCTGCCACTGCACAAGGCCACCATCGTTTTGCCTGATTTCACCCGAAGCTGTTCTACTGACGGAGAAAGAAAAAATAAATCTCTCATCCATGTCATTGTGATCCGCTGGAAGCCGAGTGGCAACCTCGTCGCTTGCTGATTGAACGCGACAAGGTTGCTTCGTCGTTCCTCCTCGCAATGACATATTTGATAAATCTGTTGTTTTAAAGAGCGTGGGCTTTGACAACAAGGGCGGGCCAGCGTAGAGGCGGGAATGCCGGTTTAGCTTTTTGGGTGATGTGAGAATACGAAGTATTCGAACAGCGAAAAAAGCGTAAAGAACCGGCAGGGAGCGCGGAAGCATCCTTGTTGTCTTGATTTTTTTGGTTACTTTTTGTATCAAGACAAAAAGTGACTTCTTAGCGAAAAGCGATACCATGCGAGAGGTATTCGGTTATGCATATTCGCCTATATAGTTCCTCGCAACGACGCGTGGTAAGTATTTATTCTCTTACCATTTTCTCCAGCGCATCAATCCACGTTGGTGAATCATTAAGACTTTCCACTAACTGCACATGCTCACCGCCTAAGGCTTTAAACTCGTCGCCGTATTCTTTGGTTACTTCAAATACAGTTTCGAGGCAATCGGCAACAAAGGCCGGGCAAAATACCAGCAGCCGTTTTTTACCTTCGTTAGCTAGCTTGGCTACTATTTCGCTGGTATAAGGCTGTACCCATGGTTCGTTGCCTAAGCGGGATTGAAAACAAATGGTATATTTTTCCTTCGGGATATTTAATTTCTGGGCGATCAGTTTCGCGGTATGGTGCGATTGCGCCGAGTAGCAGAATTTATTGGTATCGTTAAGCGTTTCGCAACAACCATCAACCTTAAGGCAATAGCTATGCGTATGGTCTGATTTTATTAGTTGTCTTTGCGGTAAACCATGAAAGCTAAACAAGATATGATCATAACTTTCAGGATTGTATTTCTGTGCGTTGTTGGCAAAGGTTTCAATCATCAGCTCATTATCATGAAATGAATTAATAAAAGAAATATTGGGAGATGTAGGCCATTTACCCACCAGGTCCATAATTTTTTCATACACCGAACCTGTACTTGCCGATGCATATTGCGGAAACATCGGGATCACCTGTATATCCTGCACCAAAGCATCTTTTAATCTTGTTAATGCTGATTCTATCGACGGGCTTTGATAACGCATAGCCAGTTCAACCTGATACTCCTCGCCTAAGCGATCTTGTAGTAACTGCCGTTGTAATTTACTGTAATGCAAAAGTGGCGAGCCGGTTTTTTCATCCCAGATCTGCTGATACAGTTTGGCAGATTTCGGTCCGCGGGTAGGGACTATCAAGCCCTTGACCAGCAGGGTTCGTAAAACAGGGTTTACATCAATTACTCTCGGGTCCATTAAAAATTCTCTGAGGTATTTGCGCACATCCGCGGTTGAAGGACTATCAGGCGTACCTAAATTGACCAGTAAAACTCCCTTTTTACTCATAATGAATAGCAAAAGTAATAAAATTTCCGCAAGCCCCATAAGCCCCTTAGCCACATAAAGGGGGAGTTTTACAAAGCCATGAGATAATTAAGCCTGCATATTATAGTTCCCCCTTTAGGGGTTAGGGGGCTGGGGGGCCTTGTGTAGTTTCCACCATGGTGTTCCTGGCGAATCATGATGCTCATAATGATAACCGAAAAAGTAACACGACAAAAATGCCAGCACATGATTACGTGATTGGCTGCGTGCCTGGTGCTTGTTATCATGCTCGCCTTTATGCGGCAAATAGGTGCCGAAATAAAATAATTGAACTGTACTCAGCAATGATGGTGCTACCCAAAACAGTAGCAAGTTTGGCTGAGGGATCCAGATCTTGAGTATATTGAATATTATTGCCATCACCACAATTTGCCATATAGATAAATAATTGCGGATAAACCGCACATACCATTGAACGAAATTGCCCTCATGATAATCCGGATCATCCTCAGTATGAACATGGCTATGATGCTGGTGGTGTTTGGTATACAATTTAGGGTACCAGAACGAGGCGTAAAGTAAGGTGCAGGTATAACCCACCAAATTATTCAATGTTTTGTTTGATGAAACGGTACCGTGCATAGCATCATGCGCGGTGATAAATAGACCAGTATACAGGTGCATCTGCACTAAAACAAACAGGTATAGCAAAGGATTGGCAAAGTTTACCTGCCAGCCCATCAATAATATAATTGAGGCCGCCCAAGTACCCATAACCAGCAGGGCAACTAATAAACCGATGTTTGATGGCTGTTTTTGCATAGATATATAAACAAACACAGCTGGGTGATTTTAGTTCTTCACCCTGATGCCTGCTTTGTTGATATAGAACCATTTGTTACTTATCCATACGGTATGTTCCTTATCGGGTATAGTTTTACAATCGTCGCTAACTTTTGCCACACCATTTTTAAACGGGAACGCACAACCATATCGGGGTTGAATTTTAATAGCAAAGCTTGCAGAATCAACATATCCGATTTTTCCGTCTTTTACAATCCTGAAAAGCCCCTCAGACGTGTAATCGGGTCCGTTATCAAATGGGAAAATGGTATATAACACCTTTTCATGTCTGTCAATTGCTACGAAACCTATTTTGGGTTTTAAAACAATCGCATACTTTTTAAAGGTATCAGTAAAACACATGTTATATTTCCCAAAAGGGATCACTGTTTTTCCTTTTGAATCAACATAGGCATACTGGCCTTTTGAGTTGGTTTTTAAGAAAAGATAATCTTTTGAACTGTTGAAGCTAAACAGAAATAGAAGCAATGGAATAAATAGCTTCATTTTCACGAGCCTAAAAATTTTCCAGTTCCGCTTTTACCTCCTGCATCAGCCACATGGGGGTTGATGTCGCACCCGCTATGCCTACTTTATCGCCTGGGGCAAATAATGCTTTATCAAGCTCGCTGGCTGATGATATAAAATAGGTGTTGGGGTTATTTTTAAGGCATACCTCATACAGCACCTTGCCGTTTGATGATTTACGGCCGGATACAAAAATGATCTTATCAAACTGAGCAACAAACTTAGGCAGGTCCTTATCCCGGTTGGATACCTGGCGGCAGATAGTATCATTTGCCTTAAGATCGTAACCGCGCGCGAGCAGTTCATCCTTCACACTGTAAAACTTAGCCATACTCTTGGTTGTCTGGCTGTAAAGGGTGATGTTATGCGGTAGCTCCACATTATCCAGTTCGGCAATATCCTGGAAAACGAGTGCCTCGCCGTTGGTTTGGCCTTCTAAGCCAATTACCTCGGCATGGCCGTGCTTACCGAAGATGAGGATCTTCTCGTTAGCGTCGTATGAATTTTTGATACGGTTCTGCAGCTTTAAAACCACAGGGCATGATGCATCAATAAGGGTAATATTATTTTCTAACGCGGTACGATAGGTATCAGGAGCCTCGCCATGCGCACGGATGAGTACCTTTTCGTTTTTAAGATCTTTAAGCGCGTCATGTTCAATAATGCGCAGGCCTTTGGCTTTCAGGCGTTCAACCTCTTCATCATTATGCACTATATCGCCCAGGCAATACAGGTAGCCGTCATCAGCCAGAATTTCTTCGGCCATATCAATAGCGTAAACCACTCCAAAGCAAAAGCCCGAATCCTGGTCTATGGTAACCTGTAGATTATACTCTCCCATTGTGCTGCAAATTTACGGTAAAAAATTAAACAAATGCATTCACGTAGAGACGCAATATTTTGCGTCCTCTGCTTTGTGGTTCTCTGTCAAAATCTTTGTGATCTCTGTGGTAGAATCAACCCCAAAGTGCGCTGAGGTTTTCACAAAGAGCACTGAGGGATTATATAAATCAGCGGGGAGAATATAGAAATTCAATAAAATAATTCTACACTCTGTGGCCTCTGTGAAACCTTTGTGATCTCTGTGGTAGAATCAACCACAAAGTGCACTGAGGTTTTCACAAAGAGCACTGAGACTATTATTAAAATATTCGCCGGGAGACGCAAAATATTGCGTCTCTACAAAACGAAATACAACACAGCAAAAAACAAAACCTGTATCAACAAAAACACTGGCGCAACTACGCTTTGCTTCTTAAAACCGGATTTTTCAAATGCAAACAGCATTACTGCGCTCAACAGAAACCAGCCGGCGTAATTGCTTAGTGGAATGGTATTATTTGCCCAATGCCAGTAATCCAATTTTACGGCAACGGGTTCTATCAGCAGATCCAGCAAAACCAAAATAATCGCGCCGGTTATTACGCGACTAAAAACATTCCTGATCCTTAATTGCTGCATCAGCACACCGGATGAATAAACCAGCAAAAACCAGTTTACGCCGATAATTAAGGGGATATCATAAAACTTCAATCCCAGGGTTTCGCCGTAGCTGTAATTACCGAATAACCAGTTTTTGTGTACGCCTATCCATTCTGCAACGTACCCTACTATAAATACAAACAGTGCAAGTAGTAATATGCGATAATCCAGCGGCCGGTGACTGGCAATGATCACGATCAGCATCAATAATATATGCCATGGTACCAATTGCAAAAAAAGAGGCCGAAAAGATGGCATCGACAGGCCGATAAGCCCCACCGTATGAAAAAGCACAATAATTATAATGAGCGTTAGTTGTGCGCTTTTCGTTGATTCGTATGGTTTTGGTTTCAAATTTGGCGGCCCTTCCATACCGTGGTTTTAGTGAGGTATTTTTGTATGGCCACAAACGCTATCAGCATTAAGTTAACCATTTGCACCGGGTGTAGCAGCACATTGAGCCATGCATTCTGGCTCGCCGATAAGGAGATCATGATCCGGGTGAGGATAATCAGGCCCACCATAAATAATATCAGCTGAAAATTTAAGGTCATCAGTACGATCATCGGGCCCCCAATAATTACCACCAGGTAAATAAGCAGCCACATAATACTATAATTAAATGCCGCCAAAAAGTTTTTACTGAAGCCATTTACCGCATCGGTATAACCTTTATACATGCGGCAGCTGATCATGCCGTTTGCCAGCAATGCCTCGCCATTATATTTTGCAGCTTTTACAAGTTTCATGATCTCTACATCCTCAACCACTTTGTCTTTAGCCTGCTTATGCCATTCGTGCTGGCGGTAAAGTGCTGCATCAAACAACATAAACTGCCCGCTTGCCGCCGCTACCGAGCTGTTTTTAGTGAGATAAACCAGGCGCAGTGGTAACAAGTTTAATAATATAAAATGCATAAGCGGCACTACTATTTTTTCACCCAATGTATCCATTTGCTGGTTGGTAAACAAGCTTAATAAACCAAGCTTATACAGGTGCATACGGTGCACCGCGCTATTGATCAAACCATTATAAACCTGCTCATCAGCATCTAAAAACAAAAAATAATCACCTTTGGCTTGTTTGGCCAATTGGTGACAGGCATAGTTTTTCCCCAGCCACTCGTACGGTAATTTTTTGCCTTTTATCACTTTAAAGCGCGGATGTTCAGTCGCGAAATACGAACAAACCTGGTAGGTATTGTCGGTTGAATCGTCATCCAATATAATAACTTCGTAATTGTCGTAATCCTGTTTTTGTATAGATTGAAGCAGGCTTAAAATATTCCCTTCCTCGTTACGCACAGGTATTAATATAGATACCTGCTCGGTATAAGCCCTTTTTATATGCGGCAGCTTTGGGTTTGATACAAAATTAAACAGCGACACCGTGAAACGCAGTACCATAAAAAAGAAAGTAATAAATATGGCTATGATCACTGTTCTATATCTATTTCAGTTTGTACCTGTTTTGCCCCGTCGTAATATTGCTGATAAGCGCTTTGCAATTCATTAATAGTTTTACCGGCAAAACTTTCACTGGCTGGTTTTAAATAAACGGTTGCTGTGGGCTTTTTGTGTTTAAAGTATTGCACAAACGCTGCGGCAAACACCAATTGAAAACTGCCCTGCGCTTGCTTTATTATCCGCATTACCCCTTTTTCAAAATTTATGTCATTTACAAAATTGGGATACAGCTTTCCTTGCGGGAATATTACCACCATGTTTTGCGGATCATCCAGCAGCTTTGCCGCATAATTCAGCGATACCAGCATATCTTTTGATCTCTTATTGATAGAAAAACCGCCAGCATATCTAAAAAAAACATTTTTCCGGGCTGTTTCTTCCAGTATCATAATGTACATCTTTTTCTTAAACAAAAGGGTATTCACACAATATAATATCAGACTATCCCAGAAACTATAATGATTGGCTATTAATAGTATGGATCTGTTTTTATCAGTTTCGATCTTATCGAACAGCAATTCATGAAAATGCCTGCCCACTATCCATTTTACATAATAGTGCATCATCCAAAATATAACAGGGTTCTTTTTGGGGTAGATCATATCCCTTACAGATTTATATGATCTACAATGGCTGCCGTAGCGCCGGTATGCTCCTGCACATACGTTGCCGCTTTTTGGCAAATGGTTTTGTAACGTTCCTGATCTTCCAGCAAATAGGCTACTGTACTTTTTAATTCAGCCTCATTATTGATGCTGTAGCCGGCTTGCAGGGCTACCAGTTCGTTGGCTTCCTTAAACCTGCTGTAATTAGGGCCGAATATTACCGGTATTCCAAATGCTGCGGCCTCTAAGGTATTATGTATCCCCACGCCAAAACCACCGCCAATATAAGCCAGGTTGCCGTATTGGTAAAGCGATGACAACATGCCAATATTATCAATGATGAGTGTTTGGTAATTGGTAATCGGCAAATGATCTGTTGCCAGCTGCGAATACCTTACAACTGATTGTAGTGGCAAAAGGCTGATAAGTTTATCGATCTTCTCTTCGCTTATTTCGTGTGGAGCAAAAATAAATTTCCATTCAGTATAATCACGTACCAAAGCTGCCACTAAATTTTCATCATTGGGCCAGGTGCTGCCAGCGATAAAAACCTTGTGCCCATTTTTAAAATCGTTTATTTTTTTCAGCTCTTTCGGCTGCTGCGCGTTGGCCCAAACACGGTCGAAACGGGTGTCGCCGCTTACGGAAACACGTTCAATTCCGAGGCCTTTAAGCAGTGCTGTTGAGCCTTCATCCTGCACAAAAAACCAGGTTACAAAACTTAATATTTTGCGGTGCAGGCCGCCGTACCATTTAAAAAAAACTTGTTCAGGCCTGAAAATACCGGAGATGATATAAAGCGGTATCTTGCGCTTATTCAGCTCGTTAAAAAAGTGATACCAATATTCATATTTGGTAAATACAGCTATATCGGGCTGTATGGCATCAATAAAATGCCGGGCATTAGCGGCCGTATCAAGGGGCAGGTAATATACCGCATCCGCAAGCGGAGTGTTCTTCCTGATCTCGTAGCCCGAGGGTGAGAAAAATGTGATCACTATCTTTTTATCAGGGTACTTTTCGCGGTAATATTCCAGCACCGGCCGCCCCTGCTCAAACTCGCCAAGCGAAGCAAAGTGGAACCAGATACTTTGCTCATATTTTTTATAGCTTATATTTCTTCTGCCAGCAACCCAAAGCTTTGCTTTTTCGTTAAAAAGTGACACCGCGAGAACAGTATAATAGTATAATTGTAAAGCGATATTATATATTAGCAGCATTAACTATGAATTATTATCTTCGTCGGGATAAAAGTAATAACAATAAATCACAATAAACACTTATGAAAATAGCAGTAGTTGGGACCGGGTATGTTGGCCTGGTAACGGGAACATGTTTAGCCGAGACTGGCAACCAGGTAATCTGTGTTGACATTAATGAGCAAAAAGTAAAAATGATGCAGGCAGGCCAGTTACCGATATACGAACCGGGATTGGAAGTGCTTTTTAATAGAAACATCAACGAAAATCGTTTACAGTTCACAACCAACCTTGCCGAAGCTATTGAAGAAGCGAAGATCATCTTTCTGGCGCTGCCAACGCCTCCAGGCGGTGATGGCTCTGCAGATTTGAGCTATGTTTTGGGCGCTGCTAAAGACATTGCCAAACTGATAAAGGAGTACAAAGTGATTGTTACCAAATCAACCGTACCGGTAGGCACGGCAGATAAAGTAACCGCAGTGTTAAAAGAAAATACTACATTAGAATTCGCGGTAGTATCAAACCCCGAGTTTTTACGCGAAGGGGTTGCGGTGGACGACTTTATGAAACCCGACCGCGTGGTTGTAGGTACTACAGACGAACGCGCACGCAAACTGATGGCTGAGCTATACGGCCCATATGTGCGCCAGGGTAACCCTATTATTTTTATGGATGAACGCTCATCAGAGCTTACAAAATATGCGGCAAACTCTTTCCTTGCCACCAAAATTTCGTTTATGAATGAGGTAGCCAACCTGTGCGAATTGGTAGGCGCTGATGTGGATATGGTAAGAAGGGGCATCGGCTCTGACGATCGTATCGGCAAACGCTTCCTGTTTTCAGGCATCGGTTACGGCGGCAGCTGTTTCCCTAAAGATGTGCAGGCGCTGGAAAAATCAGCAGCGGAAAACAAATACGATTTTAAAATACTTAACGCGGTGATGGACGTAAACCAGATCCAGAAAAAAGTATTGGTTGAGAAAATGCGCGGTTATTACAAGGATGGATTAAAAGGCAAAAAATTCGCACTGTGGGGATTGGCTTTTAAACCTGATACCGACGATATTCGCGAAGCACCTGCTTTATACATTATTGAAGAACTGTTGAAGGATGGCGCTACCGTTGTAGCTTTCGACCCTGAAGGCATGCCGAACGTGAAGAAATTATTGGGTGATAAGATCAGCTACTCTGAAAACCGTTATGACGCGCTTAATGATGCCGATGCATTATTGGTAGTAACTGAATGGCCGGTATTCCGCACGCCCGACTTTACTTTTATGAAAGAAAAGCTGAAAGCCCCTGTTATATTTGACGGACGTAATCTTTACGACCTGGACAGGATGAAAGAATATGGTTTCTATTATAACAGTATAGGCAGAAAAGTAATCGCATAATGGCAACAAGAAAAACAGTACTGATAACCGGCGCAGCCGGTTTCCTGGGCTCGCATCTGTGCGACAGGTTCATTAAGGAAGATTACAAGGTGATTGGTATGGATAACCTGATCACCGGCGACCTGAGGAATATAGAACATTTATTTAAGC
>Ga0302200_10002282_pt1 | contig 17017 bp, 16 predicted proteins | sample II_Bog_N3_1_FD_194585 | JGI IMG/M metagenome (GOLD analysis project Ga0302200, IMG submission 194585) | Peat permafrost microbial communities from Stordalen Mire near Abisko, Sweden - II_Bog_N3_1 | ecosystem: Environmental > Terrestrial > Soil > Wetlands > Peat | place: Sweden: Abisko... | reverse complement strand
TTACAACAGGCTTAATAAAACTATCTTATTAACAATCTGTTAGTTGCGCAACAGTCACCTTGTCGCAAAGAGGGGCGACCAGCGAAGCAAAGTCGGGGTGAGTCAACTATACGCCATGCAAAATCCGTATCTTAGCCTATCTATCTACACAACATGCAAAAACCAATTGCACTGATCCCTCTGCTCCTGCTGTGCCTAAATATATCCGCGCAGCGAAAACCTATTCCCACAAAAAAACCGCAGCAAACTACTTTCAACAACATGCTGGGTATAAACGCTTTTGAATGGGACTTTTTGCAAAATCCTAAAGACCCGAATGATGCCAGTAAAATATATGAGCCTAAAATGGCGATCATTAAATCATTCGGTAGCTTCAGGCATTACCTCGATTGGCAAAAGATAGAGCCTAAACGTGGCAGCTTTAGCTTTAACCCTACCAATAATGGCGGCTGGAACTTAGATATTATTTATCAGCGATGCCAGCAGGAAGGTATTGATATTTTAGCTGATATAAAAGGCTGCCCCGATTGGCTGCAGCAAACTTACCCGGCAAACCTGCGCGATGGTGAAAATGTGCCCATGCCTTTCGGTGCTGATAAAGCAAACCCTGCATCGTACATTGAGCAGGCGAAGGCTGCCTTTCAATTCGCGGCGAGATATGGAAGCAACAAAAAGGTTGACCCGGCTTTGGTTACGGTTGATAGTAAACCACGGTGGACAAATGACCTCGTAAATGTTCCTAAGATCGGCCTCAGCACAATAAAATATATGGAATGTGATAATGAGCGTGATAAATGGTGGAAAGGTGATAAAGCCCATCAAACCGCTGAGGAATATGCCGCCAACCTCTCCGCGTTTTATGATGGCGATAAGGGCAGATTAGGTAAAGGCGTTGGTGTAAAAACTGCCGATCCAAACATTAAAGTGGTAATGGGCGGCCTTGCTAATCCCGACCCGAAATATGTAGAGGCGATGATCAACTGGTGCAAAGTACACCGGGGCTATAAACCGGATGGATCGGTTAACCTTTGTTTTGATGTGATCAACTATCACTATTATTCCAACGATCATAAACCCGGCACTACTGATATGGGTACTGTTGGTGTAGCCCCTGAACTATCAGAGGCAGGAACAATAGCAGATAGCTTTGTTAAACTAGGTAAGACTTATCACCTGCCGGTTTGGGTTACCGAGGCGGGCTATGATGTTAATAGCGGCAGTCCGCAGCGGGCAATACCTATTGGCAATAAATCGGCTCTGCAAACCCAGGCGGATTGGGTCATCCGTACCTCGTTTCTTTACGCACGGCATGGCATAAACAAGGTATTTTTTTATGAGTTGTATGATGATAACAGCGATAACCCGGTTCAGTATGCTTCAAGCGGCTTAGCTTCAAAAACAATTGAGCGGCGACCAGCAGCAGATTATATCTTCCAGGCCAAAAACCTGCTTGGCGATTTTGTATATAAAGGCACTATAAACAATTACCCGCTGGTTGATGTTTATCGTAAAGGCAACAAAACGATTTACGTATTGATGGTTCCTGATGAAAAATATAGTAGCACAACTTGTAAATTAAGTTTAGGAAAATCAACATCGGCAAACGTATATAACTTCAACATTGGCAGCAATAATATGTTAATAAATAAGGTATCGGCAAGTGACCATATTTTGAGTATAAAAGCTACGGAAACACCTGTTTTTGTTGTGGTTACAAACTAATTGTTGATAAATACCTGGTGCGATTAGCCACTTAGTAACAGAAATTTAACACCGTATTAATATGACGACCGCACTTTTGCTCCATATTATTCATGTGACGTATTCCAAGCCGTTCTTTATTCACTGGATTAATAAGATCAGTTAAATAGTTAGATAAGGAGAGCTTGCTCTCTTTATTTTTTATACACAAGCCCATCCCCCGAATTATGAAGATATTATACGCAATACAAGGCACCGGAAACGGACATTTAAGCCTCTCAATGGATATTGTGCCGTTACTTAAAAAAATGGGCGATGTAGATGTTTTGGTCAGCGGTACCCAGGGCGATCTTTCCCTGCCTTTTCAGGTTAAATATGTTTTGCACGGCTTCGGGTTTGTGTTCGGTAAATCGGGCGGGGTTGATATATGGGATACATTTTTAAAATCACGGTTTCGCAAATTTTTAAAAGAGATAAACGAGCTTCCTGTTGAAAATTACGACCTGGTGATCAATGATTTTGAGCCGGTATCGGCATGGGCATGCTATATGAAAAACAAGCCTTGCATAGGGCTTAGTCACCAGGCGGCAGTTCTTTCAGAAAATGCACCCAAGACCGATGATACCGACATGATCGGCAAGCTCATCCTGAAAAATTATGCGCCTGTAACCGCGCAATATGGTTTTCATTTCGCCAAGTTTGATAAAAATATATTTACCCCGGTAATAAGGCAGCAGGTACGTGATCAAAAAATTGAGAACAAAGGTCACTATACCGTTTATCTGCCTGCTTACGATGATAAAAGGCTCATTAAGCGCTTAACCGAATTTAAGGATGTGCAATGGGATGTTTTCTCAAAGCATAACAAAAAAACGTTCAAGCATAAAAACGTATCTATACAGCCAATTGATAACGAACGCTTTATAAAAAGCATGGCGCAAAGCGCGGCGGTACTTTGCGGCGGCGGCTTTGAAACACCTGCTGAAGCGCTATACCTGAAGAAAAAGTTACTGGTGATCCCCATGAAAACCCAGTACGAGCAACAGCTTAACGCAGCCGCGTTAAAGAAAATGGGGGTACCTGTTGTAAAAAGCCTTAAAGCCAAACACGATGAGGTTATCCTCGACTGGATAAATAACGGCCAGGTTATTAAGGTTGATTACCCCGATACCACCCAGCAAATCCTCGACATGGTATTTGAAAAACATGCACCTGATTTTCAGCATCAACTGGCGTAATTATTAAGTCTCTTTGTGACCTTTGTGAAAACCTCTGTACCCTTTGTGGTTTAATTTACCACGGAGATCACAAAGATTTTCACAAAGAAACACGAAGTGCAGAATTTATTTCAGAAGCACCTTTGTAGCTCCATACCCAAACTTCTCCTTTCGGGCATCCATAAAGGTTTGGATCTTGTTGTTTTTGCTTAACGCCTTATGCAGTTCATGCCTTAAAACACCGTTGCCTGCACCATGTATAAAGGTAATTTCGGGCAGTTGATGTACAATGGCGGCATCAAGGGCCTTGTTAAAATGTTGTAACTGGATGTTCAGTATCTCGCTGCTTTGTAAAAACAGGTGATCATCACGCAGCTTTTCAATATGCAGGTCTACTTCAGTTGTAGGCTTTGTAACTTCAACTTTTTCTTCTGGCGATTTAAAGAAGCTTTCCTTTAACTTTTGCGCGTCAATAAACAGCTCTGGTTCATCCAACTGAATCAGCCAACCCAGATCGTTCAGCAAAGGCAGTTTCTTTTTAGTGCCCGAAAAATCTTTAGCCTTCAGTTTATCGTTGAAAACTACCGGGTCGGCGGGCTTGATGTTTTGTGGGGTATAAAAGGTTATATTGAATATAAATTTCGGCCACAATTGCAGATCAGCCAATTGGGCTGAATATATTTTTGTAGCAGATTTCGGCGCTGCCAAACCCGCAAACTCACCTTTAAAGGATGTTATCTTTTCGGTTGTTAAGGCTGCAAGCAACTGGTACGATGTATCATTGATCAAATAAAAATGCACTACCGAGTTTACCTTTGGGTCGTTAACCAGGCCAAGGTATACACCTTTGGTTTGAAATTCCGCAGCAGGTATCTGCACCTCATTACCAGCATCGGTTTTACCTTTTGAACCGGCTGGTTCATAACCGTGTACACTGGTAACTTTACTGGCTAATACAGGGATCTCAAAGTCGTCATCACCGGTAACACCAATCATCTGGTCGTCAATTATACGGGTAACAAAGCCTTCCAATTTTTCGTCAACAAACCGCACAAAATCACCTAATTTATATTTCATATAGCAGAATAATATAGCGCAAAGGTATCTAATATATACTTAACAACCCGTAACCAAACATTGGTATTAGTTAATTGTTAAACCTACCGTTGGACCATATTCATAGCTGATGCTTCCTTTTCGTTCCAAACATTTAAATACTTTATTAAATTTTACCCGCATGGCCTCTACAACAATCAAAACACTCGACGAATCTGTTCTTAATCACGTTTTTGTACATAATTTAAATAGGATATATTTTGGCAAATGCTATTTAGATAAGCACTTGAGTCATTTAATAAGTATCGCATCCTTCCCGGCATTGCAAATGGCTATGGAAGAGTTTTGGGAAGATATTAAAAGGCAGATAGGACGAATGGATGCCATTTATGAGATTATCGGCGAAACCCCATCCGATAAAAACTGTAATCCTATAAAATCAATTGTAAAAGATAATTTTTGTTTGGATGAAGATCAGCCTTTGCCGATACTGCTGGATATGGACATTATTGCCTACCTGCAATTGCTCGAACATATTAATATTTCGGCCTGCAGCATGTTGAAAATGATCGCTTCAAAATTAAAGATGGAGCAGGCAGCGCAGCTTTTAACCGAATGTTTTGATGAATCGATAGATAACGATCATCTTTTTATGCTCATCTCCAAAGAGTATGTAACTACTGAATAAGCATTTTCCACACAGGGAAAATAACAAAAAAAGGCCATTCACATAAAGCGAATGGCCCACAATAGTTATTTAATACCCCTATTAAAATAACTACAGCAAAGTAAAAAAAATAATTCCGGCTAAACAAACTAATTATTTATTAACCGTAGTTGTAATATACTTGTTACTAATTGCAACAACATTGCAGGTCAATTCAACCTTTTAATTAACGCCTTTTACTTTATATTTACACTTTTAACCCGACTCATTATTTTTATTATTTACAAGGATGTACAAGTACTTCATCGCATCAGCTGTATGCTGTTTTTTCTTAACACAGGTAAAAGCGCAAACGTTATACCTGCCCCGCGACATTAAAAAAGCTTACGCAAAAGAAACCAGGTCGGCAGATGGCCGCCCGGGCAAAAAATACTGGGAAAACCATGGCCGGTATGATATAAAGATAACTGCTCTCCCCCCCGACCGCACCATAAAAGGCACCGAACAGATCACCTACTTTAATAACAGCCCCGATACATTAAAGCATCTTAATATGAAGCTGATCATGAATATCCACAGGCCAGGTTCTGTAAGATATGGCCATGTTGATGCTGATTATTTAACAAAAGGCATGCAGGTGGACTCAATGTTTGTTAACGGAGCCAAAATAGAATGGGACAATGAGCCTGTAAAAAACATAAGTAAAAAACGCGGAAGAATGGGTAACGAAGTTGGTAACACCACCAATAAGTTTGTTGAATTACCTACGCCGGTGCTACCACACGATTCGGTAAAACTGAACATCACCTGGCATTATGAGCTGGCAACAGGCGAAGGGCGCGAAGGTGTGATAGATTCAACTACCTATTATATAGGCTATTTTTACCCCCGTGTATCTGTTTATGACGATTATAATGGCTGGGACAGGCTCGATTTTAACGATCGCCAGGAGTTTTATAATGACTTTAACGATTATACACTAAGCGTTACCGCGCCTAAAAACTTTATTGTTTGGGCAACCGGAACCCTGCAAAACCCAACACAGGTACTGCAACCCGAATATATCAAACGCCTGCAGCAATCCATGACTACTGATTCAACAGTGCATATTGCTACGCCTGCTGATCTGGCGAAGAAAAACATCACAGCGCAAAACGATTTTAATACCTGGATTTGGAAAGCAACTAATGTAAGCGACCTGGCTGTAGGTATCAGCGATCATTACGATTGGGATGCCGCCAGTACTTTGGTTGATGATGCAACACACCGCCGCGCCAGTATGCAGGCCGCTTATGCTGATAAATCAACCGATTTTCACTCCGCGGTTAAATTTGGCGTACATACATTAAACTGGCTATCGCACAACTGGCCGGGTGTACCGTATCCATATCCTAAAATGACCGCTTTCCAGGGCTTTGCCGATATGGAGTTCCCGATGATGGTGAATGATAGCCATACTGACGACATGCACGATGCGCAGTTTTTGCAGGATCACGAGATGGCACATACTTACTTCCCTTTCTACATGGGTATTAACGAAACCCGTTACGGTTATATGGATGAAGGCTGGGCAACCACTTTTGAATTCCTAATAGGCAAATCTGAAACAGGCGAACAGGCGAACATCGAAAACTATAAAAATTTCCGTGTAAAACGCTGGATAAATGATCCATCGACCAGTGAGGATCTGCCGATTATCATTCCTACAAGTGAATTAACAAAAGGCTATGGCAACAACGCTTATGTAAAACCATCATTAAGCTATCTTGCACTAAAAGATATGCTGGGTGATGTGTTATTCAAAAAAGCACTGCATACTTATATGGATAATTGGAACGGCAAGCACCCTATCCCATGGGATTATTTTAACAGCATGAGCGCAGGATCGGGTAAAAACTTGAACTGGTTCTTCTCCAACTGGTTCTTCACCAATAATTATATCGACCTTAATTTACAGAACGTAACTAAAGATAATGGCGGTTATGTGGTTGCAATCCAAAATATCGGCGGATTTGCCGTGCCTTTTGATATTAAGGTAACTTATGCCGATGGCAGCACACAAAGCTTCCACCAAACACCAATAGTTTGGCAAAGTAACCAGCAGCAGATTTCAGTACATATAAAAACCACTAAAGCCATAAAATCAGCAACGCTGGATGGCGGTATATTTATGGATGCGGATACGAGCAACAATAGTTGGAATAGTAAATAAGTAATACCCCTGCATGTCATTGCGAACGAGGTACGAGTGTGGCAACCTCGTCGCTTGCATATTGAACGCGACGAGATTGCTTCGTCATTCTTCCTCGCAATGACATATTTATTTTATAAAAACAGAAAAGCCAGGCTAACACCTGGCTTTTCTGTTTTTATAACCCTGATTTTACTTAAGCATTCTGAATAGAATTATTCCAGTCATCAGCAGTAGCTTTCACTTTTGTTTTTGCGTGGTCAGCGACATCTTCGCCATATTCTTTTGCGTTATCTACCGCGTTTTTTACTTTTGATCTTGCTGAATCAGCCAGTTCTTCATGGTATTCAGCGGCATCGTTTACAGCACCATTGAATTTTGATTTTGCTGTATTATAGGCGTTATTGCCGTATTCTTTAACTTCCTTGGCAGTTGCCTCCGCTTTACTTTTGGCTGTATCAACCAAATCATTAATATAATCAGCAACACTTCCTCTTAATCCCTCACCACTATCCGGTGCTAATAATAAACCAAGTGCAGCGCCTGCTGCAGCACCCACTAAAAGTGCTGCTATAATCTTTGTTTGATCTTTCATGATTTTCTCTCTTTTAGTAGATGAATAATGAATTTACAACAGATTTAATGGAGGGATGTTTAGATTAATTTGTTAAATTGAAGATATATTGAGAAACACCGGATAAACTGTACAACTTTTTTATGTAGATTTAAAACACTAAACAAATCACAGTGAACCGAATAGTATTTTTAGGGCTATTAGTAGCTATGCTTACAAGTTGCAATAAAGGTTCTCAACCAATCTCAGTCAATTCAAAAAAGTTATTAGTATCAACAGTAATAAATATTGATCTTTCCAAAAACGACACATTAACTGCATACTATACATATAATAGCAATAGTCAAATAAAAACGATAACTAATAAACGCCACAATTTAGTTTATGGAACAACGGACTATCTGTATGACATAAATAATAACGTAATTAAAATAACCTACTCGTTTTCTGGCACTACAGAGGTATTTGATATTGTTTATTCAAACGGTCAGCCGGTATCCGCTAACTACACTTCAACCTCACAATATGGTACAACTTCTGAAGAATATTGCAAATACACGGTCGCGAATGATAAAATCGTTAAAGTAAGTTTCGATGCCAATGTAGATGGTGGCACCACTGATGAATTTTCTTATTTGAATAATAATATTAGTCAACTATCTGAAACTTTCTCACTTCCGGCAGCACCTGCTTCTATAATAAGCTATGTTTATGGCACTAAAAATAGTCCGTTTAAAAACTCGCGGTTTAAATGGGTTTTAGATTTTGAAGAAGGAAATGAATATATAGAATATGACAATAATGATTTATCAGGAACAAATGGAGGCCTTCCATATCAAAACATCTATAATAGCTCGGGCTATCCTACTCAAATAAAAATCGGGAATAGCTTTATGACTTTTACCTATCTATCAGCATCAAATAATTAAAAAATAGGACATAAAAAAAGCATCCGCTTTTGGGCGGATGCTTGAACGATTGATGATTATTTATTTATATAATTAAATAACTTTTACATTTACCGCATTAAGGCCTTTTCTGCCGTTTTCTACTTCGAATTCAACTTTGTCGTTTTCACGAATTTCGTCGATTAAGCCTGTAGAATGAACAAATACATCCTGACCACCATTGCTTGGTGTAATAAATCCGAATCCTTTTGTTTCATTAAAAAATTTTACTGTTCCTTCTTTTTGCATTATTTTATTTATTAAAGTCGGCAAGGTAGGTATAATAATCCATATACACTAATTGTTTAGCGTTTAGTGTTTTGTAGATGATAATTTAAAGATGTGTTTCGGCGCTGGATATTCAATATTCAGCGTGCTGATATTATAATATCCAATATATTAACACCTAAGCTATCTCCTACTAATCCCATCAACTAAATTTATTTTGAGCATACTTCGGGATATGCGGCTAAAAATCCTATTTTTAGCGCCTCAAAATTGATACATCAATATCAATGATTTATGGTAAAATTTAAATAAAAAATGAAAGTTTTAAAATTTGGGGGAACATCAGTAGGAAGTCCTGAAAGAATGAAAAAACTGCTGGATATCGTTGATCCGTCCGAAAGGCAGATCGTGGTATTATCGGCAGTATCCGGTACTACAAACAATTTAGTGGAAATTGGCCAGGCTTACCTGGCCGGCGATAAGACCGGGGCAGCCGAGCTTATTAAGAAGCTGAAGGATAAGTACGAGATCTTCATTAAGGAGCTATTGGCCAAACCTGAGTTTTATGCGCAAGGCAAAGAAGTGATAGATTATCATTTCGGGCTGCTAAGCAATTTTTCAAATGATCTTTTTACTACCATAGAGGATAAGATTATTTTGGCGCAGGGCGAGCTTTTATCAACTACATTGTACCATGTGTACCTGAAAGAGATCGGCGTACCATCGGTATTACTGCCTGCGCTTGATTTTATGAAAACTGATGAGGACAGCGAGCCTATAGTTGATTACATAACTGAGCACCTTACCCCTTTGCTGGATAAACACCCGGATAATAACCTGTTTATTACCCAGGGCTATATTTGCCGCAACAGCTTTGGCGAAATTGATAACCTGCGCCGTGGCGGCAGCGATTACACCGCGTCATTAATTGGTGCAGGCATCCGCAGCGAAGAAGTGCAGATCTGGACAGATATTGATGGCATGCACAATAATGATCCAAGGATAGTGAAAGGTACTAAGCCCATCGCCCAACTGTCATTTGATGAGGCTGCCGAGCTGGCTTACTTTGGCGCTAAGATATTGCATCCGCAAAGCGTTTTCCCTGCACAAAAATATAAGATCCCGGTTCGTTTGCTGAATACGATGGATCCGCAGGCAACAGGCACACTGATCACTAATGATAGTGAAAAGGATAAAATTAAATCGATAGCAGCGAAAGATGGCATTACGGCTATAAAGGTACAATCGAGCCGAATGTTGCTGGCACATGGCTTTTTACGCAAACTGTTCGAGGTGTTTGAGCGCTATAAAACATCTATCGATATGATCACCACTTCTGAAGTTGCTGTATCCTTAACTATTGATGATACCACACATTTAGCGGAGATCAGCAAGGAGCTTAACGCTTTCGGATCAGTTGATGTAGATATTGACCATACCATTATTTGCGTAGTAGGTGATTTCGGAGCCGAAAAGCATGGTTATGCTGCCCGTGTACTGGAAGCTATAAAACACATCCCTTTAAGGATGATATCATATGGCGGCAGCGATCATAACATGTCGTTACTGATAAAAACGGAAGATAAAACAGAGGTATTAAGGAGCTTGCATAACAGGCTGTTCTAATATCGGATTTCTGAATTTCGATTTCGGATTTAATGAAAGTCAATACTTTTTTGACTTTTTAGTTTTGATTTTTGACTTTTTAATAATGTTTAATACAGATACAATAAACAAATTTCAATCCTTAGAAACACCATTCTATTATTATGATATGGGCGTTTTAAGGCAAACATTAGAGGCCTGTACCAATGCGTCGGCTAAATATGGTTTTCATGTGCATTATGCGATGAAGGCTAACTTTAACCCAAAGGTGCTGGACATGATACAATCATTTGGTATTGGTGCCGATTGTGTGAGCGGCAACGAGGTAAAAGCTGCCATTGAACATGGCTTTGCAAAAGAAAAAGTTGTTTTTGCCGGTGTAGGTAAATCCGATAAGGAAATAAACCTGGCGCTTGATGCTGATATCTTCTGCTTCAATGTTGAATCGGTACAAGAACTGTTCATCATTAATGATCTGGCGGCAGCAAAAAACAAAAAGGCTAATGTAGCCATCCGCATTAACCCAAATGTAGATGCGCATACCCATCATTTTATCACCACCGGACTTGATGAAAATAAATTCGGTGTAAACATCTGGCAACTGCCTGATGTAGCTGATGCATTACGCAAGTGCGATAACCTGAAGTTTTTGGGCATCCATTTTCATATCGGTTCACAGATCACGGATATGGAGGTGTACAAAAGCCTGTGCACCCGCATTAACGAAATGCAGGATTGGTTTGAAGATCATGGTTTCCCGGTTAAGATTTTAAATACCGGCGGCGGTTTAGGCGTTGATTATTACAACCCGGATACCAATGCTTTCAGCGATTTTGAGAGCTATTTTAAGGTATTTAAGGATTTTCTGAACATTAAACCCGGTCAGGAAGTGCATTTTGAACTGGGACGTGCCTTGGTTGCCCAAAGCGCTGCGCTTATTTCAAGGGTACTGTACGTTAAAAACGGCTTGAAAAAGAATTTCCTGGTGCTGGATGCCGGTATGACGGAGCTGCTGCGCCCTATGCTGTACCAGGCTTATCATTCTATTGAAAATTTGAGTCAGGAGTCAGGCAACAACATAAAATATGATGTGGTGGGCCCGATATGCGAAAGCACCGATTGTTTCCGCAAGGATGTTGACCTGCCGGAGTCATTCCGTGGTGATCTGATCGCTATCCGTACAGCAGGCGCTTATGCCGAGGTAATGGCATCAGGCTATAATCTGCGTGACAGGGCGCTGTCGGTTTATTCGGAATAAAAAATCTTTAAACCGCGCCCGTTCAAGCGTCCACGCTTGAATGCTGTATTTTGTAAGCGTCAACGCTTACAGTTATAATAAGATTTTGAAAGGCTTTTAGCGTGGACGCTAAAAGCCTTTTACGTTCAAGCGTGAACGCTTGAACGGGCGCGGATGTTTTGTTTTATCACGCAGAAAGGGGGATATTAATTTCAATTGTAATTAATATCTTTAGTTCAAATTCATTTTAACTAACTCAAATCATAATCACCAGCCTTTAGCATGAAATTTATTTATTCAACCTTAATTTTAACTGCCCTTAGCACATGCCTGTTCGCGCAATCAAAGCGCAGCGTATCTGTTATAGTAAAAGATTCAACTGTAGAAAAGCGGGACACCGTGCCCGATAAACCTGTTATAACCAATCACCAGGTAACTGTTGATGGTAAAGCCATCAGCTACAAAGCCACCACCGGTTATATGCCCATGCGCGATAAGGACGAAAAGCTGATCGCTAAAATATTTTACGTAGCCTACACCGCTACTAATAGCGATAGCAAGGAAAAACGTCCCGTTACCTTTGTATTTAATGGTGGACCCGGCTCGGCATCTATATGGCTGCACATGGGCGCTATATCGCCTGTACGTGTAAAATTCGCTAATGATAAGGGTGATGCACCGGGAGCGCCTTATGAGTATGGCGATAACCCTAATACATGGCTGGCATTTACCGATTTGGTGTTCATCGACCCTATATCAACAGGATACAGTAGGGCTTACAAAGGTGTTGATGTAAACCAATTCCATGGTTATAATGAGGATTTGGCCTCGGTTGGTGATTTCATCAGGTTATATATCACTAAAAATGAACGCTGGGCAAGCCCTAAATTTATTGCCGGTGAAAGTTATGGAACTACCCGCGCGGCTGGTTTATCAGGTTATTTAGAGGATCGTTATAACATCTACTTAAACGGTATCACGCTGATATCTTCTGTATTGAATTTCCAGCTGATCGACTTTAAGAATGGTAATGATATGCCTTATATCTACTTTTTACCAACTTATGCCAACACTGCCGCATATTACCACAAATTGAGTCCGGAACTGGAAAGCATGACGCCTGCCGACCTGACCAAAAAATCAGAAATATTTGCCAATGGTACTTACTCCCGCTTTTTAAGCCTTGGCGACCAGGCGCCGGCGGCGCTTACTAGCTTGGTAGTTGATTCACTGAACTATTTTACCGGTATCCCAAAAGATTTTATCAGGAAAGCCAATGAGCGTATTACAGATTTCCGATTCTTTAAGGAAGTGCTACGTGATGAAGGCAAAATTGTTGGCCGTTACGACAGCCGTTTTAGTGGCGAAGACAGCGACGATGCAGGCGAATATCCATCTTACGACCCAAGTGATGCCAACCTGAATGGCTTGTTTGTAGGCGCGTTTAATGCTTATGTACGTAAGGACTTAAATTACAGGAATGATATCCCATACGAAGCTGTAACCAATGTTTGGCCATGGAGCTTTAAAAACTCCGAGAACGCCTACCTTGATGTATCAGAAACCCTGCGTAGCGCCATGACCCAAAACCCGCGCCTTAAAGTGAATATGGTTTGCGGTTACTATGACCTGGCTACCCCGGTTTACAATGCTGAATACGTAATAAGTCACATGGGCTTGCGCCCCGACCTGCGCGGCAACATTGTAACCAACTACTACAAAGCCGGTCACATGGTTTACGTAAGCAAAGAAACTGATGAGAAATTGAAAGCGGATGCGGAGGTGTTTTATAAAAGCGCTTTGAAGTAACCCGTTATAAACAGACTTACGAAGTTTTGAAAACTTCGTAAGTCTTATAATATTTCAAATGAATAAAAAACCAGTTATTTATCTAATTCCACCCATATTAAGCATATTAATTATTTTTGGTATTTGTGATTTAATAAGCCTAATTCAGAATTTCTATTATTATCAAAACCGGAGCTTGAGTGATTTTATTCCGGGACTTGGATTTTATGTGGCTTTTTTAATGATTTTGATGTTGGCAATTATTCTCCAATATATCCTGTTCAGGTTTCTTTTCCGAATTAAACGCCTATTTATATATTTCATAATAGTCTTAATAATTTCAATCGCTATTTTAATTATAATCTATTATACTAAGAACTTTGATTTTGGCGCATTTTCATCATTAGGCTTTTTCACATATTCAATTATAAATTATTTAACATATAAAAAGCTGAGTACATTAACTGGCTTCAGTTTATAACTGCCCCCTTTTTATTTAGCCCAAACCTTATTCTCCACTCTAATTCTCACCGTAAGCATAATCGCGTTTAGCACTGTAAAAATTACAGCTGTATAATACAAGTGGAACACCATTGGAATGACGATGATCTCACAGATCACGATGAAGTAATTCGGGTGCTTAAACAGTTTATAAGGCCCCTTTTTAACCGGACCACTACCTGGCACCCGAAAGATCTTTGTGTTCCAGTATTTGCCTAATGATGATAACGCCCAGAATTTAAATGCAAGCAGCAGAATAAACAGCAGTAAGAAAATGGAATCCATTGATAAGCCGGGGCGAAATATATACTCCCCTATCATGGAAATAATGAACAGCGTATGCAACGCTACTATGTATGGGTAATGATTTTTACCATACTCGATAGCGCCTTGTGACCGCAACCACTTTTCGTTACGGCGGGCGATATAAAGTTCAGACAAACGCTGGGTAATGACGAAGATGATGAAGGGTATAAAGTACATTATTTAAACGTTATAAAGTTTATTAATTCCCCTCTTGAGAGGGGGCGGGTTGAAACGTGTGGTGGCAGAGGGGTGTGTTTCATCGCTTGGCTAACACACCCCTCCGCCCCTCTCAAGAGGGGAATCGCGCATAGCCCACGCTTTTATTTAATTCTTCATTTCCAGCAACACCATCTCACTCGAAAACCCGGGCCCCATGGCCATCATCAAGCCGAAGCCGTCATTAAAACCTTCTCGTAAAAACTTCTCCAATACATACAAAACTGTAACGCTCGACATGTTGCCATTATCATTCATCACCTCACGGGTCTTTTGCAGGAAATCGCCCTCAATAGGCAAGGCATCTTTATAAGCATCCAATACTTTTTTACCTCCGGGATGAAAAATAAAATTTTTGATATCGGCCAAAGTAAGATTATGCTTAGTCAAAAACTCGGTAATATCATGCAATACATTTTCATTAATAAACGTAGGGATATCTTTAGAGAACAGCACCTTGAAGCCTGTATCCTGAAACTCCCAGCCCATTACTTCCAATGAATCATAGTACAGCTTACTGCTGGAATCGAAATAGGTTATTTTTTTATTTTCGGTATGATTATCGCCCTTTACTATGCAGGCAGCTATCCCATCAGAAAATAAGCTCGAGCCTATAAAGTTACTTTTACTGTAATCATTCTTTATCAGCGTAAGTGAGCAAAGCTCAACAGCTACCAATAACACTACCGCATCGGGATCAGCTTTTGCCATAGCATTGGCCTTTGCCATGCCAGATACACCACCACCGCACCCTAATCCCCACAACGGCGACCGCCTTACATGCGGATTAAGTCGCATTTTATTGATGATTAGCGCATCCATGCTAGGCGTTGCCAGGCCGCTGGTTGATACGAATACCAGGTCGGTGATATCATCCTTGCTGATGCCCGCCTTCGCCACACAATCCTCAATAGCCTGTACCGAATATTCAAGCGCGGTATTGATATATTCAATGTTACGCTCCTCAAAGGTGGTAGTGCTGGTATAATAAGAAATCGGTTTACAAAAATTACGGGTGATGATCTCCGTATTATCAAAGGCAAAAATAAGTCGCTTAGTCTGCGGAAAATTAACCGAGAACATACGTTCTGCCTGAGCTTTTACTTCTTTTTGAGTGGTTTTATGGGGCAGTTCTATTTTTGAGACAGCTGTTATTGAAGGCATATAGTTTTATAATAAGTACGTAGCATTTAAAACACCAGTTGCCTTCTTACTTTTAAATAATTAAAAAACCGGGAATAAAATTAAATATACTAATACTAACACCTAATAACGTATTAAGTTCTTTTTAAAACACCTAATAATACTGAGTGCTCTATAAAACAAAAAAAGCCGGACTAAAGCCGGCTCATATATCAAAGATCAAAACAATGATCTAATCATCCATACTTTGATTCGCCAGATATTTATCCAGCGAGAGCGGCCCTGAGCCGAGGATCAAAAAAACAAATAACAAAGCTAAAGCAATTACGGAGAGCCATAATTGCGTATTGATAGGCGATATTAACATATCATTCACAAATACAGCGCCTACAACAATCGGGATCTGTAAGATGCAGGTAAAACGGGTTAAGATACCCAAAGCTATCATGATACCACCCACCATGTGAGCGAAGGTTACATAGTAAACCAATATCATTAATGCTGATGCGGGAAAGACGATAGAGTCCTGAGATTCGATGATCCCCTTTAAATCTGCCGTGTTATCCATAAAGGCCAAGCCTTTAAAGAATAAAAAAATACCGAGCGCAACCCGGACTACATCTAAAAGTTTGGGGTGATGGGTATCACCCCAATTTTCGATTCTGTGAACCAAATCCATAGCATACCTCCTTTTTATTTAACTGTTTATAATCTAAATCAATTAAGGCAGACGTAGTACTAAGGGGTTCGCACCTGGCTAAAAAACCGGGTGTGGGCCTCTTATTTATAGCGGGCGCTTGGCTGCTCCCATGATGATATAAACATCAGCATACCCATCAGGAAAATAACACCGCCGCTATATACAAGCCATGGTACTGAATTAGCTCCGTATACATAAGCCCAAAAACCATCAGAATCCACTACGTTGTCAGTTTTTCCGTGATAGAAAACAACACCAAATACAATCATCCCTATGATTGCTATGATCATTATCAAAATGCCCGCTTTTTTCATTATTATTCCTTAGTAGTATAAAGATACAAAGTTAAAAATGTTTACCAATCATCATAAATAAAAATTGCTACTCTTATTATCTCTTTTTGCTTGCATTGGCGGTATTGACTCACCCAGTCGTTGCTTGGCTCGACCACCCTCTCTGTCGCAAGCGACAAAGAGGGTAAGATTAATTTTTTTGTGCTGTAAATATTATCCTTTTACCTTCGCTATGGGCGTTAAATTCAGGGGCGTACATACTTTGCACGGTGGCTATCCCGGTTGAGAAATTACCGGGCTGGGCAACACGCAACTGGTACTCAAACACATAATTCCCCTTTTTCAGATAGCTGATGAAAAAGTTTGTGGCTACATCTTTTGTTACCTGGTAATAGTACAGGCCATCCTGGTATTTGTAGGTTGATAATGCATCAACTGGTTCGGTACCTGCGGGGCGCATATCTTTTAACTGCACATATTCAAAGTCACGGCCCGAATTTAAATAAACAACCACTTTCAGTAAGTCGCCTGTTTTGGGTTGATGTGTGGCATCAACCGCGGTAAGCACCTGGCCACCATCTGTTTGTTTAACAATAAAATATTTTCTGTCGATATGAATATCCGTTGTTGATGGGGTAATCTTATCC
>Ga0302200_10002280_pt1 | contig 17018 bp, 8 predicted proteins | sample II_Bog_N3_1_FD_194585 | JGI IMG/M metagenome (GOLD analysis project Ga0302200, IMG submission 194585) | Peat permafrost microbial communities from Stordalen Mire near Abisko, Sweden - II_Bog_N3_1 | ecosystem: Environmental > Terrestrial > Soil > Wetlands > Peat | place: Sweden: Abisko, Stordalen... | reverse complement strand
TATACAGTCGGACCCGCAACTTCGAACGGCTGCGCGACCAACGGAATCACGCTCGCCCCCGGCACCATCTGCCAATTCCTCGTCACCTCCACCGTTCCCCACGCGGGCACGCTCACGGGCTCGGTCGCCATTACCAGCAATTCCCTCAACCAGCCCGGCACAGTGCAGCAAGTTGCGCTCACCGGCTACACCAGCGGCATCTGGGTTGCGGCAACGCCCAATCCGTATGTGTTTCCTGCTCAAACAGCCGGAACCACCAGCGTACCTTTGCCGGTAACCGTCACCAACACCAGCGTCGGCAGCAACGCCGTGGGCTACGGAAGCACCGTCGCCATCACCAGCGGGTTCACCTCCAGCAATCCAGCGTTCACGGCATCGCTGGGCAACCCCTCAGCGCCAACCTACTGCGGAAACCCCTTGCCCGCGGGCTCAACCTGCCTCATCCAGGTCACCTTCAACCCAACCGCAGCCACCAATTACTCCGGAACCATCAGTTGGTACGAGCAGATTACCGGCGGCGGACCCAGCATGAAGGTCAGCTTCGCCATAAGCGGCAACGGCGTTCCGGTTCCGCTGCTGGTGCCGATTAGTGAGACCGTTCACTTTACCGACAGCGATGTCGTCACGCCATCCCTCCTCATACCCATTAGCGAGGCCGTTCACATCGCCGACAGCGATGTCCCGGTTCCCTCGCTTCTTATCCCCATCAGCGAGACGGTGCATGTTACCGATACGGTGCCGAACCTGGGCACACCGGTGCCACCGTTCGGCCATATTGATTCGGCCGTGGACAGCGTTACTGCAAGCAGCACCGTTGGGCAGTCGCATTCGGTGGTGGTGAAGGGATGGGTCGGCGACCAGATCGATGGCGCGCCTTTGAGCAACGTCAAGGTGTACATCGACGGAAGCCTGGCCGGCACGCCGACTCTGGGGATTGCGCGTCCGGATGTGGCGGCGGCCGAGGGGGCTGCTTACCTCGATTCCGGGTACACGCTGACCCATTCCGTGGCGGCACTCTCACTGGGCTCGCATGCCGTAACTGTGATCGCCATCGACTCGGGAGGGCGCTCGAAAACACTCGGTCCGCTGACTTTCACCGTTGCAGCCACCGCCGGAGCTGCGCCGCCGTTCGGACACCTCGATTCGGCCGTTGACAGCGTGACTGCAAGCAACACGGTTGGCCAGTCGGATTCGGTGGTGGTGAAGGGATGGATTGCCGACCAGATCGATGGCGCGCCTTTGAGCAACGTCAAGGTGTACATCGACGGAAACCTGGTTGGAACGCCGACCCTGGGCATTGCGCGCCCGGATGTGGCCGCGGTCGAGGGGGCCGCCTATCTCAACTCCGGGTACACGCTGACCTATTCTGCGGCCACACTTTCACTGGGCTCGCACGTCGTGGCAGTAATCGCTATCGACTCGGGCGCGCGCTCGACCACATTCGGCCCGCTCGACTTCACCGTTGCAGCCACTGCCGGAGTTGCGCCGCCTACGCCGCCGTTCGGACACCTCGATGACGCCGTTGATAGCGTGACTGCAAGCAGCACGGTTGGGCAGTTGGATTCGGTGGTGGTGAAGGGATGGGCCGCCGACCTGATCGATGGCGCGCCTTTGAGCAACGTCAAGGTGTACATCGACGAGAACCTGGCCGGCACGCCGACTCTCGACGTTGCTCGCCCAGATGTGGCCGGGGCCAATCGCGGCTCCTACCTCAACTCCGGATACACGCTGACCTATTCCGTGGCGGCACTCTCACTTGGCTCGCATGACGTGACTGTGATCGCCGTCGACTCGGGCGGACGCTCGACCACATTCGGCCCGCTCGACTTCACCGTTGCAGCCACTGCCGGAGCTGCGCCGCCTACGCCGCCGTTCGGACACCTCGATGACGCCGTTGATAGCGTGACTGCAAGCAGCACGGTTGCGCAATCGCATTCGGTGGTGGTGAAGGGATGGGCCGCCGACCTGAACGATGGCTCGCCTTTGAGCAACGTCAAGGTGTATATCGACGGAAACCTGGCCGGCACGCCGACCCTGGGAATTGCGCGCCCGGATGTGGCCGCGGCCGAGGGGGCTGCTAACCTCGACTCCGGATACACGCTGACCTATTCTGTGGCGGCGCTCTCACTGGGTTCGCACGCCGTGACGGTGATCGCCATCGACTCAGGCGGACGCTCGACCACGTTCGGCCCGCTCGACTTCACCGTGCAATAAGCCGACGGGACAGGTCGGCGTGTGTGCCTGCAACCGCACAAACGCCGACCTTCAGATTGTCATTGCCGCCAAGATGCTGCACTTGCAATCAAATCAGGGTTGAACCCCGACACGCCCTTTGCTGCGGCTTCCTGTCTCCGATGAAGCGGGAAGAGATTGTCTAACCTCATCCATGCCGCTCCACGGATCCTTTTGAAGACGCTTCTTCCACCGGGCAAACTCGGACAGGAGAAAAAGCGGTCTCTCTTTCGCCTTTAATTCCTCCCACTTCAACGGAAGCGCCACCGGCACCCCCGATCGAGCGCGCGGCGAATACGGCGCAATCGAAGTCGCGCCTCGTTCGTTGCGGAGATAGTCGAGATAGACCTTGTTTTTCCGCGCAGCCTTGGTCATTTTCGTCAGATACAGACTCGGCGTATCTCTCGCCATGGCGAGCACCACGTTGTGCGCGAACTCTTTCACCACTGTCCAGGGATTCTCCGGAAGAATCGGAACCACTACATGCAAGCCATGGCCTCCCGTTGTCTTTAGAAAGCTTTCAAGGCCCAGCTTCTTCAGGCGCTCTCTCACTTCGGCGGCCGCCGCGGCCAGTGTCTTCCAGTCGATTGCGGAATCAGGATCGAGGTCGAATACCATCCGGTCCGGCTTCTCGATATCCCCATTGCGAGAGCCCCACGGATGCAACTCCATCACTCCCAATTGAGCCAACTCCACCAGCGCCTTCGCTGTGGAGAGCGTGATATAAGGCTCGGGCTTTCCCGTCTTCTTGTCGACAATGTCGATGCGGCCAATGTCGGCGGGCAACATGGCATTCTTGTGCTTCTGATAAAAGCATGACTTCCCCGTGCCATCGATGCACCGCACCAGCGTCAGCGGCCGCCCCTCAATATAAGGCAGCATGTGGCTTGCAACTTCAAGGTAATAGTGGGCGAGGTCGTCTTTTGTCAGGCCCGACTCCACATCCAGAACCTTATCTGGATGGGTAAGCCGGATGGGTAAGGATTCATTTTCGCTGGACACCGCTGGAGCATTTCGTCGCGCAGCAACCGCTTTCGACTTGTGCGTGGCGGATGCATTGGCCGGCATGTCACTCTCCACTTCCGCAGCGCCGTTCTCGGCCATTTCACGCTGCACTGATTTTGCAGGCTTGTCTTCGCGGAGTCCCTTGAACGCGGCTTGCCGCACAAGATTGTCGGCAGTCCATGTGGCAAATGATATTTGCGCAACCTGGTCAGGCTTCACCCAATGCGCGCCTCGGCCAGCGCCTGCGGGAATCTCATCGAATGGCGATTCCTTGCGAACGAGTTTATCCAGGCGCTCGCGCATCATGCGGTGCGTCTTCTGCGTAAAGCCCGTGCCGCTGCGTCCGGCGTAAACCAACTTGTCGCCGCGGTAATATCCCAACAGCAGCGCGCCCACCCCGCGGGTTCCATTGGACGGAAGCGTAAACCCGCCAATCACCAACTCCTGCTCGTGACAGCACTTCAGTTTCAGCCACGAGGATCCGCGTCCCGAAGAATAGCGAGAGCGCGCCAGTTTTGAGACAATTCCTTCCGCTCCCAGCCGGCAGGCTTGCTTGAATACTGCACTGGCGCCTTCGTCAAGATGCTCACTCAACCGAAGAATGCCGCCAGATGAAGCGTCGGCAAGCAGCCTTGCCAGAATCGACTTTCTTTCTATCAAGGGCAATCCTCTAAGATTGCGCCCGTCAAGGTGGAGTAGATCGAATACAAAGTACGTCAGGTCACGTTCGGCTTCCTCCTGAAATGCGGCCTGCAGATCCGCAAAGCTTGTGGTTCCATCCTGTGCCAATACCACCACTTCGCCATCAAGCAGAGCGCTCTTCACCGGCAAAGCGGCCACAGCCTCGGCAATCGGCTTCATCCGATGCGTCCAGTCGAGTCCGGTGCGTGTAAGCAGTTGCACGGATGCTTTGCCGCGCGTGTGCTGCAGGCGCGCTTGAATTCGATAGCCGTCCAGCTTCAACTCATGAATCCAGCGTTCGCCTGCCGGCGGAGTCCTCGCCAAAGCGGCAAGCTGCGGCGAAATAAACGATGGCAACTTCTCGCTGGGAGCCTTTGTTTCCACAGCGATGAGTCGGGGGCTTGCCTTTTTGGGAGCCGGCTTCTTCGCTTGCGGAGGCTTCCGCTCTTCGCGGACCGAAGATTCACCGGCCGCGGAGTTCCACACCCGGTCTTGCGCGTTGGCGATCGCGTCCATGTCTCGCCCGGATGCAACACTGTCGGGTGCTTGCTCTGTAATGGGCTCATCGTCCGCGCTGCGCTCTTCGGCATCGTGTTCTTTGATCAGGAGCCAATTTGGCTTGCTTTCGTTCGCAGCCCGCCCCGCCATGCGAATCAGAGCCCAGTTGCCCTTCAGCTTTTCGCCGTGCAGCGCAAATTTCAAATTTCCCTGCTTGAGGCCGGCCTCGACATCTCCATGGGGCTCCCACGTCCCACGGTCCCAAAGCATTACTGTCCCTCCGCCGTACTGGCTTTTCGGGATGATCCCCTCGAATCCTCCATACTCGAGTGGATGGTCCTCAACCTGAACGGCAAGACGCTTATCCCCCGGGAAGTAGCTCGGACCTTTTGTAACCGCCCAGCTCTTCAGTACCCCATTCCATCCAAGCCGAAAGTCGTAGTGAAGCCGCGTGGCCGCGTGCTTTTGCACTACGAAAGGCAACTCAGTAGACTCACTTGTGCTTTGCTTTCCCGAGGATCCGCCGCTTGGCTCAGATGTAATATCGAAGTCCCGCATGGAACGAAAACGCGCAAGTTGCTTGTCTGCGGCGCTGGTCGTCTTCTTCGGTGTGCTGTTGCGCTTTGTAACCATTGAGATGAGCTCAGGCTGATTTCCGCCGCTTGTTCATTGCTCTTGAGTGCGACTGGATGAGCCTCGGTCCAGGCTTCTCTTTTGCGGCAGTGACCTCGGCTCGCGCCACCGGCTTCTTCTTCTCGGGCGGTTCCTTCACGCTGCGTCGAAGAGCGTCCATCAGGTCGATGACCTGGCCGCGCGGAGCCGCTTGCTGCTTGGGCAGCGGAATGTGCTTCAGCTTCGCATCCACCAATTCACGCAATGCGACCTCGTAATCGTCGGTGAATATGAGTGGATCGAATGGCTTCGTCTTGCGCTTGATCAGTTCCTTGGCTAATGCGAGTTGATCTTCAGCCACTTTCCCCGTCTTCACTTCAGAGAAGTATTCAGCCGGGTCCCGCATCTCCTCCGCATAGCGAAGAAAATATCCCATCAACCCGGCCAGCTTTCCATCGGACGGCGCGGATATAGCAATCACATGTTCCCGGCCCCCGGCCGCAATTTTGCCGAGTCCCGCCATGCGTGTCTGTTGCAATGCCTTCTGCACCACGGCAAACGCGCCTGCCTGGGCATCGTTTTCCGGTAACACGAAATAGGGCTTTTCGAAAAGAGCCGGGTCCAGTTCCTCCATGTCGACGAACTGTTGAATCTCAATTGCGCTCCGGGAAGCAATACGCAATTCCGCTATTTCCGACGGCTCTATTTGTATGTACTCGCCTTTGCTGTATTCATAACCCTTAACGATGTCGTCGTTTTCGACCGGCTCCTCGTCGGACGCGGACACCTTCTGGTGGCGCACGCGCTCGCCCGTCCTGCGGCTGATTTGGTGAAAGCGTATCTCGCTCTTCGCCTCAACGGCAGGAAAGAGCTTTACGTCAAATGACACCAAAGAAATCTGGATGTGTCCTGACCAGAACGGACGCGCCATACACAATGCTCCTGGAAGGTCAGATGCTTCATTCGATTGAAAGTTGCCCTGTTGCCGAGCGCGTTGATGGTCGCTATGCCTATTTCCAATAGGCTGGTCTCTCCGTAGGAAACCCGCGCCAGAAAACTCGCGTCCTATACCTCGGAGGATGTCGCCATGATACGAAAACTAAAATCGGGTCAATTCCGCCTCTATTCGCGCAAGAAAGATCCTTCCACGGGGAAGAGTCGCAACCTGGGTACCTTCGAAACGATGGAGAAGGCGAAGCAGCACGAACGCGATGTTCAGTATTTCAAGCGGCATTGACCCGAAAAAGTGGGAACGCGCGAGAGAGTCATGCAAATCAACCCTTCTCTGCTTTCGGGGGCGACACCAGGATCGGCAACAACACCGAGACGGCCATAATGCCCGCGATCACGTGCAGTCCGCTTACAAATGATCCGCTCGCCTGGCGCAAGTGAGCAATCAGCAGGGGCCCGAATGCGCTTGCCGAGCCCCACGCCGTCAGCATGAGTCCATAGATGGGGCCAACATTCTTTGACCCAAAGTAGTCTGCCGCAAAGGCCGGCATGGTACCAAAGCCGCCGCCGTAGCACATCAGGATGATGAACGAAACTGTCGTAAGAATCGTGACCGACGCAATCCCCGGCAGCATCCAGAACAATCCAACCTGCACCAGGAACATCACAACAAATGTCCATCGCCGTGTGATTGCATCGGATGTCCACGCCCAGAAGATGCGGCCCACAGCGTTACCAATGCTGACAACTCCAACCATGCCCGCCGCGACAATCGCGCTCACCTTGGCAATCTCCTGAAACATCGGCGACTCCTGCGAGATGAGCGAAATGCCGGCCGACGTATTCAGGAACAGCAGCAGCCAAAGCGCCCACCACTGCCACGTCCTTAACGCACCGCCAAGGCTGTAGTCTTTTGCCGCGCGCTGCTTCGATTGAAGAACGCTCGGTGTCCAGCCTTCCGGCTTCCAACCATCCGGCGGATTCTTCATCAAAGCGCCGGTGGCCATGGTCACAATCAGATAGGCAACGCCCAGGTAAGCGAATGTCTGCAGCACGCCCACACTTTGAATGAGCCGCGTCGCCACCGGCGCAGTCACCAACGCGCCCGCGCCAAACCCTCCCACGGCAATGCCGGTGATCAGGCCGCGCTTATCCGGGAACCACTTCACCAGCACCGCAACCGGAACAATATAGCCGAAGCCCAGGCCAATGCCGCCGATCAGTCCATAGCTGAGATACAGCCACCACAGCTTGTCGGCTGAAAAACTTGCCAGGAACACGCCCAGACCATACAGAAAGCCGCCTGTCAACGCGACAACCCGCGGCCCTTTCTTGTTCAGCCACAGGCCGCCGAAGAACGCAGACACACCCAGCACAAACACGCAGATGGTGAAGGTCAGCGTCACGTCGGAGATCGACCAGTGAAACTGTTTCGCGAGTGGCGTACGAAAAACACTCCACGCATACACAGCGCCCAGCGCCATTTGCATCAGAAAGCCCGCTGCTGCAAGTCCCCAGCGATTCGTCGTCCCCATTGTTTCCTCCAAGGCTGTTTCGTGCAGTGATTCAGGCCCTATTTGCAACTGCCGCGCAGTTTAATCTGGTTTCCCAGCGTTTCAAGAAAGCGATTGATCAACGCCATGCTTCGCCGCAGTTCCTTGTGGCGGAATTGGCTGAGCAGCGAGAAAAGTCCCGGTGGTTCAATAATGGGCTTCTGGTAGCATCCCAATGTTTCCGTGGTCGCCGCGGCAAAACACTGCAGCACGTCAGGATTGATGGAACTCAGCATCTTCGCGAGGATCAACGCATTGCGTATCGCGCGCACCGACTCGTCTGACTTGGCCGCATCCACTGCCGTCTCAATCAGCTTGTCGCTAGCGCCCAGCGCGCCCCGCAGCAGTTGAAACACGCCGTGATCGTGCAACTGCTGCAGCAATTCCCATGAGTCCAGCAGCGCTTCCGCGTGTTCGATGGACGCTTCATCGAGCCGCTTGCGCAACTCCTCGCGCGGGTCGCGCGGCGGTAACTCCAGTGAGATTGGTCGAGCCATCGTTCATTCTCCTTCCCGGCAAATGCAGTTACTGCGTCTTGATCTGAACCAGCCCATTGCCCGGTTGGCTATAGTCGCCGCGCTTCCATTTACGCTCCACTTCCACGCCCTTCTGCGGCGTTGGATGCCCGAAGCGCGAGTTGGTCCTGGGCAGCGGATTCTCGCCCACTTCGCCCAGCACTTTCAGTTGCACTGAGGTTTCCTTGTACGCCGGCGTGTGCGTCGCCTTGTCTGTATAACTGCTCGTAAGTCGGTTCACCGGCTCGTCCACCGAGTTCATAGGCATATATAACTCTTTCCCCGTAACTCGCGTAGTAATTACCGCCTGCGCGCGCACCTTGCCGTACCGCGACGTCAGCTGCACCCAACTGCCCGTCTTGATCCCCCGCTCGATGGCCAGCTCCGGCGAAACCTCAATAAATGTGCACGGGGTCTTTTCGCGAATGCCCTCGGTGCGATACGTCATGTTGCCTTCATGGAAATGCTCAAGCAGGCGTCCATTATTCAAATGCAAATCGTACTCGGCATCCTGTTGATTGGAAGGTTCGTACCACGTGAGTGGAAAAAAGTTCGCCTTGCCGTCAGGGAATTTGAACTGCTTGGTATACAGAAGCGGCTGATCGCTGCCATCTTCGGCTACGGGCCACTGCAGCGTCTTGTAACCCTCCAGCCGCTCATACGTAACGCCCGCCATCAGGGGCGTCAGCGGCGCAATCTCTTCGTAAATCTGCGACGGATGTTCGTACTTCCATCCAGCGCCGAGACGGTTCGCGATGTCCTGAATAATCTCCCAATCGGGACGGCTCTCGCCCAGCGGCTCCATCGCCCGATAGAGCCTTTGAATGCGCCGCTCCGTACTCGTGAACGTCCCTTCCTTCTCCAGGCTCGGGGCGCCCGGCAGAATCACGTCCGCAAAGCGACACGTCTCCGTGAAGAAGATCTCCTGAACCACAAAGAAGTCCAGCTTCGACAACGCATCGCCGACATAATTCGCATTCGAGTCCACCATGCTCATCTCTTCGCCGAACACGTACATCGATTTGAGGCGCCCGTCTTGAATAGCGTCGATCATCAGGTGGTTATCGAGTCCCGGCTTTGGCGGCAGCGTCACATTCCAAGCCTTCTCAAACTTGGCGCGGATCGCAGGGTCGTCCACCTTCTGATAGCCGGGGAAGAAATTCGGCATGGCCCCATGATCGCTCGCGCCCTGCACATTGTTATGTCCGCGCAGCGGATAAGCACCGGTCCCCGGTCGCATGTAATTGCCAGTCGCCAGCAGCAGATTCGAGATAGCCGTCGATGTATCCGATCCCATGATGTGCTGCGTCACGCCCATGGCCCACAACACGCACACGCCATCGGCTGCCGCAATCATGTGCGCAACCTTGGTCAGCGTTTCAATCGGCAGCCCGCACCGCTCGCTCGCCATCTCCATGGTGAACGGCTCCAGGCTCTTGATATACTCCGCGGCTCCATTCACCCACTTATCGATAAACTCTTGCTTGGCCAGCCCGTTTTCCAGGATGTAGCGCGTCACCGCCGAGAGCCAGATCAAATCGGTGCCGGGCCGCGGATGCAGAAACACATCCGCGCGCCGGGCCATCTCGTTCTCACGCAGGTCACTCACAATCAGCTTCTGCCCGTGCAGCTTGTGGCTGCGCTTCACGCGCGTCGCAAGCACCGGGTGACTCTCCGCCGTGTTGCTGCCAATGATCACCACCAGCCCCGCCTGCTCAATGTCGGAGATAGAACCGGAGTCTCCGCCATAGCCGACCGTGCGGAACAGTCCAGTAGTCGCCGGCGCCTGGCAGTAGCGCGAGCAGTTATCCATGTTATTGGTGCCGATCACTGCGCGCGCCAGCTTCTGCATCAGGTAGCTCTCTTCGTTGGTGCACTTCGACGAAGAGATGAAAGCCAGCGCGTCCGGCCCGTTCGCCGCCTTGATCTCCGCGAATCGCCGCACCACCAGGCCCAGCGCCTCGTCCCAACTGGCTTCGCGAAAACCTTCGCCCTCGCGAATCAGCGGCTTGGTCAGCCGGTCGGCGCTGTTCACGTAGTCCCATCCGAACTTGCCCTTGATGCACGTCGACACGCCATTCGCCGCCCCATGCGTCGGTTCCACTTTCAGAATGTGCCGGCCCTTGGTCCAGATATCGAAGCTGCAACCCACGCCGCAATACGTGCACACGGTCTTCGTCTTCTTTGTATGCGACTCGCGCATGGTGGCTTCCACTTCGGAGAGCTGAAGAATCGCGCCGTAGCCCAGCTCCGGCTCAATCCCTTTAACCACGTCGATCATGCCATTCAGCGCGGGCTTCGACAGCGCGGTAAAGTATCCCGCCTCGCCCAGCATCGACTTCTCCATCAGCGCATTGCAGGGGCAAACCGTTACGCAGTGTCCGCACGAAACACAACTCGATTCGCCAATCGGCGCGCCGCCATCCCACAACACCCGCGGATGCGGATCTTCCCAGCGAATGCTCAGCGTCTCGTTGACCTGCAGATTCTGGCAGGCCTCCACGCACCGCCCGCAAAGAATGCACTGGTCTGGATCGTACCGGTAGAAGGGGTTCGACATGTCCACTTCATACGGCTTTGCTTTGTACGGAATCTCCTGGTGCTCAACCGCCAGCAACTTGGTGGTGTTGTGCACCGTGCAGTTGCCGTTGTTGTTATCGCACACCGTGCAGTAAAGCAGGTGATTGCCGAGGATGCGGTCGAAAGCCGCGCGCTGCGCTGCGTCCGCCCGCGCCGACTCGGTGACCACATTCATCCCGTCAACAGCGACGGTGCCGCAGGCTCTCACCAGCTTGCCGTCCACCTCCACCATGCAGGTGTCGCAGGTCTGGATCGGCCCCAGTTGCGGGTGATAACAAACCTGGGGAATTTCCACGCAGCTCCGGTTGATCGCGTCAATAAGGCGCTCGCCGGGTGTGATCGCCTGGGTCTTGCCATTGATTGTGAATGACATGGGGAATCGAGTCTCGCTAACTCATCTGGGATAGTAGTACCGAACTCACAGGCAAGTAAACTGATTTGATTCGATTCAATGAAAGCCTGTGTGAATCCTCTGTTAAAAATCAGGCTCAGACGGAGCGCAGCTTCGTCTCATGGCAGGAATCAGGCGGCGGAACCGCCCGGCCCCGGTGCAGCTACGCACCGGAATTCGCCCGAATAGACCACAAACCGCCTCCCGCGCAAAAATCCAACCAGCGTCAGGCCAAGCTCCCGTGCCAGCTTCACCGCCAGGCTCGACGGCGCAGATACCGACGCCAGAATCGGAATCCCCGCTGCCAGCGCCTTCTGCACAATCTCGAACCCACCTCTCCCGCTCACGAGCATCACGTGCTGCGACAACGGCAGCTTTTTCTCAAGGACTGCCCATCCGGCAATCTTGTCCACCGCGTTGTGTCTCCCAATGTCTTCGCGCAGCGCGATCAGTTGCCCCTCGCCGTCAAACAGCGCCGCGGCATGAAGCCCGCCCGTCCGGCTGAACACCGCCTGCTCGGCGCGAAGTGCCTCCGGCAAACGGCACAGCATTTCGGGATCAACCCGGAAGCCGCTTTCCAACTGCCGCAGACCGCGCACGCGAATTGCATGGATTGAAGCTTTGCCGCAGATCCCGCAACTGGACGCCGCATAGAAGTTGCGCTGCAAGTCTTCAGGGTCGAAGTCCGAATCCTGCAACTCGACCTCAACAACGTTGCTTCGCAAGCCATTCTCAAGCGTTATTGCGCGAAGGCCGGCTATCTGCTCTGCGGATTGAATGATCCCTTCGGTCAGCAGAAACCCCGCCGCAAGTTCCAGGTCGTGCCCCGGCGTCCGCATCGTAACCGTCAGCGGTACGCCGCCAATCCGAATCTCAAGGGGCTCTTCGGCCGCCAGCGCGTCTTGCACTTTGCGGACACGCCCGTCTTCCCATTCCGTAACCTGCGTCAGCTCGACACTTCGCTCTGGTGCGCGCATCCGGGCTCCGTCCAACCTTACCGTTCTGACGTTGAATGACGGGGAATCGTCTGTCAAGCTTGACCGGCTGGAAGGTCCTTGAAAATCCACCGCAGCCCGAACCCCCTGTCCATCCTTGATAGCATCTGAGTGGTAGAGCGCTGACCATTGAATCGGCGCAGGAAGATATCCAAAGGAAATTCCAATGAAGCTGCGAATCAAAGGAAACTCGATGCGGCTCCGTGTATCGCCCTCGGAGATGAATCGATTGCTGAGTGCGGGACGCATTGAGGAGATCATCCACTTCGCCCCGGAGCCGGATGCAAGACTCACGTATGCTCTCGAAACTACCCCGTCCCATCAGGAAATCACAGTGCGCTACCTGCCCCAGGAGGTAATCGTCGTCCTTTCAGACGGGAGGGCCCGTGCGTGGGCCGAGAGTGAACAGGTGGGAATCTATGGCGACCTCGAAATCGGGACCGGCCAGCTCACGTTGGCTGTCGAGAAGGACTTCGCCTGTCTGGACCGGAAAGAAGGCAACGACGACACGTTCGCCAATCCCAACAGCATTCAGGCCTGCTGACCGTAACGCTTGCGCGGCGCGGGCCGTAACAGCATTTCCGATCCATCTTGAGGAAACAACGATCGACGGCCCCGCTGCCCGTCCGCTTCTCCTCATTTCTGCTTTTCGTCCCGCCAGCCGGCATTCCGGAATACCGATCCACGTGCCCCGGAAAACCCGCCTCCCCAGGCATTCCTGAAGAATCCCTGTCACAAACTGGCTCAATCCGCCACTTGATCACGGAAATTGAGAGTCGAACGCTGCGGCCTGCGGCTTGAGGCGTGTCAAAAGGTGAACGAGTCCGCCGTCATTCAATGGGCTCGCGCACTTTTTGCAAAGACTCTCCATCAGCCGTTGGTCGCGTAAGGCCGCATTCCGCGGTCCCGGGCCAGGAATTGTCTCTCGCTGTCTTCAGCGGTGTTCCCAGCCGCGCAAAGACTGCAACTCGAACAAGAATTCAATCCCGGTAAACGGAGTCCCCAACATGTTTCTCACGTCGTCCAGTTCGCGGAAATCCCTTCTCCCTGCGTTCCCTCAACAGCTTCCGGCGCGCCTCTTTACCCCCCACACGGTTCTCGCCGGCCTTATGCTTTTCCTCCTTGCTTCGCTGGCTCATGCGCAAATCCAATTCAACGGCATTTCGGGCGTTCTGCCCATCAACGGAGAAACCCTTGGCGCCCAGGATCACGCTGTGGCGGATCTGGCAGGGAACGTCTACATCACAGACCCCACCACCAACCAGGTCTTCAAGGTCGATGTTCACGGAAACGCCACGGTGCTTATCAGTGCAAGCACGCTGTTCAACGGCGTGGGGTTGAGCGGCCCAGATGGAATTGCTGTCGACTCTTTAGGGAATCTCTACATCGCGGACACCTATAACGACCGAATCGTCACAATCCCGGCCGGCGGAACGCCTACGCTGCTCACGGTCACCGGCGCCAACCTGGCTCTGCCCACCAACCTCGCCGTGGATCCTGCGGGCAACGTCTACGTTTCCCTGTCCGCCCTTGGCTATGTCTACAAGATTGCGATACCCGCTGGCACTGTCACAACCGTCGCTACCTCGCCGTATACATTGAACACTCCCGAGGGCATCGCCGTGGACATTTCCGGCGCGGTCTACATTGCCGACACCGGCAATCAGCGCGTCCTCAAGTCCTCCAACGGTACCACTACCGTAATCGGCACCGGCAGCATCGCGTTGAACCTTCCGGTTGGCGTCACCGTTGACGGTGCGGGAAACATCTTCATCGCGGACGCGCAAAACAGCCAGATTGTGGAGACGCCCGCCATCGGAACCCCCTCCATCTTCGGTACGGGCAGCGAAGTGCTCTCCAATCCTGACGGAATCAGCTTTGACAGCAAGGTGAACGCCTACATCATGGATGCGGGCAACAATCGCGTTGTCACCGTCGAAAACTCCGCCGTGAACTTCGGAACCGCGGTTGTGGGCGGCTCGGGCGTGACCATTCCGTTGAGCTTCACTATCGATTCCGGAACGCAGGTTGGCAGTACCTCAATCACATCGGGCGGAGTCGCTTCGGCCGATTTTTCGGTTTCCAGCACCACCTGCACCTATGGAACAACAGCGGCCTCTTGCACCATCCATGCCACATTCCTGCCCAAGACCGTAGGCGTCCGCAAGGCTGTACTTGTCATCATGAATAAAAGCGCCAGCCCGCTGGTAAGCGTGCCACTGAACGGAGCCGCCACCGGGCCCATCCTGGCCTTCACTCCCGGCATCCTCTCCACCGTCGCAGGCACCTACAACGAATACGGGGCACCGAGCGTTGGAGGCTTCCCCATCGCGACCTCAGCCTTGCTTGAAGAGCCCCGAAACGTTGCTCTCGATGACGCGGGGAACTTCTTCTTCCTCGATTATGGGAATTTTGTTGTCCGCAAGGTCACCCCGGCCGGCTACATCTCTACCGTCCTCGGCGATGGCTATTCGGCCCCGTGGTTTAATAACCCGAATGAGGGTGATTGCGGACCCGCGCTCAACGCCAACATCTCCGCACTGTGGGGTATGGGCATTGACGCGGCAGACAACATCTATATCGCGGACTACGGCATGAATCAGATTCGCGAAAAGGGATTGCCGGTTTTATCCACCACCTGCACCACCCCACCCGCTCCATTGAATCAGGACATTTATACCTTTGCAGGCATCTGGGACCCGTACTATGAGCGGACTCCATACGGTGGTGACGGCGGCCCAGCCCTCAGCGCGGAGCTCACAAGACCGTGGGCTGTCCTTCCAGACAACGCGGGCAACGTGTACGTCTCGGACTACGGCAACAGTGTGGTCCGCAAAATCGCCCCCAACGGTGTCATCTCCACTGTTGCCGGCAACAACGCGGCAGGGAATGGTTACTCCGGCGACGGACAACCCGCCGTGCTCGCGCAGCTCAATTATCCCGAAGGGTTGGCGCTCGATGGCCAGGGCGATCTCTTTATCACGGACTATTTCAACAACCTGATCCGCAAAGTCACGCCGGATGGAATCATCTCCACCGTCGCTGGCAACTTCACAATGGGTGCGGGATACAGTGGCGACAACGGTCCGGCCACCAATGCCCAACTGCAATACCCAGGGGCGGTCGGAATCGATGGAGGCGGAAACCTCTACATCGCCGACACCGGCAACAATGCGATTCGCATGGTTACGCCGGGAGGAACCATCTCGACGGTCGCGGTTATTGGACCGTGCAACCCGCCCAATAACAGCGAATTATGCTACACCGGCACTGCTCCCGGCACCCACGACAGGGTCGGCCCCTCCACTGGCACCCTCACCTTTCAGCCCTACAGCATCGCTGCAGCTCCCAACGGCAATCTTTACTTCAGCGACGAGGCGGGCAACGTCATCGACAAGATCGACGTATCGGATCCGCCTTCGCTTACCTTCTCCTCGGTGGACGTCTCGAATGTTTCCAGCCAGCAGGATGTGACCATCCAGAACCTGGGCACCGCGCCCCTCAACATCAGCCACATCGCCATCTCGTCGAACTTTACCTTCGGATCGGACACCACCTGCTCCGTGAGCAGCGCCATGGTTCTTGACCAGGAGCAAAGCTGCATCCTTGGCATCGCATTTTCGCCGAAGCAGACTGGAACCATCTCCGGCACCGTAGTCATCACGGATAACAGCCAGGGCGCCCCAGGCGGAATGCAGACCATTCCGCTGAGCGGCACGGGAGCCGTCCCACCATTTGGACACCTGGATTCGGCTGGCGACAGCGTGACCAAAAGCACCACCGTTGCACAGTCGGATTCTGTAGTGGTGGCCGGATGGGCCGCCGACAAGGTCGATGGCGCACCTTTGAGCAACGTCAATGTCTTCATCGACGGAACCTTCGCAGGGACGCCGACGCTGGGCATTGCGCGCCCGGATGTGGCCGCGGCCGAAGGCGCAGCCTACCTCAACTCTGGGTACCAGCTCACCTACTCTGCGGCAGCGCTCGCACTGGGCTCGCACTCGGTCACTGTAGTCGCCATCGACGCAGCAGCGCACGCCACCACTTTCGGCCCGCTCGCCTTCACCGTTGCCGCCGCCGCCGGCGGTGCGCCGCCGTTCGGAAACCTTGATTCGGCCGTCGACAGCATCACCAAAAGCACCAACGTTGCGCAGTCGGATTCGGTGATAGTGAAAGGATGGGCTGCCGACTTGGTCGACAGCGCGCCTCTGAGCAACGTCAAGGTATATATCGACGGCAACCTGGCCGGCACTCCGGCCCTCGCCATTGCCCGCCCCGATGTTGCCGCGGTCGAAGGCGCTGCCTACCTCAACTCCGGATACCTGCTCACCTACTCTGCAGCGGCACTTGCACCGGGATCGCATTCCGTGACTGTGATCGCCATCGACTCGGGATCGCGCTCGACTGCATTCGGTCCGCTCGCCTTTACTGTCGTAGGTGCACCACCGTTCGGACACATCGACTCCGCCGTCGATAGCGTCACTACAAGCACAACGGTTGGACAGTCGGATTCCGTAGTGGTGCGGGGATGGGCCGCCGACCTCATCGATGGCGCGCCCTTGAGCAACGTCACGGTGTACATCGACGGAAACCTCGTCGGCACGCCAACCCTCGGCATTGGCCGCCCCGATGTTGCCGCGGTCGAAGGCGCAGCCTACCTCAACTCCGGCTATCAGCTTGCCTACCCCGCTGCGGCACTCGCACTGGGCTCACACTCCGTGACTGTGATCGCCATCGACTCGGGAGCGAACTCAACTACCTTCGGCCCGCTCACCTTCACCGTTGCAGCCACCGCCGGACCTGCTCCCCCGACGCCGCCGTTCGGCAGCCTCGATTCGGCCCTCGATAGCGTGACCAAAGGCGCCATCGTTGCGCAGTCGGATTCGGTAGTTGTGAAAGGATGGGCTGCCGACTTGGTCGATGGCGCACCCTTGAGCAACGTCAAGGTCTACATCGATGGAAACCTCGTTGCCACGCCAACCCTGGGCATTGCCCGCCCCGATGT